>SXGT01433774.1_pt1 | contig 18614 bp, 13 predicted proteins | sample 3176221 | NCBI WGS metagenome assembly SXGT01 (sample SAMN11356862, study PRJNA531348) | freshwater metagenome | isolation source: freshwater sample F1-120 | place: China: Fuxian Lake, Yuxi | collected 2017-12-25
CCCCATCCTCCTTCTCCGCGGCCCCACCGGCTCCGGCAAGTCCACCGCCGCCCGTTTCCTCAAGTCCCTCGTCGATCCAAACCGCTCCCCTCTTCTTCCCGCCCCAACCGGCCGCCGCGCCCTCATCCGCGACGCCTCCTCTAACTGGGTCATGGCGTTCGATCACGTCTCGAAACTCCCCACCTCCGTTTCAGACACGCTGTGTACCCTCACCTCCGGCTACGCCCACACCTTCCGCGACGGCGGACGCACCGTTGTCCAAAACCTTGCCCGCCCGATGATCCTCGTCGCCACCGAGCGCCTGAAGCTGCATCCCGACCTCGCCGCCCGCTGTCTCGCGGTTGATCTGGATCCAAAGGAGCATCCCTTTCACTCTGACTTGGTGGGGCTGTCCCCCAGGCGGTCCCCCTGGACCGCGCGGGACGCCCCCGTCCCGCTGCCGCAAGCCACGCCAAATCCCAATCCCGACGCCGCCTTCGACCTCCTCCGTCCATCTCTCCTCGGCTCGCTCTGTACCGCGATCAGCCAGACCATGAGAGGCCAGTTCGCCTACGCCACGCCCTCCGAACTGGCGGAAGCCCTGAAACCGGTTCCGTCTCTACTCGTCCAAAGCCTCCGCAAACTCGGACCCTTCAAAGGATCTGCCACGGAACTAGCTGCGGCCCTAAAGTGGCACTCCACGCCGCGCCATCTCTCCCAGGAGCTTCGCGACCTGACGGACCCGGCCTTCACCATCCGCTTCTTCCACCACCACGGGGAACGGAAAATCGAAATTAGATTTTCTGCGTCACCCCCCGTGCCGCCACCTGATCTTGCGTTGGGTGGTTTGGATGGTTTAGGTGCTTTGGGTGCTCTGGGTGGGGCAGGCGCTTCCGCCTGCCAGGGCCTCGTCAGAGCCCCCGCACCGCGCTCCTGCCGTCCTCAGGGCAGCGATGAAGAAATCACGGCAACGGACAAACGCAAATGAACGCGGATCGAAACAAGGCATCTCGGCGCCGCCTCGCGCACCGCCTCAACTACAATGGTGGGTTGCCCCGCATGCAGGCAGCGAACCAGATCGCCTTCTACGATCTCGACGGCACGCTCATTTCGAGCAACGTCGTGACGCAGTACGCGTTCTTCGTCCGAAAGCACCCATCCCGCGTCACAGCCGGCGTTTCCCGGCGGGATAAATCAGGGCCTGTGGTATACAATGCCCGTGTACCAGTTTGGAAGTTCATGTGCACTGCGGGCGGCGGCGCGGGGGTCCTGAAAACCGGCCGGGCGCCTTGGTACAATCTTTGGAACCCGATGGGTACTCGCGGTGTCCAAGGTCGGGAAGGGCTTGTGTAAAGGTCCGATGTTGCGGCGGACCCGGCGTTCCGTTATACTCCGCATTTGCCCACTCGGATGGAGAGATCGGAAGTTCCGCGCAGCCGGGACGGCAAACGTTACGTCAAAGGTCATATTGGAGGCGCATCTTGTTGAATGAGATTTCGAAAAACGTAATAGGACTAACAGTGGCCGGGATACTGGCCGTGTCCTGCGCGCTGAGTCAGGCGCCCAAGAAGCAGATGAAGGATCAGGCGGAGTACGACCTGTTTACCGGCATCACGAAAGAGACCGACAACAACAAGAAGCTGTCGCTCCTCAACACCTGGAAGACCAAATACGAAAATACAGACTATAAGCAGGAACGCCTGCAACTGTACCTCACGACGTATCAGGGCCTTGGGCAGCCGGCGAAGATGATCGAGACCGCGAAGGAAATGCTCGCGCTCGATCCGAAGGACATTCAAGGGCTCTACTGGATCACGTTCCTCACGCCCCAGATGAACAGCGCCGCGGCCGACGCGCTCGATCTGGGCCAGAAAGCCGCCGAGGGCTTGCTTAGCGCGGAAAAACCCGCGACCACGGATGAAGCAGCCTGGAAGACGGCGAAAGCGGGTATGGATGTCCTGGCGCACAAGACGCTGGGGTGGATCCCCATGCAGCGCAAGGACCCCGTCGCGGCCGAGAAGGAGTTCTCAAAGGCCCTTGAGCTGAATCCAAACCAAGGCGAGATCAGCTATTGGATGGGCACCGTTATTCTTCAGCAGAAAAAGACTGAACGGTACGCCGAGGCTTTCTTCCACTTCGCGCGCGCCGCCTCGGATGGGCCCGGCGGGCTCCCGACGCCCCAAGGGCGAAAACAGATCGACGACTACTGGGTGAAACTCTATACGAGTTTTCACGGCAAAGACGACGCGGGCGCGGCCGAGATTCGCACAATGGCGAAGGCGAGCCACATGCCGCCCGCCGGTTTCAAGATCAAGAACGTTCACGAAATCGCGTCGGAGAACGAAGAAAAATTCAAGGCTTCAAACCCTCAGCTCGCTCTCTGGTTGGGATTGAAGAAGGAACTGGTTGGCGAAAACAGCGCGGGCTACTGGGAATCCGGCATGAAAGGCGCGGCGCTGCCGAAATTGAAAGGTACCGTGATTTCACAGAAGCCAGTCGCGAACGCCAAGGAGCTTGTGATCGGAATCGAGAACGCGGCTAACCCGGAAGTCACACTGAAGCTCGAGAAACCACTGCCGGGCAAGTTCGAGGAAAACACGGTAGTAGAGTTTGAGGGCGTTCCGGCCGAGTTCACGAAAGAGCCGTTCATGGTCACAATAGACGTCGAGGACGGAAAGCTGACAGGGTGGACCGGCAAGGTTGCAGCGCCGGCCAAGCGGCCCGCCGCGAAGAAGGGCGCTGCGAAGGGCGCTGCGAAGAAATAGCGCTGATCTTCCGGGAAACCGGCTTCCCGGAAGCGGGGAATCTGAAACCCGGCCGCCCTCGGTAGCGTTTATACTGGTAACAGGGATATTTCATGCCAAGAAGCCGGCGCTCTTTATTTCTCATTCCGCTTGTGATCGCGATATTTTCTCTCGCCGGCGGATTTTTCGGTCCCCGCGTGGAGGTTGCTTCCGCGGCGTCCGAGGACGATATCAAGAACGGGTTGAAGTCGTTCACGAGGATATACAACCTTGTGGAGGAGAATTTCGCCGATCCGGTCAGCCCCGATAAGTCGATTTACAAGGGCGCGATACCGGGTATGCTCCGCACGCTCGATCCGCACTCGAACTTCTTCGATCCGAGGGACTATCAGACTCTCCGCGACGACCAGCGCGGGCATTACTTCGGCGTTGGCATGAGTGTTGCGCCCCGTAACGGGAAAACCGTCGTCATTGCGCCGTTCACCGGGTCGCCGGCGTATAAAGCCGGCATCCGGCCCGGCGACCTGATCGCCGAAGTCAACGATAAGCCTACCGACAACCTGAACACGACCGAAGTAGCCGATCTTCTGAAGGGGCCCAAGGGCACCCAGGTTCAGATCAAGATCCTCCGCGAGGGGAACGAGAAGCCGCTCATCTTCAACGTCACGCGCGGCGAGATTGCCCGAAAGAGCGTTCAGGATGCGTTTTGGCTGAAGCCCGGCATCGCGTATCTCGATATTGAATCGTTTAACGAAACCACCAGCCGCGAAGTCGAAGAAAATTTGAAACGGCTCGGTGAGCACAACATCAAGGGACTGATTCTGGACATGCGGGAGAATCCGGGCGGATTGCTTAACGAAGGCGTTGCGGTTTCGGACAAGTTTCTGCATAAGGGGCAGACGATCGTTTCCCATCGTGGACGTTCTTCGCCCGAGAAACCTTACACTTCGCGAAACGGAAACGGCGGGCACGACTATCCGATCGTGGTCCTCATGAATCGCTTTTCCGCGTCGGCGGCGGAGATCGTGGCAGGCGCTCTCCAGGATCATGACCGGGCATGGGTTTTCGGTGAAAACTCTTTCGGCAAGGGGTTGGTCCAGACGGTTTATCCGATGGCCGAGAACACAGGGCTCGCTCTCACCACAGCGAAATACTACACACCGAGCGGCCGCCTCATCCAGCGCGACTACGCCAATACTTCGTTCTTCGACTACTACTACCGCAAGGACCTGGAGACGAAAAACCCGCTCGACGTTAAGATGACCGATGGCGGCCGGACCGTTTATGGCGGTGGGGGAATCGCGCCGGACGAGAAGTACACGCCACCCAAGCTGACACGTCTCGAGACCGAGCTTTACCGCAAGTTCGCGTTCTTCAATTTCACCAAGCGCCACTTCGGTTCAAGCGAGGCGAAGCTGCCCAAGAATTGGGAGCCGGACAAAAACATCATGGAAGAGTTTCATTCTTTCCTGCTCAAGGAAGGCTTCAAGTTCACGGAATCGGAGTACGTGGAAAGCCTTGACTGGATCAAGCGCTTTCTGAAGCGGGAGATGTACGTCACGGCATTCAGCGTGGACGAGGGGCGGCGCCTGGCAATTGAAACAGATCCGGTAGTGGAGAAGGCCATCGAGTCGTTGCCAAAGGCAAAAGCCCTGCTCGACACGGCAAAGCGCCTGGTCGTACAGAGAATGGCCCGGTAACGAATTGCAGGTCGCGCCAACGCCTCAGATCGCGGTCCTCGACGCTGGAGGACAGTACTGCCATCTTATCGCGCGCAAGGTCAGGGAATTTGGCGTTTATGCCGCGGTATTCCCGAGCGAGACGGCCGCGAAAGGTTTCGGCGGCGCGAAGGGTCTGATCATCTCGGGCGGTCCCAGTAGCGTCTACGACGACGGCAGCCCGACAGTCGATCCTGAGATTTTCTCCACCGGCCAACCCGTGCTGGGCATCTGTTACGGATTGCAACTCGCCGCGCACCTGCTCGGCGGCGCCGTCACCAAAGGCGTCAAGGGTGAATTCGGAATCGCCACCCTGGAATTGGAGAATCTCTCGAATCCCCTCTTCGATGGGCTCCCCCTGGCGCAACAAGTGTGGATGAGTCACCGGGATCTGGTCACCGGCCTGCCGGAGGGGTTCAGGAATCTCGGGCGGACCACCACGTGCCCTGTCGCCGCCGCAGGCGACATTGCGCGCGGGATCTACGGCGTGCAGTTTCACCCTGAAGTGGTCCACACGACTTATGGAAAGAACCTGCTTTCCAATTTCCTGTTCAACGTTTGCGGGTGCGCGAAGGACTGGGATCCGGGGCGGCGAATCCCGATGGTAGAGGAGTCCATCCGCGAAACCGTCGGTAACCGGAGCGTATTCTTCTTCGCGAGCGGCGGCGTCGATTCCACGGTCGCCTACACATTGTGCAAGCAGGCGCTCGGCGCGGATCGGGTTCGCGGTGTCTACGTCGACACGGGCCTCATGCGCGAGGGCGAATCGGAGTTCGTGAAACGCACCATGCCTTCCGTGGCAATCGAATCCGCACAGAACGAATTTCTCGCGGCGCTCGAAGGCGTGTGTGATCCGGAGCGGAAGCGCCACATCATTGGAGAGCAATTCCTGCGGGTGCAGGAGCGCGTGGTCGAGCAGTACGGTCTTCTCGACGGCCACTGGATTCTCGGTCAGGGAACCATCTATCCGGATACCATCGAATCGGGCGGGACCGCGAAGGCGGCTCTCATCAAGACACACCACAATCGCGTCGAAGGCATCCAGCGATTGCTCGAGCGGAACCTCATCGTCGAGCCTCTGAGTTCGTTCTACAAGGACGAGGTGCGGGAAATTGGACGTGAACTCGGGTTGCCCTCGGAGCTACTGGACCGGCATCCAGTCCCCGGCCCGGGTTTGGCGATTCGCTGTCTGTGTTCGAGTGAGTCGGGTTCGTGGCCGTCCACTCCGATACGTTCCGTCGGCGTTCAGGGCGATTCGCGCAGTTACGCGCCGGTTCACGTAATCGACGAATTCCCGAGTTCGGCCGCAGGGCTCCACGCCGCCGCCACCGAATTGATCAACAGCAGTACCGGCATCAATCGGGTGGTGGCTTTGGCCGTGAGCCGTTTTCCGCTCGATGCGATGCGGGTCGCGGCGAGTACGCTGACAGCCGCGCGTCTCGCCCGGTTGCGGCGGGCGGACCATATTGTGCGCTCCATGTGCGATAGAACCGGGTTCGAAAAGCGGGTTTGGCAGTTTCCCGTGATCCTGGTTCCGCTCGGTGCGGCTGATGCGCCGGATTCCATCGTGCTGCGCCCGGTCGATTCGGTCGACGGAATGACCGCGCAATCGGTCCTGATGGAAGAACGTGACCTGCGCGAGCTGGCGGCGGAACTTCTGACGGTTGACGGCGTGGCAGCGGTATTATACGATCTGACTCACAAACCGCCCGGCACGATTGAGTGGGAGTAACTTTCTATGCGCCCGTCCAGACGCGACTTGGTTTTCGCCGCCGCCGCGGCCGCTCCGGCATTTGCGGCCCCGGCCGAGAAACTGACAATCACATCGGTGCGCGCCTTTCCGGTCAATGTTGGCGGTCTGTTCCAACGCGAGGCGCCGAAGTTCACTTCCGATTTCGATCCGGCGCGTTCGCGATGGTTCGGACCCTTCGCGCAGCTTGCCGGAGCGATCACTGTCGAGATCAAAACGAACCGCGGCTTGACAGGGTACGGACTCGGCGGTGGCGGCGGCGCGGCGGCCTACGTCATTGAGCATCACCTCGCCGGACTGCTTGTTGGCGCGAATGCATCGCAGGTCGAGCTTCTCTGGGAGCAACTCTACAACTCCACGCTCTTCTATGGCCGCAAGGGTCTCCCAATCATGGCGATTAGCGGCATCGACAACGCGCTATGGGATATTCGGGGGAAGCAGGCGGGGCAGCCTGTTCACGCGCTCCTCGGTGGCCCGACCAAGGACAAAGTGCTCGCCTATTACACCGGCTTCGAAGTCGAGAAGGCTCTCGAACTCGGCTTTCGCGCGTTCAAGTTACCTATTCGCCACGGGCTGGCGCAGGGCCGTGAAGGGATGGACGCGATCGTCAGTCAGGTTCGCGAAGCGCGGAAGAAGATAGGTCCTTCTTTCGAGTTGATGATCGATTGCCTGTGCCAGTGGGACGTCCCTTACACGCTGGAAATGGCGGATCGCCTGCGTGAGTTCCGGTTGTACTTCATCGAAGAATCTCTGTCGCCGGATAACGTCGAAGGCTACGCCAGGCTCTGCGGGGAGGTGAAAGGGCCGCTGATCGCGCACGGTGAGCACGAATACACGCGCTATGGATTCGCCGACTTGCTTCGCAACCGCGCCATCCAAGTCCTTCAGCCGGATACTACCTGGTGCGGAGGAGTGACGGAACTGCGCCGCATCGGCGCGCTCGCGGCGGCGGAATCGCTCCGGATGATCCCCCATCGCGGCGGGAGTCCTTATGGGCTGGCAGTCATTCTGACATCTCCGAACTGCCCGATGGCCGAAAGCTTCGGCATCCTGGAGCGCACCAATCCCGTGATGGCGGCCATGACGTCGCGATTCGAGAAAGGGTATTATTATCCTTCGGACAAGCCCGGCTTTGGTGTGGAGCTTAGCGAAGGCATGTTTCAATAGGCAGGCTCTTGGCGAGTATTACGGGGCAAGAAACATTATTCTTGCGTCGGGCTGTGGAGCGGACGGGCGGCGGGTCCTTTAGGAGCATTATGGATCGACGGAGATTCCTCTTTACCTTGGCAGCGTCCGCAGTGGCGCGGGCCGAAGAGACGAAGCATTTCGCGGGAACTTTCCCGATCATGCAGACGCCCTTCAGCGACTCGAACGCACTTGACGTCGAAGCGCTCGCAAAGCAGGTGAAGTTCCTCGACCGCTGCGGCGTGCATGGCATGGTCTGGCCGCAACTGGCCAGCGAGTGGTCCGAGCTTTCGCGCGACGAACGAATTGCAGGGGCTGAAGCCATCGTGGCGGCTGCGAAGGGTCTGAAGCCGAAAGTAGTCATCGGCGTTCAGGCTCCAGATGTCGAGAGCGCAGTCCGGTATGCGCGGCACGCCGACAAGCTCGGTCCGGACGGGATCATTGCATTGCCCTTGCCGGACCAGAAGAATCTGGATGCGCTCGCCGGCTACTACCGTGCCATCGCCAAAGCTTGTGAACGTCCCTTGTTCGTCCAGGCGATTGGGAACATGACGGTGGAGTTTATCGTAAAGCTTGCGCACGAAATTCCGTCGCTGCGCTTCGTGAAGGATGAAGCCGGCCATACGCTCTCGCGGATTTCCGAATATCAGCGGGTGGATAAGTCAGTCTCGATCTTCACGGGCGGACACGGCCGCTCGATGCTCGACGAGATGGCTAGAGGTGCGTCCGGCACAATGCCCGCCGCCAGCTTCGCCGATCTCTACGTAAAGGTCTGGGATCTCTGGCACGCCGGAAAACGAACCCAGGCGATGGATGCGTTCGGGCGGCTTGGGTTGCTGATCACCCAGGTAAGCGCTTACGGTGTGCCGTCGCTGAAGTACCTGTTACAGGAACGCGGGGTGTTCAAGAATATCCGCTGCCGCGGCAAGAATGCCGACGGGCACTTTGACGAAGAGGCTCGCCGCTCGCTCAAGGAGACATTCGAATTCGTCCGCAGCACCAGCCTTGCCGCGCCAGCGTGAGAGCGTGCCGTAACGGAGTGAGTCGATCTCGCAGAACCTCTTTGGCCTGAGGTCGACGCGCGGCATCTGATGGACTTTGAGGGACAACCCTGCGCGGCGTCACGGATCCGGAACGGTCCGCAGGACGGCAAGGCAGCGCACCCAAAGGGGACAAGTCGCTGGTGGGCGACAAAAGGTATCGCAAGTTCCTGCAATCCAGTGGGAAGCAGTTCGCCGTGGACCAGACCATGATCGACGAGGAAGCGCGCTATGACGGCAAGTGGGTGCTTACCACGAACATGGATTTGCCGGGCGAGTAAGGTGGCGCTCAAGTACCAGCAACTGTGGTTGATGTGTTCCGGTCAATGAAGTCGCTGCCGGACACCCTGTCGATCTTTCACAAGTGCGACGAAACGTTTCGCGGGCACGTGTTTTGCTCGTTCCTGAGATCCAGGATCACGTCCCCCCATTCCAACTTCCATTCCTTCCGCGCCAAACGGTCTCGCAGTTCCTTCCGCAACAGCAGCGGCAGATCGAGATGGAAGGCTTGATCAACCGCAAAGGCTTCGTTTTTTGCGGCCAGACGTCCGGCGTGGCAGGTAAGGTTTTCCAGGCGTCTGGCGCTGTCCTGCCACCGGTGCGGCGCTCATGATGAACCTCTCTCCAACTCAGCACGGGCGGAGAGAAAGCGTGTCACACTGAAGTATTTCTATGCCTGTAAGCCGTTGATACCGGTCCACTCTCGAAAGTGTGATGTTGAAGATGAGTGTGACTTTGCCGGTGGCGCCGCCTATTTCAGCGGCTCCAGATCAATCCGGCGAAAGTAGATCTCGGCTCCTTCGGATTGAAACAGCAACTTACCTTCCTGAAGCGAGCATTCCGACGCTTCGTTCACCAGCGTCCCGTTCACGTAATAGGCGAGGTGGCCTCCGTCGACTACGGCCTCGATACGAGTCCACTCCTGCCCTGGGCTGTCGGGGTCCGATGGGCCCCGGAAGCCGAGCTTATCGACCCAATCCTCGCTGCGTCCCCACCAGTTGATGCGCTGGGACGAATGCTGCCCGGCTTCTCCTTTCGGATCGAAAAACGTCCCGCCATTGCGGCCCTTACGCGTCTTCGCCGTTAAGCTCGGCCGGTGCAATTCGCCCTTCTCGTCGTAACCGCCCACCAGGAGGATGTCTCCGACTCCGCCCTCGATGATCTGGAGCTCTATCGATCTCATCCAGGGGCCATTGAAATCCTTGGCATAATTGCCCGGTCTCCCCTGGCAATGAAGCAACACTCCGTTGTCGCGCGCCTGGTCCCGCCGCGGCTTCCACGTTGCGGCGCCCCATCGGTATTCGACAACTAACCTGTAATCCCGGTATCGTTGCTTTGTGATCAAGCCGCCATAGTGCTGGCCGCTGACGCGGATCGCCGGCGCGCCGTCGATTCGATCCACGACGCTGAAGACACGATCGGGATCGGTACGCTTCAAATCCACCAGCCAGGAGTCAAAGGGTTCGAGGCTCTTGCCGTCGAAGACGTGTATTGTCTGTGTTGGCTTGATTGCGACCGATTCGCTCTGAGACATGGAACCGGGGGGAATCAAGAGGATCAGGGCGGCCAACGACAGGCGTGAGGTTCTTCTCATCGGAAAACTCCGCCCTCAAGTCTACACCACCGGAGAGAGAGGCGCTCCGTTGCACCGATTCGAGCAGCCTTTGGCAATCTCACGGATTCTCCGCGCCGCAGATTCCGTTTCCGTCGTGACGCTCCATCCCGGTATGCCCACTTTCCTATCCCCGTCGAGCCTCCCTTGGGTTCACGTTCAGCCACAGCACCGCCGCGACCAGCGTTGTCGCGACCCCAAGACCAAGCACCGCGTTCCAATTGTGATACGTCTGCAAGACCCAACCCATCAGAAGAGGCGACACGAAAGCGGCGGCGTTCGACGAGGAATTCATCAACCCCGCCACCGTGCCCCCAGCCTTGCCTCCTATAGCGACGGCCGAAGCCCAGGCCGCTCCCAAATAAAGGTCGGCGCAGAACGCGCAAAGAGCCATTAGGACCGCGGCCGTGCCGCGCTCAGGCCAGAACATTCCGGCCGCCATGAACCCGGCTGCGAGCGTAAGCCCAACGCATCCCGTGGCGGCCCGTGCCGCCCCTGGCGTGAAGCGGCGTCCCAGTGCGTCGGTCGCCAGCCCGCCTATCCAGTTCGCGCCCAGGCCGAACAGGAACGGGAGTCCCGCATATCCGGCCGCCTGAGTCAGCGTGAAGCCGCGGTTCTCCATAAGGTACGTGGGAAACCACGTGATGAAAAACTGCCAAAGGAAGGTCGAGCCGAATGCCACCGCGAGGAGACTGACCAAAGGCTTCGACCAAGCGAATTTCATTGTTGTTTCCCGGCCGGCTGAGGCTGGCGCGGGCACTGCCGGAGCGCCAATGCGCTCCAGTTCCGCCTCGTTCACGAACCGGTGTTCATTCGGCGAATTCCGGTACCAAAACCACCACAGAGCCGCCCAAAACAGTCCTAGTCCAGCGAAAACGACAAACATCACGCGCCAGCCGTAGCGGAGCATCAGGAGCGCGGCAATGGCGGGAGTGATAGCGCCACCTGTTCGTCCACCGCCTAGAAAAGCACCGAAGGCCGTCGATCGTTCCGTAACCGGCACCCACCGGCTGAAGGCGGAAGCGATGGCGGGAGATAGCGCGGCTTCAACCGCGCCGAAACAGAATCGTATGACAAGCAGCGAAACGAAGTTCCACGCCAACGCCGTGAAGCCGGTGAAGGCTGACCACCAAAGGATGGCGAGCGACACGATCCCGCGCGCCCCGAAGCGGTCGGCCATCGCTCCCCAGAAAGTCTGGAACAGAAAGTACGAGAGGCTGAAGATGCTGAAGATCAACCCGACCTGCGAGGCCGAAAAGCCGAACTCCTCGCGGATCTTAGGGGCAGCGACGGAGATGCAGACGCGGTCCATGTAACTCATCATGTCGATGAGCACGGCAAGGGCGACAACCGAGTAATGAACGCGGGAGGGCTTCATGCCTCGAACCGCGTTTCATCGTCAAGCGGATAGATCGGCCGGGACACGCGCTTCCACGGGAGGGTGGCGAGGTTCGCGGTACTCACGCCGGGAGTATCGACCAGAAACACGGCTTTTGCAAGAGGTTCGTACGCGGCTCGGAAGCCGTTCGGGGACTTCACCACGACGATCTTCATGTAAAGCGGCTCGATTCCGTGGCTGCGGAACAGTTCGGGGTCGACCGTCATGGCGGAACGCTCAGCAATCAGAATTCGGGTCTGGCCTACCTCAAAAACAACCGTGCGGCCCATACAGGTCTCTATACCTGTGTTGTAGCCGCGCGCGCGGGCGGTCCAACGGCCGTCGGAGATGAGGCGGACGTTTCCTGTGACTTTGACGGGCTTCGAATTATGGCGGTCGAACTTACCGCCGATCTTCATTGTGATGGTCGCGCCAATGCCTGCTTCGACGGCGCGAGCAACAGCCTCCGGATCGACCAGGAAGATGGCGGTGGGCGCTTCGAGCTTAGCGGCGAGCAACGGAATCAGCACACCGGTGCTGTCGCCGGGCGATCCCGAACCGGTGCTGTCGGATGACTCGGCGAAGACGACCGGCCCTCCTTCCATGGCAAGCGCCTGGCGAATGGCCTCATCGACCGGAGTTAGCCGTACGCGGAACTCTTCGCGTGATTTCCAGAAACGGCCGGCGAGAGCATCAGCGTGACGCTTGGCGGCAGTGGCTTTGGAATTGGTGACAACAACCACCGTGTTACCCATTTCGTGAATGTCGAGCCAGGGTTGGACTCCAAAGACGCTCACAGCCTCGGCTTGCCCGGATGCTTCGAGCCCCTTCGCGCGTTCGACGAGGCGGTGAAAAGGGCCGTGCGTCGATTGCATGTTCTCGGCATTGGTGATCATCGGAATCTTACGCATCACCATCGTGGGCTGGACCTCGCCACCCAAAATTCGCAGCGCGAGGCGCGCCGCTTTCTGGCCGGTTTCGAACATGTCGATGTGCGGGTACGTATGATAACCGGCGATGGCGGTGGCGCTCTCGACCATCCGCCGCGTGACGTTGGCGTGGAGGTCAAGAGTGACTACGATCGGGACCCGCAGTCCGAGAGCGGCGCGGACGCGGGCTAGCAAGTATCCCTCGGCATCGTCCTGGCGCTCGACGCACTGCGCGCCATGGAGAGCGAGCAGAACGCAATCGGGGCGCGCGGTGGCGAGTCCTTCCACGATTTGCGAAACGAGTCGGTCGAAATCGGCGCGAATCATCCGGCCGGCGGTGATGGCCCAAGCCGCGGCAACGGGCGCGATGGGAACGCAGGCCTCGCTGAGGATGTCGATGAAGCCGCCCATTTCGGTGAGCTTGCCCCGGTGGCGTTCAAGCACGGCTTCCCCGAATACGGGCGAGAAATCTTCATAATGCGTCTTCACGGGAGAGAACGTGTTGCTCTCCTGCAACATGGATGCGATAGCGACAGTCACTTCCGAATACTATAGAATGCTTTCATGGGAAAGAACAGCTCAGCGATTCTAACGATCGCTCTCATCGCGGCTTCCGCTCTATCCGGCGCGGACGCGTCGCCAAAAGCATTGGGCAAGTTGCTGACGTTCCATGCCGCATTCGACGGAAGCATGGACGCACGCTTCGGGCTTGGAGACAAGCGTATCTACACGGCCGCCTCCTACAAGGAGCAGGACGCGGCGAAACCCGGACTCGACGGAACCGACGTGGAGCTTGCGCGCGGGGCGGGCCGATTCGGCGATGCACTCCGGTTCAAGAAAAAGAACACGAAGGCGATCTTTTTCCGGGCTGAGAAGAATGTGACCTACACGCCGGCGAACTGGAGCGGTACTGTGAGCTTCTGGCTGAATCTGAATCCGGATCAGGATCTGGAACCAGGGTTTTGCGATCCCATCCAGGTGACCGACAAGGCCTACAACGACTCCGCGATCTGGGTCGATTTCACAAAAGACGATAAACCGCGGCACATGCGTCTGGGCGTCTTCGGGGACCTGAAAGCATGGAATCCGAAGAATCTTGCATCGGACGCGAACCAGGATTTCTTGAAGCGGCTGGTGGCTGTTTCGAAGCCGCCGTTCGAACGCGGAAAGTGGACGCACATCGCGATCTCATTTAGCGGACTTGGCGGAGGAAAGGGGTGGGCCAAACTTTACCTTGACGGTCAGTTGCAGGGGACGGCTGAAAACATCGGCGAACCCTTCGCCTGGAATCTGGCCCGCGCGGCTCTCCGGCTCGGGGTTAACTACACGGGATTATTCGACGATCTGGCGGCCTTCAAGAACCCCTTGAGCGACGCGGAGGTGCGCGTGCTATACGGATTGAAGAAGGGCGTCGCTGCGATCAGAAAGTAGCCTCGATCCAGGGCGAACCGCGACTAGACGACGGAAGCGCACGATGCAAGCGTACGTCGCAAGCGTACGTCGCGCAACACATTAGAAGCCAGCAGATCGCCGCTGAACATGACCGTCACGCGATGGAATGGATCCCGATGCCACCTCGAGGCTCGCCAGGCGCGAGCAATAATCGCCTCTACCGGAGTGGTTCCGCGTTGATGAATCGTTTCCCCGGCCACCGGTAGTTACCAATTTTCCCGCATCACGTTGCCCTTGTATTCCATCTCGCTGTGGATCCCAATCTTCGACGTGTAATAGGCGAACGCCGTCCGCTCCTTGAGTTCCTTGAAGAACGGATCGTTCTCCTGCCCGCGCAATCCAGATCGGCCCATCCGCTTCAACCCCGTCTTCCATCGCCGCGTCAAACCGGCGTCATTCGATTCCGCGAGGGCGGCGGCGATGTACGCAGGGACCCCCGCCGCTCGCGCGCCGGGAGAATGCTCGTCGGACGGAATTATTGTTTCCGTCAACTCGTCGAGAATCCGGAATTCCTCGCGGGAAAAAAATCCTTCTGGTCGCCCCCCGGCTGCGCCCGCAACAAGCTTCAAGACCTCGCGCCTGGACCTCATAGCTCATCTCGCTTCAGCCTCTCCACGAGGTAATCGCACGATCGCCAGCAAAGCGCCATGATCGTCCACGTCGGATTCTGGCACGACGCGCTCACATGACTGCTGCCGTCGACGACGAACAGGTTTTTCACGTCGTGCGACTGCTGAAACTGGTTGAGGACCGAGGTCCTGGCGTCCTTTCCCATTCGCGCCGTACCTAGTTCGTGTATCGACCAGCCCGGCGTGAGAAGCTCCCGATCGACCGCGGTCACTTCAATCTTCGCCGCCTCGAACATTTCGAGCGCCGATTGCACCATGTCCTCCGCCATCCGCTTTTCGTTATCGCCGAACCTGTAGTCGAACCTCAACGCCGGAATGCCCCACTTATCCTTCAGCGCGGCGTCGATTCCGACGCGGCTCTCATAACGCGGCAACACCTCGCCGAACGCGCCCATTGTGATGAAGGCGCCGGCCTCCTCTCGTACCTTTCTCTTGAAAGCCGCGCCGAATCCCGGCGTGGACATGGCGTTGGGCGGAAACATGCTCGCGCCGCTTTCACCCTCGAAGCCATAGCCGCGGATAAATTTCAGATGCCGTTCGGTCAGATTGCGGAAGCGCGGTAAGTAGAAGCCGCCCGGCCGCCCATCGTCGTTCGTGCGCGGCCTGCCTGCAAGATCCTTGACGAAACCCGTCACGCTCGGTCCCATGATGTGTTCGCAAAAATTGTGACCCACGTGACCGCTCGAATTCGCGATCTTTGAAAGTAGTAGCAGCCGCGCCGATTCAAGCGTCGAGGCTCCCAGCACGACAGCCTTCGCGCGAACCTCGTAGGAGCGCATTGTCTCCGAGTCGAGAAACGACACTCCGCTCGCCCTGCCCGTCGCATTGTCCATGCGGACTTCATAAACGACCGAGCCCGGGCGCAGCGTCAGGTTTCCGGTGTCCATCGCGGGATAGATCAGGCCCGTAGGCGAGTCGAACGCGGCGTGGATATCGCAGCCGCCTTTTCGCGAACAGGCCCCGCGTCCGTAACAGCGGCTGCGATACTTGTTGTGCTTCAGGCCATCGGTGGTGACCCCCGCGCGATACGGTGTTACCGTACGGCCCATCGAAGTGAGCGCGTGCCGCAGCCGTACTTCCGCGGCGTTCAGCGCGACCGGCCGCTGGAACAGGCTGTCGGGAAGATGCGGCAGATTCTCTTTCTGCCCGGAAATACCGAGATAGAGATCGACCTTGTCGTAGTACGGCTCGAGATCCGCGTACGAAATAGGCCAGTCTTCGCCGAAGCCGTCGCGCGACTTCGCCTTGAAATCGTAGTCGGACAGCCTTAGCGCAAGGCGTCCCCAGATGTTCGTCTTGCCGCCCAGGCACCGCGCGCGGACCCACGCGTAGTTCGTGCCGCTATACGGGTGCTCCCGTTCGTCCACAAGAATGTTCTTGGTATAGTCAGCCCCGTAATCGTCCTGGATGTAGGAGTAGACTTTGCTCTTCGCGTTCGGCTGCGCGTAGGGCGGGCGGCGCACGGTGTATTCGTTGTGCGAAAGAGCGCGATGCCCCGGAGGCATGAGGCCTCGCCGCGGATGATCGTACGGCCACTCCATCGACCGCAACTCCTGCTCAATGTTCATCTTCTTCCCCGCTTCGAGCAGCAGGACTTGCATGCCGTGCGAAGTGAGTACGTGCGCGGCCATGCCCCCCGCAGCGCCAGAGCCGACTACGACGGCGTCGTAGACTTTGCTGAAATCGATCTCCGTCACTCGGTGGTCGATTCTGTCAACCGCTGCGCATAAGCCGCACGCGCTTTCTGATAGGTCCGCTCCGCTTCAGCCCGTTCCGCTGGGCGGATCTTCGGCAGCTTGTTCGTGAGGCATTGATCGACGGACTTCAAACACCACTCGGCGCTCTTGCGCGAGGCGCGTATTGGCTTGTCGCCCACCATCACGAACACCGGGTTCGTGTGCGACGAAGGAAGTATCCGCAGCGCGATCCAACTGCTCTTGTCCACTGCGTAATCGAACGACATGGGCCTTAGAGTTCCGTCCGCCACGAAATCCTGTTTCGCGACGGCCTTACCGTTCACCACCAATTCGAGCGGCACCTTCGCCGAATCGCCGATGCGCGAACGCTCCAGATCCCAGTAAGGCTTCTGGTCGTAGGGCTTGCTCCGGATGGACTCGTTGGGCTTGTCCTCAAGGAGCGCGGCCACGTTTGCCGTAATCCGAACCTTGCCCGGCGCCGGGAGCTTTACGTCGCTTGATCCCATCTCAACTCCGTCCACTTTGAAATCGATCAGGTGGCTCTTGCCGTCCGAGGCGTAGTTGCGGCCTTCGCGAATGCCATCGACCCAATCGCGGTATTCGAGCGACTTGCGCTGGCGAACGTAACTCCGCCCCAGTCCCACCTTGTCGCCGTAGATGCACGGAAAATCCGTCTCGCCGCTGATACGTGTGCGGTAACCGACGTTTAACGTGTGATACCAGATGTTGAGCTCCCACGCATATGGAGTATCAACCGTGGAAATGAAATCCACCAGGTTCTCCGTCACTCCGACGATGAACTCATTCGCGCCGATCCCGTCGAACGGAGGGATCTCATCGGTAAGCAGCTTTTCCTGTTTCAGTTGCAGACCCCAGCCGGAGTGCGCGAATCCGGTAACAGCGTTCTGAGCCTTCGCCCAACGGAAGACGGGGATGCCCCAACTCGGCCATTCTTCGATGCGCTTTGTTCCCGGGTAGTCCTGCTCGCGCAGTCCAAGCAGACAGATGTGGCCGGTGTGGCTTGAAGGGAAACCCGACACTTCGACGTCATACCGCATCAGGTTATCTTTGGTCGATAGGGCATGATCCTTGCCTTCAAAGAACGTCTTCTGAAAATACCAGCTCGGTCCCCAGGACAGCACGCTGCCGACCTTGAGGTCTTCGCCCAGAATGTGGCGCATCATATCCTGGGGATAGACGCCCTCCGTCGGCTTCTCATAGTGCGCGCAGCCGGCCGCGTGGATGTGGTGGTCGCCCGAGTACCAGTCCATTTTCGCGGGATCGATCCAGCGTTCGAGGCGAAACGCGATCTCTATCGGCTTCGTATCGACGGTCACGGTTTGCGACTTCTTCCGGTACTCAGGGCCGCGGCCGTATTCGAACGTGTATTTGCCCGGAGGCAGCAGGACGAATTCGCCGTTGGCGCGATAGACCTGTGGGTGGAAGGCGAAGTCCGGCGCGAGGCGCTTCGCCTGAGAAGGGTAGACGCGTCCCGCGGTGTCGCGGATAAGAAAGGAACCGGTGGTGGGACGGTCGTCGAAGTCGAGCACGCGCAGCGTGACCTTCGCGGCGGGCTTCGCGGTGAAGAGGATGTCAGCCTCGTTGCGGAAACCGAGATCCTGCGTGCCCTGCCCAACGTCGAACGCGAGCTTGGCTTCGCGCTTCCCGGCGTCACGCGAGAACAATTGAAGAATGCGGTACTCCACTTCCAAACCGGAGAGCCGGGCTCGAAGTGGCTGTTTGTCGAACATCAAAACGTCGAGGAACCGCCGACCCACCAAACCCGAGGGCGAGCCGTGAAGCCGCCCTGCATTGGGGCTATCCGCGGCAAGCACCGCCGTGACGCCCGCTTCGTTATGGACCTTCACGAGGAACGTGCGCCAGCCCTGCTCCACAAGTTCCGGTCGCGCCGCGCCTTCCTGAACCTTGACTCGACTCTCGGGATTGATGTTGACGCCGGTCAGACAGTGGGAGTCCAGAAGGGTCTGCATCGCCGCGACCGCGGCTTTTTGGTTCGACGAAACGGTCGTGAGGCGCTGCAATTCGGCGATTTCGGCGGCGGGCAGGGGTTCCCCCAACATGCCGAGCGCTTCGATGACGCGAAGCACTTGTGCCGAGAAAGGCTGATGTTCGACGGAATCGATCACAGGCAGGACATCGGCTTGGAGAAGCGAGGCGCTCACTCGAGTGCCGGCGATCATGGCGAAAGGTAGTTGCCGCATGGTGAGGATTGTACTACTAAGCGGCCGTCGCCATAAAGCCGGGTAGTGTCTGAAATCAGACACTACCTAAAGCCGGCAACAAGGACGGCCGCATTCGAGAACGTCATCTACAGCTACCCGCTGTCAGGCGCTTTGAAGGGCATTCAGCATTTTCCAATCCAGAAATGAGCCTGAAATCGAGATTTGATTCCAATGCGGAGTGAGCCTGAAATCGACGGCTCAGTTGCGTGAGTGAAGCCTCCTTTTTTAGTTAATCCGGCGCGCGCCCGAAGGGCGCGC
>SXGT01093430.1_pt1 | contig 18613 bp, 14 predicted proteins | sample 3176221 | NCBI WGS metagenome assembly SXGT01 (sample SAMN11356862, study PRJNA531348) | freshwater metagenome | isolation source: freshwater sample F1-120 | place: China: Fuxian Lake, Yuxi | collected 2017-12-25
ACCAACATGCGTGCCTCCGGCAGCGATGAAAACATCATCCTCAAACCACCCCGCGACATGTCGCTGGAAATGGCCCTCGAGTACATCGAGGACGACGAGTACGTCGAAGTCACACCGAAGACCATCCGACTGCGAAAGGTCGTACTGCTGGAAAGCGAACGGAAGCGACTGCGAATCCGCTGAGTTTACCCCGTAGGGGTTATGGCACTTAGCCCAGGGTTGCTCGCGCAGCGAGCTACCCTGGGTGCGAATGTTCGCGTGAATTTCTACCCCGAAGGGGTTGTGTCATCCTTGATGACATGACAGAACCCCGTTGGGGTTCAGCAATCATTTTTAACTTGTTCCCAGGGTAGCTCGCTCTGCTCGCAACCCTGGGCTATGTGACAAAACCCCTTTGGGGTAAAGGCCACTGACGCAAATTCCATCATGGGTTTCTTCGACAAACTCAAAGCGGGCTTGGCCAAGACCAAGCAACTGCTGCAAACCGACATTCGCGACCTGCTCAAGGCGGGCGAGATTCTCGATGAACTTAAACTCGTCGAGTTTGAAAAGCGCCTGTTGCGCACCGACATGGGAGTCGTTGCAGCGGATGCGATCATGGATGAACTGCGAGCCAAACATCTCGGCCGCACGGTCGACATCGACGAGATTTGGCAGACTGTCAAAGACAAGCTGAAGTCGCTGTTACGAGGGGACGGCAGCTCGAGTTGGGATGCCGAGAATCCGCTCTCGCCGTTGAAGCTTTCGCCGATGAAGCCGTCGGTGATTCTTGTGGCCGGGGTCAACGGGGCCGGCAAGACGACGTCGATCGCGAAGCTCGCCAAGCTCTTGATCAGTACCGGGAACTCGGTGGTCCTCGCCGCCGGCGATACGTTCCGAGCGGCAGCGGTCGAGCAACTGACTCTCTGGAGCCAACGGCTCGGCTGCGACATCGTCACGAAGCCGAGCGGCACAGACCCCGCCAGCGTCGCCTTCGCTGGCTGCGAGCACGCGCTCAACACCGGCAAGGACATCGTCATCGTTGATACCGCCGGCCGCTTGCAAACCTCGCAAAACCTGATGCAAGAGCTGACGAAAATTCATCGCGTCATCGGCAAGAAGATCGAAGGTGCGCCGCACGAGAGTCTGCTGGTACTGGATGCGACAACCGGACAGAACGGACTCAGCCAGGCGAAGAATTTTTCCGACGCCACGCAATGCACCGGCCTGATCCTCGCGAAGCTCGACGGCACCGCGAAAGGTGGCGTCGCCGTCGCGATCCGCCAGCAAATGGGGATTCCGGTGAAGTACGTCGGAGTCGGCGAAGGAATCGACGACCTGCAAGTCTTCAGTCCCGACAACTTCGTCGAGGCGCTGTTCGCGTAGCGGCTAAGTTGTCAGCTCCAACGTGCTCCACAGGCTGGGGTCGTACGAAAACGGGAAGCTGGCATCGACGGTCAACGTTTGATCGCCGAGTTCGCTGTCCCGAATCTCGTAGAAGAATCCGAGCTTGGTCGGCGTCCCCGCTTCGCGGTCGGCGGCTGGATCGAGTCCTTGAAGCTGATCGCGCCGGACCCACGCTTCGAGCCGATAGCCGTCGGACAGAATCTCAGCGTTGACCAGCAAGCTTTCCTTTGCGGCGAGTGGTGTCGTCTCGCGAGCCTGAGCAATCGGCAATTGGACCCCAAACGGCTGTTCGCCATCGCGGCCACCTCCCGTTGGAGCGAAACAGAAGTGATGGCAGTAGCGGCTGGCTCGGTGAATCGTCTGCGTATTGCGTGTGTCGATCCAAAGCTGCACACCGTCCGGCATTGTTGGCGTTCGCTCCTCGGCGATAGGCGGATATTTTTTGCCTCGCACGAGCACGCTGAAGCCAAGTCCTTCGTCATTCCAAGCGGCTCGTAGCTCGCCGAAGGGCCGTACACCGCGCAGTTCGCTAAGGTCGGGCAGTGCGAAGTCGGATGAGAGGTCCAACAATTTCTTGCCGCGCTTCGGCAGGTCGTCGCTGCGCCGCACGGGGAGCGAGAAGCGGAACAGAAAGGGATGTGGGACGACTTCGGGCATGGTGATGATTTCACGAACGTAGCCGACTCGCTCCGCGAGTCGGAGCTGTATCGACCGACTTCCGATTGTGTTTTGGTGATGTTGCTCAGGCACGCGAGTCGGTCGCCGAAGCTCTGCCTCGCGGGAGCGAGGCAGCTACGTTCTCAGCAAGAGAGTATCGCCGTTGGCACCGATCGACTACAGATTCGAGCCGCCATGTCTGCTGATGCTCAAATGCCGAATTCGTCTACCGGGCACATCCGAGTGCGCGGTGCCCGCGTGCATAATTTACAGAACGTCGATGTGGACATTCCTCGGCAGCGGCTGACGGTCATCACCGGAGTGAGCGGCAGCGGCAAGAGTTCGCTGGCGTTCGATGTGATTCATGCCGAGAGCCAGCGGCGGTATCTCGAAAGCCTCTCAGCCGAAACGCGAGCGAGAGTCGGTGTGTGGCAGCGGCCGGATGTCGATGTCATCGACGGGCTGCCGCCGACGATCAGCGTCGGGCAGTCGGCGGGATCGGCCTCGCTGCGGAGCACTCTGGCGACGACGACTGAGATTCTCGATTACCTGCGACTGCTGTTTGCTCGTTGCGGCGAGGCTCATTGCCCGCAGTGCAGCCAGCCGTTGTCGGCTCGCAGTGCTCAAGAGATCGTCGAGCAAATCCTCGCGCTCGAAGAGGGTCGCAAGGTGATGATTCTCTCGCCCCTGGTGCGTGGCAAGCGAGGTGCTCATCGCGAGGTCTTCGAGGCGATCGCGAAAGCGGGTTTCGTCCGTGCTCGCGTGGATGGCGAACTGGTCGAAGCGTCTCAGCCGCCGACGCTGGCGAAGACGAAGTCGCACACGATCGAGGCGATTGTCGATCGCATCGTCGTGAAGGCGGGGTTGCAGGCTCGGCTGCGCGAGTCGGTCGAACTCGCTCTCAAGCATGGCGACGGCACGGTCATTTTGTGCGAGCAGTCGGCCGACGGCTGGGAGGACCACGCGTATTGCAGCCGGTTCGCTTGCGCGGATTGCGGAGTCAGCTTTGACGAACTGGAGCCGCGCACGTTCAGCTTTAACAGCCCTCACGGTGCGTGTCTGAGTTGTCGTGGTTTGGGTGTGATCGTTCCTGAAGAGAGTGATCACGACGCGATCTCCGCACGGCAAAGCGAGCGGCAAGAACTCTGTCCCGTCTGTGGCGGCTCGCGGTTAAACCCATTTGCGTGCAGGGTTCGATTTCGAGGAGTCGCGCTGCCGGAGTTGCTCGGCAAGACGGTGAGTGACGCAGCGAAGACCATCGTTGCTTGGCAGACTTCGGAAGTCTCGGTCTCGCGAGTCCTTGATCGCACGCTGCCGGCGATTCGTGGGCGTCTCGATTTCTTGATGCGAGTCGGCGCGGACTACCTCACGCTGGATCGTCCGACTCGAACGCTGTCTGGTGGAGAGTTTCAGCGAGCGCGACTTGCGGCCTGCTTGGGTTCGGGGTTGGTCGGAGCCTGCTATGTGCTCGACGAACCGACGGTTGGACTGCATCCGAAAGACACGGCCGCGATGATCGACACGCTGCACGACCTGCGCGATCACGGCAACACCGTGCTGGTGGTCGAGCACGATCCCGATGTCATGCGGAACGCGGATCACTTGATCGACCTCGGCCCCGGAGCGGGAGCCGACGGCGGCCGCGTGATCGCGTGCGGTTCGCCCAGCGAAGTGGCGAGCAACGCAGCATCGGTGACAGGACGATTCCTCACAGGCGTCAGGCGAGCGGGGGGCGTTAGCCCCCCGGTTGATGGAACGATCAGCGACACGAGAACCGGGGGGCTGACGCCCCCCGCTCGCCAAAGTCCCGCAGGTTGGCTGACACTCGCGAATGTCTCGGTCCATAACCTACGCGATGTCTCGGTGCGGATTCCGTTGCAGGCGTTGACGGCGATTTCAGGGGTCAGCGGTTCGGGCAAAACGTCGCTTGTGCATCACGCGCTCGTGCCGCAGGTGCGACAAGCACTAGCCCGACGCGCCAGCGAGGGGTCGCGATCCGACCAGCGTGGCGACCACTCGCTGGCGCTTCGAGGTTGTGAGTTTCTGGAGCCGCGCCCGTCAGGAAGCGGTGTTTCTGCGGACAATCAACCGCTTCCTGACGGGCGCGGCTTCATGAAATCGCTGCCTCTTCGTGCTGGTGAGCAACACAGCGAAATCGCGAGGTTGGTCGAAGTGACGCAGTCGCCGCTGGGCCGCACGCCGTCGTCGAATCCGGCGACGTACTCCGGTTTGTGGGACGAGGTCTGCAAACTGTTCGCACAGACTCGCGAGGCGAAGTTGCGAGGGTTTCGTGCGAGCCGCTTCAAATTCAACACGCCGTCCGGCCGTTGCGAGGCGTGTCGTGGCCGAGGGGTGCAGCGGGTGCGATTGCAGTTGCTGCCCGATGTCTTCGTGACCTGTCCGACGTGTCGCGGCGAGCGTTTCAATGCGGCGACGTTGCAGGTCCGGTTTCACGGCCGGACTGCGGCGGACGTGTTGCGAATGCGCATCGACGAAGCGGCGGAGTTGTTCGCGAACATCCCGAGAGTCGCAGCCGTGCTCAAAACGTTTCGCGAAGTCGGACTGGGTTATCTGCGGCTCGGCCAGTCGGCGACGACGCTGTCGGGTGGCGAGGCTCAGCGCGTCAAGCTCGCGACCGAGTTAGGTCGCGAGAGCGCCGCTTCAACGTTATTCGTGCTCGACGAGCCGACGACCGGCCTGCATCCGGCCGACGTCGAACGGCTGCTGAGTTTACTGCGACGACTGGTCGATGCGGGACACACCGTTGTCGTCATCGAGCACCATCTGGAGGTCATCGCACAGTCCGACTGGCTGATCGACCTCGGCCCCGATGGCGGCTTCCGCGGCGGACAGATCGTGGCCGAAGGATCGCCGACGGAGGTCGCGGCTCGCGGAATCGGGCACACGGCGAAGGCGCTGGCCGCGTCTTCGTAACCCGACGCGTCAGAGAGGGCGAGCGCTTCAACGACTTGGATTTGCGAGCGAGTGAAGCGTTCGCCCTCGCTGACGCATCGGGTTACGAGGAGGCGAGGCACTTCTTGACGGCGACCTCGATCGGCTGGTCGGTGCGCAGCGTGCAGAAGTCGATGCTCAGGTCGCGGCATTGGCGGCGCAGCGACTCGCGATGGGCGAGAAATTCTTGTTGGTACGCGGCGCGCAGCAGACGCGGCTCGGTGGGGAGGTCGGCCCAGCCTTCCAAGCCGTGGAACAGCGTTGGGTCATCGAATGGGAAATCCTCTTCGGCAGAATCGACGATTTGCCACACACGGAGGTCGTGTTTGCGATGTCGCAGACGTTTCAGCCCGAGCATCAGCGAATCGGGATTCGCGAAGAGGTCGCTGAGCAGGATCACGACGCCGCGCTGGGCGAGGAGTTCCGCGATCCCGAGTGGGAGCACTTCCGAGTTTGGGCCATCGGATTTCGGCCGGGCGGTTGTCGTTTCGAGAACGTGCGAAATCTGTTTCCAGTGAGCGGGCTGGCTGCCGGGGCGGACAGCTTGATCAATCTCACGATCGAACGTGATCAGGCCAATCGCGTCCTGCTGTTTCACGACGACGTAGCTGATCGCTGCGGCGAGGTGCTTTGCGAATTCCAGCTTCGACAGCGGCGAGGACTCGGAGCGGTAGGACATCGACTCGCTGGCGTCGAGCAGGACGTGGCAGGCGAAGTTGGTTTCTTCCTCGAACTGTTTGACGAAGACGCGGTCACTGCGACCGTAGACTTTCCAGTCGACGTACCGCAGGTCGTCACCGGGAGCGTACTCGCGGTGCTCGGCGAATTCGGCGGCGAAGCCGTGAAAGGGGCTGCGGTGTGCTCCCGTGACCGCCCCTTCGACGGTGCCGCGAGCATGCAGTGCCAGCCCTTCAAGCTTGCTGAGCGTTCGCGGATCGAAATACGGCAGGTGTTGAGCCACGACCATTCCACTTCGCCGGATCGGCCGGAACGTGCTCGATCAGCCGGCGCACCAGTGCGTCGGCTGTCAGCCCTTCGGCTTCGGCGTGAAAGTTTAAGACCAGTCGATGTCGCAGCACGGGAGCGGCGACCGCTTGCACATCCTCCAGCGACGCGTGCGTTTGTCCGCGCAAGACCGCGCGAGCTTTCGCGCCGAGAATCAGGCACTGACTCGCTCGCGGTCCCGCGCCCCAGGTGATGAAGTCGCGCACGAATTCGGGCGCGTCGGGCGCCTCGGCGTCGCCGCGCCGAGTCAGTCGCGTGAGCTGCAAGGCGTAGCGAATGACATGATCGGCGACCGGAATGCGAGTCACGATCTCTTGCAGTCGCAGCAGGTCTTCCTGGCCGAGCACTTTGTCGATCACGGCGTGAACTCCGCCGGTTGTGCTGCGGACGATGTTGAACTCTTCGTCTTCGGTCGGGTAGTCCACTTTGACTTGCAGCATGAACCGGTCGAGCTGTGCTTCGGGTAACGGGTACGTTCCTTCTTGCTCGATGGGATTCTGCGTGGCGAGCACGAAGAACGGCGACGGGAGCGGATGCCGTTTGCCGCCGACGGTGACTTGCCGTTCCTGCATTGCTTCGAGCAACGCCGCTTGCGTCTTCGGCGGCGTGCGATTGATCTCGTCGGCCAGCAGCACGCTCGCAAAGACCGGTCCCGGCAGGAACCGCAGTTCGCGAGTGCCAGAGAGCTTGTCCTCTTGAATGACCTCGGTGCCGGTAATGTCTGCTGGCATCAGGTCGGGCGTGAACTGAATCCGGTTGAAGGACAAGCTGAGCGTGTCGGCCAGCGTCCGCACCATCAACGTCTTCGCCAGCCCTGGCACACCAACCAGCAAGCAATGTCCGCCAGCGAGCATCGCGATTAGCAACTCTTCGATGACCCGCTGTTGCCCGACGATGATCTTGCCCAGCTCGCGCGTGACGCGCTGATAGCTGTCCGCCAGTTGCTGCACGGCGGCGAGATCGGATTCGATCGCTGATTCAGTCGGCACGTTGGATTCCTTCGTAGGTCAGCCTTTCCAGGCTGACACGAGTGCTCATCAGTGTCTCGCGTTGATCGGGTCAGCCTGGAAAGGCTGACCTACTTTCGTTTTTGTGCGAACAGCCAGTCGTACATGTCGCGGTCCTTGTACGCTCCATTCCAACTGTCGTGGCCGACTTCGGGATACTCGGTGTATTTGGGATTGCCGCCAGCGGCTTTGAGGGCTTCGACGATTTCGCGTGTGCGTTCGACTCTCACGACTTGGTCCTTTCCGCCGTGAAACGTCCAGACGGGAATGTGCGCGATCTTCTTGGCTTGGCTGAGATCGCAGCCTCCGCAAACCGGCACGGCGGCGGCGAAGCGTTGCGGGTGGCGACTGATGGCGTCCCAAGTGCCGAAGCCCCCCATCGACAAGCCGGTGACGTACTCGCGATTCGTGTCGATCGGCAGTTCTTTTTCCAATCCGTCGAGACACTGCATGACCAGCTTCGCGGTCGGTGACTCTTGCTCCGGGATCACGACTTTGTTGGTGGTCCAATCGATGTCGGTCCACTTCGTGTTCTCCGGGCACTGCGGGACGACAACGAAGCACGGAAACTTGGTGAGGAACTCATCCGTCGCGAACGTTTTCACGCCATGCACGAGCGGCTTGATGTTGTCGTCGCCGCGCTCACCGGCTCCGTGCAGGAACAGCACAAGCGGATACTTTTGGCCGGCTTCGAGCTTGGCGGGCCGGAGGAATCGGTAAAGCAGCGTTTGGCCGTCGGAGTTCTTGAATTGCTGCTTCTCGAACTTGGTCGCTAATTCGTCGGCCAGCAGTGAGCGAGCGAAAAGGCCGCAGAAAAGCACGACTAAGGCTGACGCAATCAACAGTTTTAGAAGCGACATCGGACTTCCTATTTCCAAAAACTCTCTGGCGAGCGGGGCGGCGTCAGCCCTCCGGTGCGTTTGCCTAGAGATCGGGGGGCTGACGCCGCCCCGCTCGCCGAGATTAGTGCAGATTGTAGCGAGACTTTGGCTCTTCACACTCGTCCGCTACGGTACGGCACCATGACTGACACCACGACGACCACCAAATACCTCAGCCGCGAATTGAGCTGGCTGGAATTCAATCAGCGTGTGCTCGCGGAGGCTCAAGACGCCAGAGTGCCGTTGCTGGAGCGGCTGAAATTCCTGGCGATCACCGCGTCGAACCTCGATGAGTTCTTCATGGTCCGCGTCGGCGGCTTGCAGATGTTGCAGGCTCAGGACATCACGAAGCCCGACCCCGCTGGGATGACGCCAGAACAACAGCTTCAGGCGATCGGCATGCGCACGCATCAGATGGCGAACGAGCAATACTTGTGCTTCCTGCAAGAAGTCGAACCGAAGCTGGCGGAGGCAGGTCTGCGGCGGCGACGCGCGGCGGAGTTGGTGCCACGGCAAGCCAAACTGGTCGAGCAACTCTTCGACAACGAACTGTCGAGCGTACTGACGCCGATCGCGGTCACCTCATCCGAAGATTTCCCGTTGCTGGCCACGCAATCGCTAAGCGTCTGCGTGCGGCTCGACCCGGCGGCCGACGACGAGTCGAAGACGCCGCGCTTCGCGATCATTCCATTTGGCAAGCTGACCTCGCGGTTCGTCTCACTGCCGGCGGAGAACGGCTACGAGTTCATGCTGCTGGAGGATGTGATCACTCAGCACGTGCAACGCTTCTTCCCCGGAGAGAAGGTCTGCGAGTGCGTACCGTTCCGCATCACTCGTAACGCGGACCTGAGCCTTCGCGAAGATCTCGCGGCCGATCTGCTGGCGGAGATGGAGGAGGTTCTGGAGGCTCGCCGCACCGGTGCGTGTGTGCGGCTGGAGGTCTCTGACAGCGCGACGACGCAACTGCTGGCGTTCCTGCAAGACGCTTTGAAGGTGGCGAACGAATCGGTCTTTGTCATTCCCGGCCCGCTCGACCTGTCGGCATTCATGCAGATTTGCGAGCGATCGGGATTCGATCATCTGCGTTATGAATCTTGGCCGCCGCAGCCGTCTCCCAGCGTGGATCTGGGGAGCAGCATGTTTCAAGTGTTGCAGCGGCAAGACCTGATGCTGGTCCATCCGTATGAAAGCTTCGAGCCGGTGCTGCGACTGCTCGAAGAGGCGGCCGACGATCCGCAGGTGCTGGCGATCAAGCAGATTCTCTATCGCACCAGCCGCAACAGTCCGATCGTGGCCGCTCTGCAACGCGCGGCCGAGAAGGGCAAATACGTCACGGTGATCGTGGAGCTCAAAGCGCGTTTCGATGAGGCTCGCAACATCGAGTGGGCCAAGAGCCTCGAACTGGCGGGGGCGCAAGTCATCTACGGCGTCAAGGGGCTGAAGACGCACGCCAAGTGCCTGGTCATCGTCCGTCGCGAGCCACAAGGCATTGTTCGCTACGTCCACTTCGGCACCGGCAATTACAACGAATCGACCGCGCGGCTTTACAGCGACGTCAGCTTCATGACCAGCAACGAGGAACTCGGTGCCGACGCGACCAGCTTCTTCAACGCGATCACCGGTTACTCGCAGCCGATGAAGTTTCGGAAAATCGACATGGCCCCGCTGGGTCTGCGGCCGAAGCTCATCGAGATGATCGAAGCGGAAACGCAGCGAAAGAAGCACGGGCAAAAGGCGGTCATTCTTGCGAAGCTGAACTCGCTGGTCTGCCCGAAGATCATCGACGCTCTGTATGACGCCTCGCAGGCGGGGGTGAAGATCAGGCTCAACATTCGGGGCATCTGCTGTCTGCGGCCGGGGGTCAAAGGGCTGAGCGAGAATATTTCCGTCGTCAGCATCGTGGACCGTTTCCTCGAGCACGGCCGCTTGATGTTCTTCTATCACGGCGGCGACGAGCGAGTCTTCATTTCGTCCGCCGATTGGATGCCCCGCAATTTGGAACGTCGCGTTGAATTGCTGGTCCCCATCGAAGACCGTGCGTTGCGGACGCGGTTGATCAGCGTTCTCGAGAACTATTTCGATGACAACGTAAAGGCCCGCCGGCTGAATCCCGACGGCAGCTATACGCGAGTCAAACAAGGCAAGAACGCGCCGCATCGTGCTCAGGAAGTGTTGTTTCGCGAGACGTGCGAGATCGGCCGGTTGGCTGAGAACTCACGTCGGACGGTGTTTGAACCGCATCGAGCGAGTTGAGAAGACGATTGAACAGGAAGATGTGGGACAGACAAAAGTGAAGAGCCCCATGCAGCGTGACTCCTGGCTTCGATGATCAATTTCTGTCTTCATTTTTCTGTCCCAAATCTTTCTGTTCCCAGTCTTTCTCGAACCGGTGTCCCATGAAAACGCTATTCCTTCTCCGGCACGGCAAATCGAGTTGGAAGGACGCGACGCTGTCCGACCATGATCGCCCGCTAAAAAAGCGTGGCCGCGAAGCAGCCCAACGCATGGGCTGCTTGTTGAATGAACTCCATCTCGCTCCGGATCACATTCTGACTTCGTCCGCCGCGCGAGCGTTGGAGACTGCTCAACTCGCAGTGGAAGCGGCGAAGTATCAGGGTGAAGTCGAGACCATCCCAGGGTTGTACCACGCCGAACCCCAGAGCTTGGTGGCCATCGTGTCGCGTGTTCCCGACCGCTTCGCCAGCGTGTTGATCATCGGGCATAACCCCGGTCTCGAAGATTGGCTCGCGCGTTTGATCGGTCGAAGCGAATCCTTTTCCACTGCGGCATTGGCGCATGTGGAGTTACTGTTGAATTCGTGGCTCGACTTCTCAGCGGACACGCGCGGGGAGCTCAAAGGGTTGTGGCGGCCAAAGGAACTTCCCATTGATTGATTCAGGCGAGCGGGGCGGCGTCAGCCCCCCCCGGTTCCGTCGTGAATTGACCGGGGGGCTGACACCGCCCCGCTCGCCTGTCTTGCATCACGACTTCTCTTCTTGATTCGGGTCGGTCTTCGGCGGCACCCAGTTCTTCATGCCGTCGGAGACTTCTTTGATCTCGCGAATACGTTCGGCCGTCGGGGGGGCGTTGGTGCCGAACTGCACGATCTTCGGCTTGCGGTGGCGCGTCAGCTTGTAGCGAGTGACCGCTTTCGGCTTGCGAAAGATTCCGAACCACTTCTCCTCTTCTTCATTGACGGCTTCTTTGGGATTCTCACGCAACAGGAAGAGAAGGATCGCCAATCCCAAGAAGAGCCCGGAGACGATGAGCACCGGCTTCGTCGGTTCGTTGGCGAAGACCAGGATAATGAAGCCGATGAAGACAATGCCGAGAAAACAAACGGCTCCCGTCGCCAGCCAAGCGACCGCTTCGCCTCCGCTGTCTTTGCCTTTGTTTCCGGACATGCTGCGATCCCGACCTGAAGCGCGACTACTTCGGTCCCCCTCCGTGGACGAAGATGTCGAGATAAATCACGAGGAACATCAGCCCCAACACGAAGGCCATGCCGCAATAGGTCGCGCCGATCAACACCTTTTCGCTGGGGCGTTTGCGAGTCACCGCTTCCCAGCAGAGGAAGACCATGTGGCCGCCGTCGAGCACCGGGATCGGTAGGAAGTTCAGCACGGCCAAGTTAATGCTCAAGAAGCCGAGGAACAGCAGCATCGGAGTCAGTCCCTGCGCGACGACATCGTGAGCCACTTGTGCAATCCCAATCGGTCCATGCAGTTCTTTGACTGACAAGTCGCCGCGGAACAGGCTGCGGAGCGTCAGATAGACCTCCAACATCTTGCTACTGGAGTGATGTGAGGCCATCGTTAGTGCGGCTCCGACGGAATCCGCTTTCTGAATGATTCCCTCGTCGCGGAGAATGAAGCCGCGATCCGGAAAGAAGGTCGTTCCGTTGGGATCGCGAGTCGGCTCCAGTTCCACGACATGCGTCTTGCCTCCGCCGCTAACCGTAAGCCGCGCGTGACGCGTCGCCGCCAACTGCATCATCCAGTACGCCTGAGCCCAGATGGTGGACTCGGCTCCGTCGCTGACTTCAAACGGTTTCGTCTTTCCGTTCTTGTCGCCATAGCCATCCGGTTCGGCACCGGGAGGCAGAAAGAGTTCGACAGCCGTGATGCGTTCATTCGGAGCAATCTTGCCGTCGGCCGGACTACCCGGCTCGACCTTCAAGACTTGCGACGTGATTTGAAACGCGACGCCGATGGACGGGATCGACAACGGCGATGTACGGAAGTCGCAATGATCGACCCAGCCAGATCGGTCCAACGGAGTGATTTCAAACGGAGGCAATTCCTTGGTCCCGCCGACGTCGCGAGTCACCACGACCTTCACCTGCTGACCATGATGCGATTGGAAGTAATCTCCCAGGTCCACTGGATTGAGCGTGTGACCAACCGCCTGGCCATCGACTTCCACGATCTTGTCGCCAGGCTTCAAGCCCACGCGAGCGGCAGGTGAATCGTCCTGAACCGCGACGATCTTTTCGATGTCCATCGAAAGACCCAGATTGCGGAACCGATTCGGCCCAACGGAAATCGTGACGAGTTCCGGCGGCGGCGGTTTCTCACCGGGCTTCGCCGGTTTAACCGGACGTTCGACAACGAAGTCAAAGGTCTCGTGCCGGCCAGCGATCAACAGCGACTGCAATTCCGGGTAACTCTTCACCGGCAGATCGCCGACTTTCACGATGCGATCGCCATCCTGAAACCCCGCTCCATCCGCCGGCATTCCAGGGAAGGCGACGGGGCCATCGGCTCGCAGCATTGGCACCAGTCGAACGTCTTTATTCGCGGTCACGCCGATCAAGCGGCGAGTCTCGGAACTGTCCGGTGTCAGCGACTTGCGGAACGTCTCTTTTCCGTTCTCGGTAACTCCTTCGAGTTCGACCGTTCCCGAGGTCAACGCCACGCCGACCATGATGTCGACATACTCGGAGGCTCTGCGTCCGTTGATGACTGTGATCTGGTCGCCGGTCCGGAGCCCTGCTCTCCAGGCGGGATTGCCGACGCGCACGCCGCCGATCCGAGCCGGTTTCGTTTCGACCCCGCTATGAAACGCGATCGCGAAGAACAGCAGGCCGGTGATGATGTTCATGATCACGCCGGCGGAGATAATCGCCATCCGCTGCCACACCGGCTTTGCCGAATACGAACGTGGGTCTTGAGCAATCTCTTCACTGCTGAGCTGACTGGGATCGATGTCGTCCTGCCCCAGCATCTTCACGTAGCCGCCGAACGGAATCGCCGACAGGGCATATTCGCTGTCCCCAATTTTGAAGCTCCACAGGATCGGCCCGAAGCCGATGCTGAAGCGTTCCACGAACACACCGCACCATTTGGCGACGGCAAAATGCCCCAGTTCGTGGAAGAAAATCACAAAGCCCAAGCCGATCGCCACCCATAACCAATTCAGGGCGTTGGCGGCAAACTTGGAAACATCAAACGCGGCAAGCAGGTCAACGGCGAGCAAATCCACCGAGCAATCTCCTGGCGAGGCCCATCGATCCGATCAGGGCAACTTGGCCCGCGACGGGGATGGAAGGAAGTCCTATCCGTCGAGCACCGCTCGACACACGCGGAATGTCGCAGAAACCGAGACTCCCCGCCAGGAAACTTTACGTCTGAGGCGCGTACATCAGCTTGCCGCAGCTAATGCAGAAGATGAACCTTCCGCTGCGCAGTTCGACGCATTGCTGTGGCGAGAGAGACACATAGCACGACGTGCAGACGCTGTTTTCGACCGACGACAGCGCATCTGCTCCATGAGCGCCCACCAAGCGGCGATAAGTCGCGAGATGCTCGGCCGGGATAATGGATTCGGCTTCCGCGACCGCTGGCAGCAGCTTTGCCGTACGCTCCTTCAGTCCCGCTTCGGCGGCAGCGACCTGTTCGGTCATTTTGCGGACTTCGTTTTTGGCGTCCGCGACAACTTTCTCTGCCTCAGCGACTTTGGTCTTCAGCTTGTCGACCTGATCCATGCAGTCGAGGATCTCGTCTTCCAGCACGCTGTTGGCCATCTTGTCCGCCGCGATTTGCCCCTTGAGAATATCGAACTCGCGGTTCGTGCTGGCCATGTTCAGCTTGGTATTGAGGTCCGCCAGCTTGGCTTCATTCGTCTTCAGTTGCAGATTTTTCTGATCGGCCAGCTTGCGTTGAGCCGTATGCTGAGCCTTGATCTCCTCCAGTTCACCCTCCCGCTTGGCCAGCGCGTTCTCTTTCCCTTTGATGAGCCGCGGGCCTTTATCGAGTTCCTCCTGCACCCCTTTGAGCTTTTGCTGCAATTCGTGGAGGAACTGTAAACCGTTATTCGAGACTGCCATGTGCGGCGGCTCCAGAGGGACATCTTTTGTGGTTGGCGGCGAGTTTTAACCACTGACCCATGCCAGCAGTAGCCTCGGAGCGCAGATCGCATCCGCTCGTAGTGCCCCCATTGATGGGGTCGAACGCGACATGGACCCGATAAATCGTGTCACTACGAGCGAGCATGCGCTGTCGAACTACTTCCCCGGCTCATCTGGCAGCAGCACTTCAGTCTCTGGCCGTTTGACACGAGCGGGCTTCGCCGGCGTTGCGTCGTCGCGCGGCGTTAAGTCGGTCGGAGTCGCAACTCCAATCCAAGCGATCGCCAGTCGCGAGACGCCCGATTGCCACACTTGTCGTGCATGGTCATCGGACTTTGTCGCCGCCAATTCATCAAGCCATTGGTAGATCTCGCGCAATCGAGCATGCCATTCATCGGGTTGCTCGCGCACGCTGTTCGCCCATGCGAGACTCCGTTCGCGCACTTCGGCGAACTGCGACGGCCAAGCCTCAGCTAATGAGCGCGGAATCCAGTGATCCTCGATGCGAACAAATTCCTGAGTCGTGGGCTCCTGCTCCGGCCAACGAATTCTGACAACCGAGGTTTCACCGTTCGACGAGACCAACTCGACTTGGACTTTTCCAAACTGCGAAAACGGATCATCGACCGAGCCATTGGCATCTCCGACCGCGATTCGCCCCAGCGTGGCCAACAGCTTGTCACCCGTCTGATCGAGAAACCGATCCAGCTCAATGGGCCGCAATCGCTGCAAGTCGCTCAGTTCGCTATCGCCGATCGCATCCAAGAGCTGCGCCAGTGCGGCCGGATTGAACGGCACGCTTGTCCCAGTGCCCCGTTCGTTGTCTCCAGACTTCGGAGGCGTGAGGGAATTCAACTTCTGCGGCAAGACTTGGCGAGCCTTCTGCCAAGTGGCCACAAACGGTCCCCAGGATTTCTCGTCCAAGCGTTCGGCGACATCGCGCGCGAGCCGTTGAACATCACGTCGATACGACGGCGGCAAGAATTCCCATAACGCTCGCGACTGCCGCTTCTCTAATCCGCGAAGCACTCGTCGCACCGCTTCGTCAGCACCAGGCGACGTCTGATTCGCCGGTGACTCAGGCACACTCGGCGGTTTGACCGCTACAGGTTTTGAACAACCGCCGCACATCCCGATCGATAGGCCGACGCACACGGCCAGCCAGCCGAGTCGGTTCCTCCAGTGATGTCGAGCGTCGAACATCCGCGCAATCCTTACCGCGTCACGGGGTGAGCGGCACGGCGCTAGCCGCCGGTCTTCCGAAGACACCGGCGGCTAGCGCCGTACCGCTCACGATCAATCCCGCTTCTCGATCCGATACAGGTGCGACTTCGTCCGCACGAGCAGTGATTTGCCCGCCACGATCGGTGATGCACTCGAACCGTCGGCGAGCTTATTCTCGGCGACCAATTCAAACTCGCGAGCGGCATTGAAGACTTGCATGTCTCCGTCTTGAGAGAAGCAATAAATCATTCCGTCGGCGAGCAGCGGCGACGACCAATACTGCCCCGGCAGACGCTTCGACCAAATCTCCTTACCGGTCTTGGCATCCAGGCAGGTTGCGATGCCGCTGTCATTCATCATGAAATACAGATCGCCAACCAACAGTTGCGAGGACCGCTTCGGAATCTTTTCGGCCGTTCGCCAGACGATGTTCTTCGAGATATCCCCTTTGCCATCGGGATTCACGGCGACCAGTGCGTCCTTACCGTCGGCCGCGTTGATGTAGAGCAAACCGTTGCCGAACAGCGGGCGAGCGGCGGCGTTCATGCCGCCATGATAAACCGTCCAAATCGGCTCGCCGGTCTTCGGCTCATAGGCGATCGTTGCATAAGCGAACGGACTGACGAGTAACTCGCGGCCGCCCACTTCAATGATCGACGGTGTCGAATAACCCTTCTTAGCATCGCCATCCTTGGTCTTGTAGTCGATCCCTCGGTCCTTCTTCCAAACCGTCTTGCCGGTTTTCTTGTCGAGCGCCGCGATGTACTGCAAGTCGTAGCCATCGAACGTCAGATACAACAGATCGCCATGCACGACGGGAGACGAACCCGGCCCGCGAAAGTGATCGCATTCCAGATCGCGGCGTTCCCAAATCGTCTCGCCAGTCTTCGTGTCGAGACACGCGGTGCCGTAGCTTCCGAAGTGAATATAGACGCGGCCTTCCTCGATGAACGGCGTCGGCGAGGCGAATGTGTTGGTCGGATGCGTGATCTGTAGCTCCGACACCTCGAACAGTTTTCGATTGTGAATCACCTTGCCACTGTCCAAGTCCAGGCAGACGGCGGACAGCTCGATCGGCTTATCGAGCTTGACCCTCTCCTTCGTGTTGCCCTGGATATCCGGGGCGTTCGTCAGCCAAATCTGCTTGCCCCACACGACCGGCGACGACCAAGCCCGCCCGGGGATCGGCGTCTTCCACACGATCTCCTTCGAGCCTTCCGCGAAGGTGGCCGGCAGCCCCGTCTCAGTCGAGGTTCCGTCGCCGCGTGGCCCACGGAATTGATTCCACGGAGCATCCGCACCTAGCGTGGAAGCACAGAGTCCAATCCAGAAAAACGCGGCGAGCATTCGCATGTTGAGATCTCGTTGGGCAGGGACGTTGGAGGGGGAGACTAAGCCGAGTGACGCGCTATTGGGATAGCCTCTTACAAATCAACCTCGGCAGCAACTGATCCACTTGTCTGGCTCATGGCTTCACCACGCAAGGTGTCGTATAGAACTCGACCGTCTTCCGCACACCATCGAGCAGCGAGGTGGCCTGCCAATCGGGAAAGAGATTCGAGATGTAATTCGGACTCGGCGGAACATTGGACGGGATCGCTGCACCATTGACCGTGATCCGCGATGCCGCCTCCGGAGCAGCAGCCACGATGGCCGAACGAAACTCTTCCGTCGTTGCCAGTTCGCTGGGAAGGTCAATAACCGTGTGTCCCGGAGGACACTCGATTGCCGAGCGAACAAACGCGCGAGCCACATCTTCCGCGTAGTCGTAACCGACTCGGCCGGTGTACCCGATCGTGTAGGACTCTCCCAACGCTGCCGCTCGCGCGGCCAACGACGGTCCCGCCGTTAAACCTTGATCACGCTCTGGCCCGTAGACCACATGCGGACGGACGGCGACCGACGCGATTCCGAAGTGCCGCCAATACTGCTCGGCAATCAAGTCCACCGCTTGCTTGAACGCTCCGTAAAACGTCGGCGGCCGGTTCGATTCCTCCGCGGAGTCGCCGGTCTCCGGCCCGTAGACCGCATACGAACTGGCATACGCCAGCGAGCGAACTCGTCCCGACCGCCGCGCCGCCTCGAACAGCGCCGTGCTTCCCAGCACATTGACCTGACAGCCCAGCCACGGATCTTTCTGACATTCCGGAGTCAGCAGCGCGGCCAGATGAATGACGTGCGTCACGCCATGTTGCTCGATGACGCTCAGCAAGCGGTCGCGATCCAGCAACGAAGCTTCGATCGAAACGACTTCCGCCGCGCGCTCGCCGAGCACTCGCTGCCAGCGTGTCGGAGCCGGCTGCACATCCACCACCACCGGCTTCGCATTTCGCGCGAGCAACTCCCGAAGCACCCATGTGCCAATGAACCCGCTGCCCCCAGTCACCAACACAGAGTCGCTCATGGTCGCTTCCATTTCGTTCAAGCCGAGGCAAGTCATCGTGATGGTGTCCGATCCGAGCCCGATTTTCGAGTGCCACGGCTGTCTCGGCCGTGCTTCACAACACACACTTCTCACAGAGCCGTGGCACTCGGCGTCCGTAATTTGAACCCGAAGGGTTCGCAGCCATTAGCCGGTGGTTGAGCGCAGCGACACCACCGGATTGGGATCGCGCGGTCATTGCACCCCGGCAGGGGTGCCAGCGGTGACCGCAGCGATTGGCTGTGATCCCTCCGGGATCAGCGATGACGTTTCTCACCGCGACCGGTGGTATCGCTGCGCTCAACCACCGGCTAATGGCTTTCAAGCCTCCGGCTTGGGATAAGCTATCGAGCAGTAGCCCAAAGGCCGCAGGTCCGTTGGTTCGCCGACATCGAAAGCGGGAGAGGGCTTCAGCCGCTCCGGGACGACCACAAGCCGCTGATTGACTTCCGCGAACAGCGCGAATAAACCGCTGAGCGATCGAGTGGGATCTGGTTACCGAACGGACTCCAAAGCGCGACGTTGGAAGTGGACCGACGATGGATCATGCAATCATCGCGTGTGGAGAAGAGGAATACGCACCTTTTTTTGGTAATCCTTCACGGCCCGGAGAGAAGTGAGGGAGCTGATTGGTTGGCGAAGAGTGCTTGGACGGCGGTGGTGAGGAACTGGAAGACGTTGCGGGATTGTTGGCGACAGGTTTCGATCACCGTCAGCAATGTTTCCACGA
>SXGT01656544.1_pt1 | contig 18611 bp, 20 predicted proteins | sample 3176221 | NCBI WGS metagenome assembly SXGT01 (sample SAMN11356862, study PRJNA531348) | freshwater metagenome | isolation source: freshwater sample F1-120 | place: China: Fuxian Lake, Yuxi | collected 2017-12-25
CCACGCGCCCCCGCTGAGCTGTCCGGTCGCCGGCACGTTGCTGCTCGAACCCACCGAGAGCGAGACACTGCGCGAGCTCGACCGGTTCTGCGACGCGATGCTGGCCATTCGTGCCGAGATCGAACGCGTAGCGGCCGGTGAATGGTCGGTCGACGACAGTCCGCTCCGCCACGCACCGCACACGGCCGAGGATCTGTTGGGTGAGTGGAACCGTCCGTACTCACGTGAACTCGGCGCCTATCCGCTCCCCACGCTCCGCGCCGCCAAGTACTTCCCGCACGTGTCGCGCATCGACTCGGCCTACGGCGATCGCAACCTCATCTGCACGTGCGAACCACTCGAGGCGTACGCCGACGCGTGAGCTGCTGCTGCGCTACGGTCGCAGCCATGTCCGAAGGTGGTTACGCGTCGATCGGCCTCGGGGATCTGCTCGCACTCCTCAGCGCCAACAACCCGCTCGCAGGGGTGCAGAAGTCCGTTGCGCAGTTCCAGCACGGAGTGAACCAGTTCCTCGAGAGCATCGAGCGGTTCAACGACACCATGGATCAACTGAACCAGGTCGCTCGTCGAGTGAACGGCCTGCTCGACACCGTCGAGGAACCCGTTCAGGCATTGGTCCCGCAGGTGACGCGCACCATCAAGACCGCTGACGCGCTGGTGGAGCAGTTGCGCGTCCCGGTCGAGAAGGTCGCCCCCGCGCTCGCGGCGCTGCCCACCGATCTCTCCACGTTCCTCAACGTGCTCAACGACGTGAGCCGTCGCCTCCAGCCGCTCGGCCAACTCGCCGAGTCGGCGGGCAGTGTGTTCGGGCTGCGGCCATTGGCCGCACTACGCGTCGGCGGCGGACGTCCGGCACCCGCGCCGCCCGCCGAACCGGCGCCGGCAGCGGCGAAGAAGGCACCCACGAAGAAGGCACCAGCGAAGCAGCAGGCCGCTGCGAAGCAGGCGCCCGCCACGAAGAAGAAGGCCGCGCCGAAGCGCTGAGTCAGTGCTTCTCGACGAAGGGCAGCGCCACCACGCGGCCCGGCAGCGAGGAACCTCGCACGTCGATCACCACGTCGGTGCCGTCGGCGACATCGGGCGGTAGGAACGCCAACGCGATGCCGTGTTCGAGCACCGGCGAGAAGTTGCCGCTCGTGACCACACCCGCCGCGTTGCCGTCGACGAGGACCGCGCAGTCTGCTCGCGGCGGACGCCGCCCGTCGGTGGCGATGCCGCGAAGTCGTCGGGCGACACCACGATCGCGCTCGGCCGCCAACGCCTCCTTGCCACGGAAGGTGGGTTTGTCCCAGGCCACCACCCAACCGAGCCCTGCCTGCAGCGAGGTGATGCCGGCACCGAGCTCGTGGCCGTGCAACGGCAAGCCCGCCTCGAGACGCAACGTGTCGCGGGCACCGAGACCGGCAGGCGTGACACCCGCGCCTTCGATGGCTTGCCACAGTGCCACTGCCGCATCGACGGGCACGGCGATCTCGACGCCGGCCTCGCCGGTGTAGCCGGTGCCGGCGACGGTGCACTCGGCACCGTTCCACGTGCACCGCTGCACACGGAACCGGCCGACGGCCGCGGCCTCGGGGAACACCGTGGCCACACGCTCCTTGGCTCGCGGGCCCTGCACGGCGATGACGGCTCGCGACGTCGTGGTGTCGGTGCCGCCGATCGCGCTGCGCACGCCGTCGGTGTTCGAGGCGTTCGGCATCACGTCGAACACGTCGTCGTCGAGCCACCACACGATGATGTCGTCCTGCACGGAGGCATCGGCCTCGTCGAGCAGGTGCGTGTACTGCGCTCGGCCCGGCCCGACCTTGGTGAGGTCGTTGGTGAGGGTGCGCTGCAACAGGTCGAGCGAGCCGGCACCCTCCACGCGCACGGTGCCGAGATGTGACACGTCGAACATCACGGCGTCGCGGCGGCAGGCGAGATGCTCTTCGATGGTGCCGGTTGCGTAGTTGACCGGCATTTCCCAGCCGCCGAAGGGCACCATCTTCGCCCCGAGCGCTCGGTGCACCGAGTCGAGTGGGCTGTAGCGCAGCGACGACATCAGACGGCCTGTGCGGTGTCGACGACCGCTGCGTCGGCGGCCAACTGCACGAGTTGCTCGTCGAGGTCGACCTTCAGGCCGCCGATCGCGAGCACGTTCAGCACGCCCTGGCCCCGGCGCATGACGTCGATGAGTTGGTCGCCGTCGCACAGCAGCACGTCGCTGCCCGAGATGACGAGGTGTGCCGCGGCGATGTCGGTGTCGACGTGTTCACGCAGGTACTCGAAGGCGGTGCGAACGGACTCGAGCTTGATGCCGGCATCGAGCAGCGACTTGATGACCCGGAGTTCGAGGAGATCGCGGTAGCTGTACTGGCGGCGGCTGCCACTCCCGCTGGCATCGGTGAGCGACGGTCTGACGAGATCGGTGCGGGCCCAGTAGTCGAGTTGCCGGTAGGTGATCCCCACGATGGACGCGGCCTTCGTGCCGCTGAATCCCACTTCGTTGCTCATGTCCCGGCCTCCTGGGTGCTCACACGCGCGTAACTACGCACGTGTAACCGGCTGCTCATGGTACGACCCGACGCGCGCGCCGTCAAGCACTCTGTGCGCGAAGAATCGCGCGGTTCGCGCGATCTACTCGGCGAAGTCGTCGGGGGTGATGTCGTCGAGGAAGTCGCGGAACTCGTCGAGGATCGTCTCCTCGTCGTCCTCCCCCGCCGTCACCTCGGGGGCCTCGACCGCCGCCTCGTCGAGCAGCGACTCCTCGGCGAAGATGGGGGCACCTGAGCGCACGGCCAGCGCAATCGCATCCGACGGCCTGCTCGACACGATGGTCTGGCCGGTGGCGGTGCTGAAGTGCAGCTCGGCGAAGAACGTGTGGTCGCGCACTTCGGTGATGACCACACGTTCCAGCGTGGCGCCGAGTGCCTGGAAGACCGTGACCGACAGGTCGTGCGTGAGCGGTCGTGGCGGCGTGATGCCCTCGAGCGCGGTGTGGATGGCCGACGCCTCGGGCCCGCCGATGAGGATGGGCAGCACACGCGACCGCTCGGCCTCCTCGCGCAGCATCACCACCGGCGTGTTCGCCGGCAGTTCCACGCGCACCCCGAGCAATTCCATCCGAATCACGAGCGTGATGGTACCCGAGTGCGGCGGGGATCAGCTCTCGAGATGATGCCGCAACGCCGCACCCAGCAACGCCCCACGGAGGTCGGCACCCAGCGACGACAACTCGGTGAGCGTGGCCGCCGCCTGCTGGCGGCTCTGCGGGTTGCGCTGACGCAGCAGCGGCAGGACGAGCTGCTCGAACAACGCCGCCTCACGTTCGGCCGACTGCTTCCACCCGCGCAGGTGACGCGCCTCCACGCCGCGGGCGAGGAAACCTGCCGCGGCCTTCGCGATCAGTAGATCGCTCGACGAGTACAACGCAGTGGAGCCGCTCCCGCGGCCGGTGATGAGACCGTACGACTCGAGCTCGCCGAGTTGCTTCGACGTGAGCCCGGCCAGGCTGCACAACTCGCTGGCCACGAACGTGTCGGGCACCACGTCGAGCTGCGGCGCAGCCGGTTCGGCCGGCGCGAAGAAGTGCACGGCGGCGTTCTCCGAGGCTGATGCGACGGCGGGAGCCGGCGACGGCACTGCGGCCATTGCCGCGCGGTGCTGTGCGGCAGGATGGTTGGAGGTGGTGACCTCCACCCCCTCCGGCAGCGTGTGATCGCCCGTCTCGTCGAGGTCGCGATCACCGCGGTCGAGCACCGTCACGTTGCGGATACCACGCGGCGGAGTGAGCGCGCCCGAGTCGTCGATCTGACCGTTCTCGAGCCGGTCACGGATGACCCGCAACGGCAGGAAGTTCTCGCGCTGCTCGCGCAGGATGACGCGAAGGCGCTCGACGTCACCGTCGTAGAACTTCCGGTAGCCCGACGGTGTGCGCTCGGGGTCGATGAGCCCCTGGCTCTCCAGGAACCGGATCTTCGAGATGGTGACGTCGGGGAACTCCTCGAGCAGGAGCGCCAGTACCTCACCGATGCTGAGATATGGCCGTTCGGTCACTGTCACCCTTCGGCCTTCTGGAAGAAGACGAGACGGAACTTGCCGACCTGCAGTTCGTCACCCTGGTACAGGAAGACGGGCTCCTCGATGCGCTGCTGGTTCACATAGGTGCCGTTCAACGAACCGGCGTCCTGCACCATGTAGCCGTCGCCGGTGCGCGTGATCTCGGCGTGACGTCGCGACACGGTGATGTCGTCGAGACTGATCTCGCTGTCGGGATGACGGCCGAGCCGAGTGATCGGTGCCGCCAACGACAGTGCCGTGCCTGCCTGGTTGCCGTTGCGCACCACGAGGGTGGCGTGGTCGTCGGGCAACTCGCCGATGTTCACCACGACGTCGTCGGCTGGACCAGCGGCGTCCTGCAACGGGTCGACCTTCGACAGCGTGATGGTCTTGTCGTCGAGACGATCGAGCACGGCGCCGCACGACGAGCAGAAACTCGACTCGGGCGGGTTGCGGTGGCCGCACTGGTTGCAGAACACGTACGCCATCTGCGCTCCGTTCAGCCGGCGGTGAGAGCCTGGTAGCCCTCGGCGTCGAGCAGTCCGTCGAGCTGCGCCACGTCGGACATCTCGATCTCGCACAGCCACCCGCTGCCGTACGGGTCCTGGTTCAGCGCCTCAGGCGTGGCGCTGAGCGAGTCGTTGACCGCCACCACCGTGCCGGACACGGGGGCGTACACGTCGCTGACCGACTTCGTGCTCTCCACCTCGCCGAAGCTGTCGCCTGCGCTGACGACCTGACCGACCGTCGGGACCTGTACGTAGACGACGTCGCCGAGTGCATCCTGCGCGTAGTCGGTGATGCCGACGCGCACACGAGTGCCCTCGACCGCAATCCATTCGTGGTCGCTGCTGTACCGGAGATGGTTCGGAACCTGCATGGTGCTGACCTTAGCCGCGACGAGCCCGTCCCGCCCGAAGGCTCGCACGGATCGTGGGCACGTAGGTGATGGCGGTGTAGTAGCTGAGCGCCAGGCCCGGCACGACCACCAGCCACGACGCCACCAGGAACGCCTGATGGAGCACGAAGTCGGATGCGCCGATCATGAAACCAGGGATGGCGAACATCAGCAGGAAGGTCGCGGTCTTTCCCCACCAGGTGACGTCGAAACGCTCCATCCCGAGGAACAGCGTGCACACGGCCACCGTGCCGCCGAACAGCACTTCACGGACCACGATCAGCCAGAACACCCATGCGGGCGGGATGCCGTACACGAGGATGCCGGCGATGCTGACGATGAACATCAGCCGATCCGCCGTGGGATCGAACATCTTCCCGAACTCGCTCACCTGGTTGAAGTGACGGGCCAGCCAGCCGTCCACCCAGTCGGTGGCGCCGAGTACCCCGAGCAGGAAACCGGCACCCGCCACGTTGTCGCGCCCGAACAGCAGGTACAGGAACACGGGGATGCAGCACAGCCGCAACAACGTGAACAGATTCGGGTATGTGAGGTACTTGTGACTCGAGAGCTGCGCGGCGTCGGACTCCATCGGTGCGGAGCGTACAAGTGCGGCCCACCCCGATGCGTACGATCGGCGCCATGACCACAGCAGGCGCCCTCGCAGGGCACGTCGCATTCATCACCGGTGCCGGCTCGGGCCTCGGCGCCGCGTTCGCCCGTCGGCTCGCCGCCGACGGCGCACAGGTGATCATCAACGACCTCAACGCCGAGGCCGCCGCCTCGCTCGCCATCGAACTCGACGGCGACACCGCGGTGTTCGACGTGTGCGACTCGGTGGCCTTCGACACCGAGATCGACAAGGCGGTCGAACGCCACGGTCGCCTCGACATCCTCATCACCAACGCCGGGATCGCACCACCCAGCGACCCGTCACGCACCGAGCAGATGATCGCCAACCAGATGGCCCGCATGGAGGGTCGCCTCGCCGACATGGTGCCGCCCGACTCGCTGGTGAGTCTGAGTGACGACGACTGGGACCGGATGATCCGCGTGCATCTGCACGGCTCCTTCTACGGCACCCGCGCCGCGCTCCGCCACATGACGCCTGCACGTACAGGTGCAGTGGTCAACGTGTCGTCGGTGCTGGGTCTGCGCCCCATGTCGGGCGCCGCGCACTACGCGGCGGCAAAGGCGGGCATCATCGCCCTCACCAAGTCGGCCGGCCAGGAGGTCGCTCCGTACGGCGTGCGGGTCAACGCGGTGTGCCCCGGCTGGATCGACACCCCACTGCTCGCCCCGATGGACCCGATGCTGATGGCCGGCATCGTGATGCAGATCCCCCGCGGTCGCCTGGGCACCGCGGACGAACTCGCCGAATTGGTGCGCTTCCTCTGCGGCCCTGAGAGCAGCTACTGCAACGGCGACGTGTTCGCCGCCTCGGGCGGGTTCGTCTGATGGCCACCATCTTCACCCGCATCATCGACGGTGACATCCCGGGCACGTTCGTCCACCGCGACGACTGGTGCGTCGTGTTCCTGTCGATCAACCCGCTTGCGCACGGCCACGCCCTGGTGGTGCCGATCGCCGAGCACGACCACTGGGTCGACGTGCCGGCCGATCTGGCTGCGCACCTCTTCGCAGTGGCACATCGAGTGGGCCGCGCCCAGGCCCGCGCGTTCGGCTGCGAACGTGTCGGCGTCATCATCGCCGGATACGAGGTGCCCCACACGCACATCCACCTGGTGCCCACGAACGACATGCGCGAGCTCAACTTCGCCAACGCCGCTGCCTCGGTCACCCGCGACGAACTCGACGCCGCCGCCGCTTCCATCATTGCCGCACTCGCTGCGCTCGACTGAGGCGTCGTGCACCGGTTCACACCGGGTCGATCAACTCGCTCCCCTTGTTGCGCACGTTGTTCACCGATGTGCTCACCGCATGCATGGTGAGGATGTCGTCGCCAGCAGGGACGAGCAGCCCCCGCAACGAATCGATGTCGGCATTGGTGGGATCGAGCCATGCCGCCCAGGCCGACTGCGGCAGGATCACCGGCATGCGGTCGTGCACCGGCGACATCGTGCCGTTCGCCGCCGTGGTGATGAGCGTGCAGCTGTGCAGCCACGGCGCCTCTGGACCGAGCTCCTTGTCGCGCCACGTGGCCCACAGGCCGGCGATCGCCAACGGCTCGCCGTCGAGGCGATGGATGAACATCGGCGTCTTGATCGGCTTGCCCGCCTTCCCCACCGGCGCGTCAGCGCCGGGCGCCTGCCATTCGTAGAAGCCGTCCATCGGCACGATCAGCCGATGCTTCTTCAGCAGTGACTTGAAGGCTGGCTTCTCGGCGATCGTCTCCGCGCGAGCGTTGATCATCTTCGACCCGATCTTGGTGTCCTTCGCCCACACCGGCACGAGCCCCCAGTGGAACGCCTCGACACGCCGCTCACCCTCCGCCGACGCGACGACCCCGTAGACGTCGGTGGTGGGTGCCACGTTGTAGTTCGGCGGCAAGGCCTCACCCTCGAAGGACGCACCGAAGAAGTCGGCGATCGCGTCGGGTGACTGCGTGGAAACGAAACGGCCGCACATCCCTCGCACGGTAGCGGGGATGTGCGGCCGACACCGTCGGACCTCGACCGGAGCTACTTGCCCTTGCCCTTGTCCTTCTTGTCGTCCTTGTCGTCGTCGTCCGAGCGGTCGTCGTTGCCGCGGCCGTGGTCGTGGTCGTCGTCGGAGTCCTTGTCGTCCTTGTCGTCGTCGTCCGAGCGGTCGTCGTTGCCGCGGCCGTGGTCGTGGTCGTCGTCGGAGTCCTTGTCGTCGCCGCCCTGGTCGTCGCCCGACTCGCCATCATCACCAGACTCGTCGTCACCGGACTCGTCATCGCCGGACTGGTCATCACCCGACTCGCCGTCACCCGACTCGTCACCGTCCGACTCGTCGTCACCCGACTCGTCATCACCCGACTCGTCATCACCCGACTCGCCGTCACCCGACTCGTCATCACCCGACTCGCCGTCACCCGACTCGTCATCACCCGACTCGTCGTCACCCGACTCGTCATCGCCGGACTCGTCACCGTCCGACTCGTCGTCACCGGACTCGTCATCGCCGCCCTGGTGGTCGTGCTCGACGTGATCGGGCGTGGAGTTGTCACCACCCCGGTCATCGCCCGACTCGCCATCATCACCAGACTCGTCATCGCCGGACTCGTCGTCACCGTCCGACTCGTCGTCGCCCGACTCGTCGTCACCCGACTCGTCATCGCCGGACTCGTCGTCACCCGACTCGCCGTCACCCGACTCGCCGTGACCCGACTCGTCGTCACCGGACTCATCATCGCCCGACTCGTCATCGCCGGACTCGTCGTCACCCGACTCGTCATCGCCGCCCTGGTCACCGCCGCCGCCACCCTGATGGGAGGCGCCGCCACCGGCCGGGCTGCCGTCGGGCGTGCCCTGGTCGCCGGTGTTCGTGTCGGGGGTGTCAGGGTTGGAGCCGTCGCCGAGACCCAGGTCGGTGTCGACCTCGGGGTCGCCACCGAGGTCCTCGTCGATCAGGTCGTCCGCACCGTCATCATCGACGTCGTTCGACCCACTGCTGCCGCCCGGCCGCACCGAGGTCTGCTCGACGCCACCCCGGCCGGTGGCCTGGCCCGAACCACCTTCGCCCTCCCCACCGTCGCCGTAGGTCCAGCCGGTGCCGCCGACATCGCGGCCGTTGCCGGCACCGGCGACGTGGTCGCTGCCGTCGACATGCACACCGGGTCGTCCGATCGAGTCGTGCAACGGTCCGCGCACCAGCGCACTGCGCGAGGTCATGCCCCCGCCACCGGCCACTGCCGTGCCGACGAGCCCGATCACCACTGCGCCGGACGCGAACAGACCCGCCATCGCAGTGCGCTGCGAGCGGCTGGCACCCATCAGTGCTGCGAGGCGATCCACCACCGTGGCGCCGGGCTGCTGGAGGAAGCCGGCAAGCACCTCGATGTCGTCGCGACGCAGATCGACCGCCGGTGCCTTCTTCTGTCGGCGGAGTGTGCGCACGAGCTTCAGGTACGCCTCGAGCAATGCGGTGGAGTTGTTCGGCTCGAAGGCGGTCGACACGCCGCCTGCGCTGATGACGCCGCTGGCGATCACCACGGCCAACCGGGTGGGGAGAATGACGCCGAGGTCGCAGCCGTAGAGTTCGGCGATGCGCTCCACCGTGTCGTCGTCGAGCTGTACGACGCCTTGCTCGAACGCCTTCAGCTGAGCGACCGAGAACGCACCATCGCTGGCCTTCGCCATGGAGCGGACCGACCGGCCCTGCTGTGAACGCGTCGCGACCATGAGATTCGCCAGTCGCTTGGCGAACGCATCCGAACGCAGATCCAGCATCGAGTTCTCGTCCATGTGCCCACTCCCAATGTCAAGCCTGGATCAACATCGGTTGAAACCGGGTTCGACTTGAGCACGGAGAACGCACGATTTGAGGAACTCTTGTGCATCGGGCCGACGCCCGCAGAGACTCCCCGACGTCAGGGAGCAGGCGGCGTGGGGATCGGCGGGCCGCCGGTGCCCACCTGCGTGGTTTCGGGCGGCAGGTTGGTCTCGATGCTCTGCACCGTGGTGGGCGGTGCCACCGTCGACGGTGTCGCCGTGGTGACCGGCGGCTGGGTGGTGACCGGCACCGTGGTGGTCTCGACCACGGTCGTGGGCGCGACCGTGGTGGTCGTGGTGGTCTCGTCGGTGACCGGCACCGTGGTCTCGACCACGGTCGTGGTGGTGTCGGGCACGGTGGTCTCGACGACGACCGTGGTGGTGTCGGTGGGATCGGTCGGTGATGCGTCGCCGACGCCGACAGCCGCCGCCGTGCCGACCAGACCCACCACCACCGCACCGGTGGCGAGCACACCCACCATCGCGGTGCGCTTGGTCTGGGTTGCGTGCATCAGCGTCGCGAGGCGGTGCACCACACTCTCGTGCGGCTGCTGCAGGAACCCGGCGAGCACCTCGACGTCGTCTCGGCGGAGGTCGACCACCGGGGCCCGACGCTGACGGCGCAGCGTGCGCACCAGCGTGAGGTAGGCGGCCAGGAGGGCATCGGGATCGCTGTTGTCGTAGTCCTCGTGCACACCGCCGGCGCTGACTCGGTTGGCGCTGATCACGACCGGCAGCCGCAGCGGGAGGATGACACCGAGGTCGCACCGATAGAGCGTGGCCAGCTCGTCGACCGTGACGTCGTCGAGGGCACGGGTGCCGGCCTCGAACTCCTTGAGGTCGCGCTTCGAGAAGCGCCCCTCGCTCGCGCGCACCATCTGCCCCACGCCCAACCCGTTGCGGGTGCGTGTGGCCACGAGCAGGTTCGCCAGCCGCAGCTGGAAGGCCTCGCTCTGGATGTCGACTGACTCGAATGCCGCCATGGAGTCTCCTCGCGCGCCCGTCGCATGAGCTCGCACCTCCATTGAACACCCGATTCCGCCACTCTGCGAGGTTTCTTCACCATTTTGTGACAAACATTCCGGCGCGATCACCCTCGGCGGGCGGCGTGGGCGCTGGGCGCGCCCACGCCGCCCGAGTTCGGGTCACGCCGCAGGCGTGACCTCCGCCGACGAACCCAGCACGGCCGGCATCGTCGCCACGTCCGGACCGAGCCGCTGGATCAGCGTGGCCGCGAGCCCATCGAGGCTCGACCCGCCGCCCGTGACCAGCACGTTCGGCATCACGTCCACGCCCCCTTCGGCGATGGCGTTGATGGCCGCCACGATGGCCGTTGCCGCCGCACCGAGCGCTTCCTTCTGCTTCTCGAACCCTTCGGCTCGAGCCAGGCCCAGCGCTTCGGCCGCCTTGGCCTCGGCGAGACCCACGGCCTCGGCGCGGCTCGCCTCGGCAGCACCGACCGCCTGCACCTTCGTCGCCTCGGCGAGACCGATGTTGGAGATGCGCGAGGCATCGGCCTTGCCCATCACCTCCACCTTCGTCGCCTCGGCACGCGCCGTCGTCTCCACGTACGCGGCCTCGCCACGCGCCTGTTCGGCACGAGCCTCGGCTGCGTTGTGGTTGATCTCGATGCTCACCTGCGAACTGGCGAGCTGTCCCTGCATGTCGGCGGTACCACGAGCCTTCTCCACCTCGATGCGAGCGGACTGCGCCTCCCGCTGCTCGTGGAACGTGGCCTTCTCCTGCTTGGCGATCTCCCGCTCGGTCAGCACCTGCACCAGTTCCACCGGGAACACCACGTCCTGGATGTAGACACCACGCGTCTCCACGTCGTACGAGGCGAGATAGCGCGTCACTGCTTCGAGTGCCGCCTGCTGCACCTCGTCGCGCGTCTCGATGAAGCGCACGGCTTCCAGCCGTTGCAGCGTGTTGCGGAAGTGGTTGCCCACCGCCGACTGCAGCACCTCGTTGACCAGGTTCTGCATCGTGCCCACCATCGAGATCACCTTCGGGGCCTTGGTGTCGCTCACGTGGATCTGCACCTGCAGGTCGATGGAGAACACGAAGCCTTCTCGGCTCTTGCCGTCGATGGCACTCAGCGAGGAGTCGAGGTCGTGCGCCTTGCTGGTCGCGCTCGCCCAGTTGAGGGTGAGGATCGAGGTCGGCACGATCTCGGCGGCGTAGATGCGCGGGTTGATCGGGTACTTACCGGTGCGTAGCGGCTCCTGCCAGATGCCACGACGGCCGGGCTGCACGATGGAGCCGAACTTGAACTCGGCACCGCTGGTGTCGAGCGTGGGCAGACCCACGAAGCTCTTCACGACGGCCACTTCACCCTGGCGCACCACGAGCATGGGCACCATCTCCACACGCACCAGGAACGGGTTCAACAGGTATGCGCCGTACAGCAGCGGGTCGTGCTGCAGGCCGATGCGTCCGCCGTGCGCCATGAAGGCCTGGAAGTCCTGATAGTTGTTGTGCAGTTCGTTCTTGCGGCCGAGCAGGGTGTCGATGATCTCCGCGTCGGTCGCACCGCCGTCCTCCATCGCCTCGACGTCGGCGAATCCACCGAGGCGACTGGCGATGTCGCCGGCCGGCAGTGGTTCGCCGTCGAGCGTGGTGACGATGCCCACCATGTCCACGGCACCGTTCGGGGCGATGACGGTGACCTGCAGCTGTTCGGGGGTGAGCCCGAACACCTCGGGCGTGATCGCGCCGTACTGACGCACGACGGCCTGCAGCTCGCTCGACACCGGCTCGCCGTACACGCGGCTCGCAGTGATCACCAGGAACGCAGCGGGGTGGATGGGCACCAGGGTGCCCGGAGGCAGCACGGGACGCTGGACGCCCTTCTGGCCACCGTGGGACAGGAAGGCCCCGAGGTCGTTGAAGTTGCCGAACTCCGGCTGGTACTCGGCGCTCTTCGCACCGATCTGCACCGGCTCACCGACCTGCGCGATGACCACGCCGATCTCGCCGGCGGGTACCTGCACCCACGGGTGCTTCGACACCGAGTGGATCGGCCAGAGCTTGAATCGCAGGCCCGGCATCAGCAGGGTGGCCTGGAAGCCGGCCTCGCCCTGCAACGCGACGGGGTTGCCCTCGTCGAGGCTGCGCCGGGCCAGGCGCTTGTTGACGAGCCCGACTTCCGACGGGCCGATGCTGTGGAGGGATCGCAGCGCCACGAGCACGAGACTCGCGACGAGGACCGCAATGACGACAAGGAGAACGATGCCGACGGTCGACATCGCTCACCCCCTTTCTCGGGTTTCCCCGCGTAGGTGGAGCGTGTTCGCCGACCAGACTTCCCGGCACACCAGACGAAGTGGATTTGTAGTGCACTTGTCTGCTTCTTGTTCTACGCCTGTCTACACAGAAGTCAAGCACTCCCGGGAAAACGAAACGATCCCACCCGGCGAACCGGGTGGGATCTGCTTCAGTGTCGGGCTGGCGGGATTCGAACCCACGACCTCTTGTCCCCCAGACAAGCGCGCTAACCAAGCTGCGCCACAGCCCGTATGTCGACGGTCGACTCTACCGACTAGAGGAACAGGTCCACCACCCGCCAGCCGAGATAGAGCGCGAGCAACACCATCAGCAGCTTGAAGTGCCAGGGTGCCGTCGCATCCTCCTCGTCGTCGCCGGCGGCGAGCTTCTTCACGTCGATGTTCTTCGGCGTGGCCTTCTGGGCCTCCACCACGCGACCGCAGCTGGGGCAGGTGCCGTCCTCGTTCATCGCCGACGGCGTCCAGTACTTCGCGCACTCCTCGCACCAGGGCATCGTCGGCCGCCTTACTCGCTGCGCTTCCGGACGCGCAGCTTGATGGGCGTGGAGCCGAAGTTGAACGCCTCGCGGATGGAGCGTTCGAGATAACGCATGTACGTCTGCGGCAGTTCCCGGTTCACGAACAGGGTGAACGTGGGCGGATCGGTGGCGCCCTGCAGCGCGTACAGCACGCGCAGGCCATGGCCGGCGGGCTGGCGCTGCTGCGCCTCGGCGATCACCTTGTTCACGTCGCGGGTGGGCACACGGCGGTGGTACTGCTCGATGGCTTCCTGCAGCACCGGGCGCAGCTTGTGCACGTTCTTCCCGGTGAGCGCCGAGATCTTCAGCAACGGGGCGTCGCCCACGAAGTAGAGCATCCGCCGCACCTGGGCCTCGACCTCCACGCGAGCTTCGGGGTCGGTGATGAGCTCCCACTTGTTGAGCATCACCACGATGGGGCAACCCGAGGCGTCGACACGCTCGGCCAACCGCTGGTCCTGGCTGGTGACGCCTTCGGTGGCGTCGATGACCAGCAGCGCGATGTCGGCACCGTCGATCGCCCGAAGTGCACGCACCATGCTGTAGTACTCGGCCGAGTCGTCGATGCGCGAACGGCGGCGCATGCCGGCCGTGTCGACGAACACGATGGGACCGTCGGGCGTGTCGACCAGGGTGTCGATCGCGTCGCGAGTGGTGCCCGCCATGTCGTGCACCACGGAGCGGTCCTCACCGACAAGGCGGTTGAAGAGCGTGCTCTTACCGACGTTCGGGCGGCCGACGATGGCCACACGGGGCGGCGGCGTGTCGCCCATCTTCCACAGTGCCTCGCCGTCGTCGTCGAGCGGGATGCCATCGTCGGCGTCGTCGGCCTCCTGCTCGGGCAGCAGTCGGCACACCTCGTCGAGCAGGTCACCGGCGCGGCGGCCGTGCAGCGCGCTCACCGGAACCGGCTCTCCCATGCCGAGCGCCATGAACTCCCAGCGGTCGTTCTCGCGCCGGTCGTTGTCGGCCTTGTTGGCCACCAGCACCACGGGCGACTTGATGCGTCGCAGCCACAGCGCCACCGACTGGTCGTCGTCGGTGAGACCCACCGAGGCGTCGACGACGAACAGCACGACGTCGGCCTCCTTCACGGCGGCCTCCACCTGGCGGCTGACCTTCTCGTCGAGCTCGGTGCCGCCGGGCAACCATCCGCCGGTGTCGACCAGGAGGAAGCGGGTGCCGAGCCATTCGGCCTCCAACTCCTTGCGGTCGCGGGTGACACCAGGTCGGTTCTCGACGATGGCGGCCTGCTCGCCGATGATGCGGTTGAAGAGCGTGCTCTTGCCGACGTTGGGGCGGCCGACGACGACCACGGTGGGAAGGCTCATGACACGGACTCCAGAATGGGCGCACCGAGTGCGCGACGCAGGGCGATGCCATCGGTGGGCACCACTTCGACAGGGCGCGGCAACGACTCGATGGTCGTGCCGTCGAGGAAACGGCCTTCGCTGAGGCACACGTCGGGCAACAGGTAACGGTGGCCCGCCGGCTGGTCGGCGAGGACGCGGGCGATGTCCTCCCCGACCATGAGACCGGTGACCGACGTGTTGCCACCGAAGAACTCGTTGCGCACCGGCAGCACTCGCACGTCGTCGCGGCCGAGCGACTGCACCAGCGGCGTGATGACCCGGGCGCCGTACTCGCCGGTGAGGATGCCGATGGGGGCGTCGCGTCGCGCCGTGAGCTGCACGCCAACCTCCACTGCGGCCGACGGCCCGCGCAGGCCGGTGTCGCCGGCCGGATTGCGTGGCGCGCGGTACCCGGCGGCGGGTGCGCCGTCGACCCAGGCGAAGAAGCCACTCTGCACGCCGGTGGGCGCGGCGGCCTCGCCGAGGAACTCGAGCTCGAACGTGCGGGCCATGCCGATCCCGTCCTCGTGCATGTGGAAGCCCTCGTACTGCTCGGCCTCCGGGAAGGGCAGGTCGGCCATCAGGTAGTACTCGTCGGCGGCGAACACCATGCGCTTGCCCAACACGCGCAGGAACACGTCCTGCCAGTCGTGGATGGCGGCCACCATGGCGCGCGCTTCGTCGACGGTGTGCAGTCGCATCGCCGACTCGGCGTTGTACTTGCTGAGCCCCAGCGGCACGACGGCCACCGACTCGAGCTCCGGGTACTCGTCGAGCACCCCTGCCATGGTGCGTTCGAACACCACGCCGTCGTTCACGCCCGGGCACAGCACGATCTGGCCGCGCACGGCGATGCCGTGGTCGAGCAGTGCACGCAACCACCGCAGGCTCATGCCACCGCGGGGGTTCTTCAACATGCGGTTGCGCACCTCGGGATCGGTGGCGTGAATGCTGACGTTGAGCGGTGACAACCGCTCGGTGACCACGCGCTCGAGGTCGGCCTCGGTGAACCGCGTGAGCGTGGTGAAGTTGCCGTACAGGAACGACAGGCGGTAGTCGTCGTCCTTCAGGTAGAGGCTGCGGCGCAGGCCCTTGGGCAACTGGTAGATGAAGCAGAACTCGCAGTGGTTGTCGCAGGTGCGCACCCGGTCGAACACCGCGCTCGACACCTCGGCCCCCAGCGGTTCGCCGGCGCGCTTGTCGACCTCGATGGTGAGTTCCAGTCCGCCGCGCAGCACTTCGAGCGTCACCTCGGCGTCATCGGCGGCGTAGCGCCACTCGATGATGTCGCGCGGCACGGAGCCGTTCACGGACAGCACGACGTCGCCGACGGCGATGCCGGCCCGCTGTGCAGCGGACTCGGGCACAACGGCGACGACGGTGGGCGATGACATGGGCACCCAGGCTACCGGCGGGGCAGGTGGGCCCGCCGCTAGCCTGCCCTGCGTGACCGTCGACCACGTGCTGCTGGCTGAGCCCCGAGGCTTCTGCGCCGGCGTCGAGATGGCCATCAAGGCACTCGCCTGGATGGTGCGCAGCTTCGAGCCGCCCGTGTACTGCTACCACGAGATCGTGCACAACAAGATCGTCGTGCAGCGCTTCGAGGCGCAGGGCGTGGTGTTCGTCGACGACATCGCCGACGTGCCCGAGGGCCGCCCCATCATGCTCTCGGCCCACGGGTCGGCCCCCGAGGTGGTGGCCGCTGCGCGTGCCCGCGGTTCGTACGTGGTCGATTCGGTCTGCCCACTGGTCACCAAGGTGCACCACGAGGTGAAGGTCCGAGCCGGGAAGGGCTTCCGCATCGTGTACGTCGGCCACGAAGGACACGAGGAGGCCGTCGGCACGATGGCCGTGGCACCGCACGCCATCAGCCGCGTGGAGAGCGTGGAGGAAGTGGCCGCCCTCCCCCAGTTCGACGAACCGGTCGCGCTGCTGGCGCAGACCACGCTCTCGCACCGCGACTGGAGCGATGTGGCCGTGGCGGTTCGCGGTCGCTTCCCCGACACCTGGTCGCCCGGCCGCAGCGATCTGTGCTTCGCCACCACGAACCGCCAGTCGGCCCTCATGGCCATGGCACCCCGCTGCGATGCCATCGTGGTCATCGGTTCGTCGAACTCGTCGAACACGCGCGCCCTCGAGAAACTGGCCATCGAGGCCGGTTGCCCGCAGGTGTTCCGCGTCAACAGTGTCGACGAACTGCCGCCCGGACTCACCGGCACGGTGGGCGTCACCGCCGGCGCGTCGGCGCCCGAGGAGCTGGTGGAGGCCATCATCGCCTTCCTCGCCCCAGCCCACGGCGTCGAGACCGTTCGCGTGACCGAGGAGGACGAATACTTTCCGCCGCCGCGCAACATCCGCGAACTGCAGAGCGCCGTCGGCGTGGCAGCAGCGGCGCTGCTGGGTGGCCCCGCCGAGGCCTCGTCGTCGTTCGACGATCGCGGCCTCGCCGCCAGCGATGTGCTCGCGACCCTGCGCGCTTCCTAACCTCGTCGCATGCTCTCGCCCTCGGCAGCCACCATCCGCATCTTCCTGCACGTCCTCGCCGCGTCGGTCTGGGTGGGCGGTCAGCTCACACTGGCCGGCCTCGTGCCCCCGTTGCGGCGGTCGCACCCGCAGGCGCTCACCACGGCGGCGCAGGCGTTCGCCCGCGTGGCATGGCCGGCGTTCGCCATCACCGTGCTCACGGGCATGTGGAACCTGATGGCCGTCGACATCACGGAGGCCAGTTCGGCCTATCAGGCGACAGTGCTGCTGAAGATCGCGCTCGCGATCCTGTCGGGCGTCTTCGCTGCCGTGCACACCGTGGGCAAGACCAAGGTCGCCCTCGCCGTCGGCGGGGCGCTCGGTCTGCTCACCTCGTTGGCCGCGATGTTCCTCGGCGTGCTGCTGCACACCGGTGCCTGACCCACTGGGTCAGCCGTCTCGAGGGTTTCCTGCAACCCTGGTGGGCTGCGATCCCTCGAAACGGGATGTCAGCGGCCGCTGACGGCAACGATACGGGCGAGGTAGAGCGACCTGAGCTCATCGAGCACGCCGCGCAGATCGAGCAGATCCAGGGCTGTGACCCGCTCGACCTGCCAGTCGATCAGGTGCAGTTGCCGGTCGCGGCGCTTGTCCTTTGTCGTGCCGAAGAGTTGTGCATGATCGGGGTGCACATCCACCTCCACGGCCCAACGGATCGCTTCGACCGCCATGTCGATGCGAATCCTCTGTCCATTCGGCAGGTGCAACGCTCGGAGCTGCGGGATGACCGGCACACCGAGCCGTTGGAGTCCGTGCAACACCCTCAGTTCGGGATGCGATTCCGCCGGCGCCTGCGCCACGCGCTGTGCCAACACGCTGGCGAACCGTCCTGAACCGGGCCGTCCCGGACGGCAGAGCAGGCGACCGACGGCGGCGAGCTCGGCCATCGACGTGTGCCCCTCGTGCAGCATCTGTTCGATCACGGAGAGAAGGTCCATCCACGGGAGGTCGACTGCGAGATCGAAGGCGAGCCGTGCCCAGTGTGCGACCACCAGTCCGTTGTCGAGGCACCTTCGATGATCCGGCGGAATCAAGCTGGACTGACGGAGCCGAATGCCCGGCGGCACGTCGATCCGAGAGCCGTGCGGCACCACGAACGCGATGTCGGTCAACGCAGGCATTCGCCGGAGACCGACGAAGCGACCGGCCGCCGGGCCCGACACGTGGCCTTGCGGATGCTGGAGACACGCGGTGATGGCGCGCCGCTCGACCGTGAGGGTGCTGCCAGGAACGGTGAGCACCGACTTGGCAACCGGCACGAGCGCACCCTCGGCCACCAGCCGGTCACGCACTCGTCTCGACACGCCGGCGTCGGCGAGCTGCTGGAACGAGATGAGATTCTGCTGACGCTGCAGTGTCAGCAGCGCCGGTGCAGTGAGTTGCCGCACGGCACCTCCTTCGACGGAAGGGAAGGAGGGGGAAGCCGAGCCGGAACCTATCGGCAATCACGGCCCACACGCGTCTCGAGGGTTTCCTGCGCCACAGGTGGGCAGGAAACCCTCGAAACGTCAGGACAGCGGGATGCCGGTCAGTTGCGGGGCACCTTGCTCCACGGCACTTCGCGGTCGACGCGGACG
>SXGT01127393.1_pt1 | contig 18609 bp, 14 predicted proteins | sample 3176221 | NCBI WGS metagenome assembly SXGT01 (sample SAMN11356862, study PRJNA531348) | freshwater metagenome | isolation source: freshwater sample F1-120 | place: China: Fuxian Lake, Yuxi | collected 2017-12-25
CCGGCGTCGATACCACCCGACATGATGCGACCAGATGCTGGCGCCGCGAGGTTGTAGGCGCGAGCGAGACGCGTAATGCCGTCGAGGATGACGACGACGTCCTTGCCCAGCTCGACGAGACGCTTGGCGCGTTCGATTGCAAGCTCCGCGACGTGACAGTGCTCGTCGCTCGGACGGTCGAACGTCGACGAGATCACCTCGGCCCGCAGGACGTGGCGTTTCATGTCGGTGACTTCTTCCGGCCGTTCGTCGTCCTGCAGCACCATGACATGACCTTCGGGGTTGTTGCGCTCGATCGATCCGACGATCTGCTTGATGATCGTCGTCTTTCCCGCCGTCGGCGGCGAGACGATCATGCCGCGCTGGCCCTTGCCGATCGGCGAAATCAAGTCGACGATTCGGCCCGTCAATTCGAGCGGAAACTCACGGAGTTCCAACTTCAGCTGCACGTCGGGGAACAACGGCGTCAGGTCTTCGAACCGGACGCGAGCCCGCGCCTCGTCGACGCTCATCCCGTTGACCTCGTCGATGCGTCCCATCGCCGGGAACTTCTCACTACTCGCCGGCGGACGCGTCGCTCCACGAATGAAGTCGCCCTTGCGCAGCGAGTGACGACGCACCATCGATGCCGGCACGTACGCGTCGTTGCGGCCCGGGAGATATCCGGTCGTCCGCAAGAACGCGTAACCCTCGTCGCGCAGATCGACCAGACCGACGACGTCGATCATCTCGCCCGAGAACGGCGCTTCGCTCTCGCGCGGCTCGAAATCGTTGCGATCGCCGCGGTTGCGGCCGCGCCGACGGCGGCGTTTTCCGCCCGGTTCGTTCTGCCACTGCTGTTGGTTCTGGCCGCCGCGATCGCCGCGGTCGCCGCGATCGGAACGTTCCGCGGTGCGCGTCGCACCTCCGCCAGTGGCTGCACCTTCGGATCCGGCATCGGACCCGTCGTCGCTCTTGGTGGCCCCCGTGGCTTCGCCCGAACCGTTCGAAGCGGCCTCGGACGCCACCGGAGTGCGCCGTCGAGCGATGGGCAGCGCAGCGTCGGGGGCAGCGGTCTCGCCCGCGACGATCGCCTCTTGCTCAGCGGCAAGCTTGGCCATGGTGTCGAGTTCGCTGGCCTTCGCCGATCGAATCGTCCGCTTCGCCGGGGCCGACTCCGACGACTCCGACGACTCCGACGACTTCGACGCGGCGGCGGAAGATCCCGTCGAGGCGCGAGCAGCACCCCGAGCGGACTTGCCGTTGCCGCTGTCGCCCGCGCCGACGATTGCTTCGACGAGTTCGGACTTCTTCATCCGGGAAAGGGACTTGAGACCGAGGGCACCGGCAATCGCTACCAGTTGTTCGCGGTCTTTGCCGTCGAGCGCCGAACGCTCGAAGGTCTGGCTTGTCATCACACGCTCCGTGCCCGACACCTTGTCGTCGGGATCAGAAGGGGAAAGGGAATCAAACGGGGGCGCGGCACCGGGGAACGAATTCCTCACCGGCGGGCGTCGAACCCACTGAGCCTTCCATCGGCCGTCCAAGGCGGTTCCGAAGGGAATGGTCCCGACCCGATGCGCCAGGCGATCGGTGCGGCAACGCTTCCAATCCTCCGTCGGGCGTGCGGGGGCCCCGGGAGGCGGTGGGTACGAGACGCACCATACACCCTCCGCTGCGGATTCGCGAATCACTCGGCCGGGGCGAACCCTGGGGCCTTCCGGGCGGGCCGTAAGGTCACGCGATGCGCCGCCTCCCTGTGATCATGTGCCTTGCCCTCGCCGTGGGTACGGCATCCTGCCGCGATGACGACCCCGACCGTCCCGCACCGAGTTCGTCTCGCGCCGCCGCACCGACCGCCGATCCGGGCACGACCGTCGGTTCGACCGCCACGGCGACAACGATCGCTCCTGATCCGCCCGACCCCACGGCCGCAACGGTCGCGCTCGTCGAATGGGCCACCGGTCTCGACTCCCCGGTTGCATTCGCGCCGATACCGGGCCGCGACGAGGTGCTCGTTGCGGAACAGCACCAAGGGGTTCGCGTCGTGGCTGGCGACGGCACCTTGGGCGACCTCGTCCTCGATCTCGGTGGTGCGATCTCGAAGGGCAACGAGCAAGGCGTGCTCGGCATCGCCGTCGAACCCGATGGCTCGCTGGTGTACGTCCACACGACCGGCACCGACAACCACAGTCGAGTCACCGAATACACGTTGACCGACGGCATCCCCGACCCGCGGTCGGCCCGCGAGGTGCTGTTCGTCGAACAGCCGTTCCCGAACCACAACGGCGGTGACCTCAAATTCGGCCCCGATGGCCTGCTGTATGTGGCGCTCGGTGACGGCGGTGCCGGCGGCGACCCGCTCGGAAGCGGACAGGACACGAACTCGTTGCTCGGCAAGATCTTGCGCATCGACCCGACCGCGTCGAACGACTCCGAATACTCGGTGCCGAGCGACAACCCCTTCGTCGGCAACGGCGCGGGGGAGATCTGGGCGTACGGATTACGCAACCCGTGGCGATTCTCGTTCGATCGCGCCACCGGCGATCTCTGGATCGGCGACGTCGGCCAGAACGAATACGAAGAGATCAGCTTCGCACCGGCGGGTGCGGGCGGCCGTAACTACGGATGGAACGAACGCGAGGGACTGCACGACTACGAGGGCGGTTCTGCACCTGCGGGCGCGATCGACCCCGTGGTCGAACTCACCCATGGCGACGGCAACTGTTCGATCACCGGAGGGTTCGTCTACCGCGGCACTGCCATCGCCGACCTCGTTGGTGCATACGTCTTCGGTGACTATTGCGCCGGACAGTTGCTCGCCCTCGATCTGCGCGATTTCGACGGCGGATCTGCGCCGATGGTCGATCTGCAGCAGAACGTCTCGGAACTCACGAGCTTCGGCGAAGCCAACAACGGCGAGCTGTACGCGATCGGTCGGGGCGGCACCATCTACCAGATCGTCGCCGCCTGACGACGGTCGTCGCGGCACAGCAATCTCGCATCGGCCCGCCAACACCGAGGCAACGGCTGCTCGGGCAATCGCAGTTCGGCAATCGCAGTTCGATCAGTCGAAGTTGCGGGCGAGCAATCCCGCGACGCGCCGGGTGATCGTCGTCGGAGTCACGCTCACGATGCCCGCGGTGGCCTTGTTCAACAGACCCGGCAGCACGACGGCTTTGCGCTTCTCGAAGCCCGCGAGTCCGGCCTCGGCCACTTCTTCGGCGGTCTGCCACACGAAGTCGGGCATCCGGTCCGCTTCGGCACCCGCGCGTTCTTGGAACTCGGTGCGCGTGAACCCGGGACACAAACACGTCATGGCGACGTTCGTGTCGCGGAGTTCTTCGTACACGGCTTGACTGAACGACAACACGAAAGCTTTGGTCGCGCCGTAGACGGCCATCTCGGCGGTCGGTTGGAACGCGGCGAGCGAAGCGACGTTGATGATCCCGCCGCGGTTGCGATCGACCATCGGGCCGAGCGCGGCGTGGGTCAAGCGAACGAGCGCGTCGACGTTCAGCGCGATCATGCGCCGATCGCCGTCCGCGTCGCCGTCGGCGGCCTTACCCACAAGGCCGAAGCCCGCGTTGTTGACGAGGAGTTCGACCGGCGACTCCGTCGACGCCAGACGAGCTTCGACCTTCGCGACCTGCTCCAGGTCGGTCAGATCGGCGCCGATCACCTCGACGTCGGTCTTGTGGGTCGCGGCGAGTTCCTTTGCGAGTGCTTCGAGGCGCGCCACGTCGCGTGCGACCACGACCAAGTTGTAGGCGCGTGCGGCAAGCAGCCGCGCGAACGCATCGCCGATTCCGGCGGACGCACCGGTGACCAACGCAACGGGACGAGACATGACCCACCTCCTGGAATGGCGTCGACGCTCCAACGCCGACGATGGGCATCGACGAAGTCGCCGATGCTGGGTTCAGAGCGGAATGTCGTCGGCGAGATCGGCGATCTCGCCCGCCGCAGTCGCTGCGGCGGCGTTCGGGGTCGACTTGGCGAGTTCGCCCTTCACGACAATACGTTGACGCGCGCGGTGCGGCGGGTGGCACGCGATCAGCGTGACCTCGGAGTTCGGATTCGAGTCGACGACCCAGATGTCCTTCGGCGACACGATCAACGTCTCACGCACTTTGTAGGTGTGGGTTCCGTTCGCCATCGTGAACACCACCTCGTCGCCCGGTGCGAGTTCGTCGAGCCGGCGAAACGGATGCGAGTGGGTGACCCGGTGTCCCGGAAACACGGAGTTGCCCAGCTGGCCCGGCATGGCCGACCCGGGCCAGTGCCCAGGGCCGACGTCGAGCACGGTGAGCCAAACGCCTTCATACACGGCGTGATCGAGTTCGATGCGGGGGATCTGGATGCTGCCGATCTGGTTGACCGGGACCGGCGCGTAGGCGTCGGCCGGTGGACCATCAGGATCGGGTAGCGCCAGCAACGGGTCGTCGACCGCGGGCACGGTCGGCTGCGTCGCCGCGGTCGTCGGGGACGGCCCCTCGGTGGTCGAAGTCGTCGCATCGGGAACCGATCCGGTGCCTTCATTCGATGGCGTGTCGTCGCGACTTCCGAACACCACCGCAGCGGCGGCTCCGCCACCGAGCACGACAGTGCCGAGCGCGCTGTAGAGGAATCGGCGTCGAGCAACACCACCGGGTCGGATCTCGTCGCCGAGCAAATCGAAACCTGCAGCGTCCGGGTCCGTGGAGCTCGAAGGCGTGGGATCGGTTCCGGGTTCGTTCACAGTCCGAGGCCCTCCAACACCGCGTCAGCCGTGGCATCCACGCTAACGCCCGCGTCGACTTCGGCAATGGCGCGGTTCGGATCCTTCAACCCATGGCCGGTCACCGTGCACACGACGGTCTCGCCAGGTTCCAACCGACCCTCGTCGGCGGCGATCAGGAGCCCGGCGACCGACGCGGCGCTGGCTGGTTCGACGAACACTCCCTCGCGAGCCGCCAACAACTTGTACGCGTCGACGATCTGGAGGTCGGTCACCGCGCCGATGTGACCGTCGCTCTCGTCGCGTGCCGCGATTGCACCCTCCCAACTCGCAGGGTTGCCAATGCGAATCGCCGTCGCGAGCGTTTCGGGATGCGGAACGACCTCGCCGAGCACAAGCGGTGCAGAACCGGAAGCCTGCCAACCGAGCATGCGCGGCGCGCGGGTCGAGATCGAGTCGGCGAGATACTCGCGGTATCCCTTCCAGTAGGCGGTGATGTTGCCCGCATTCCCCACCGGGATGCAGTGGACGTGCGGCGCATCGCCGAGCACGTCGACGATCTCGAACGCTGCCGTTTTCTGCCCTTCGATTCGGTAGGGGTTGATCGAGTTGACGATCTGCACGCCTTCGCGCGATCCCAGCTCACGGACGAGGTCGAGCGCGTCGTCGAAATTCCCGCGAATCTGGAGCGTGCGCGCGCCGTGAATCAGCGCCTGCGCGAGCTTGCCCAACGCGACATGACCCTCAGGAATCAACACTGCGCAAATGAGTCCCGCACGCGCGGCATAAGCGGCAGCCGAGGCCGAGGTGTTCCCCGTGCTGGCGCACACAACGACGCGAGCCCCGTCGTCGACCGCTTTACTCATCGCCATCGTCATCCCGCGGTCTTTGAACGAGCCGGTCGGGTTGAGACCCTCGCACTTGAGATGCACCGTGCAACCCGTACGTTCCGACAGGTAGGGGGCGGGAACGAGTGGCGTGTTGCCTTCGAGCAGCGTCACCACCGGCGTGGAGTAGGTCACCGGGAGACGGTCGCGGTACTCCTCGATGAGACCACGCCAGCCAGTTGCGGTCACGTCAGGCCTCGCTCCCGATCACGCGCACCAACGAGCCAACGGTCCGCACACAGTCGAGTTCCTTCACCGCGTGAATCGTCGCGCGCATGTCGGCTTCGCGAGCCAAGTGCGTCACGAAGATGAGGTGCGCTTCGTCGCCCTCGCCCTTTTGTTGCATCGACTGGATCGACACACCGTGGGCCCCGAACACGCCGGCGATCGAGGCCAGCACGCCGGACTGATCCGCAACATCGAGCGTGAGGTAGTACTGGCTCTGTACTTCGTCGATGGGCAGGATTCGTTTCTTGGCCAGCGTGCCCACCTTGGCCCCCGGGGCGCCGGAATGCAGATTGGTCGCCGCGTCGATCAGGTCGCCAAGCACGGCAATCGCGGTCGGTCCACCGCCCGCACCGCGCCCGTACAGCATGAGATCGCCGACGGCGTCGCCCTGGACGAAGACGGCGTTGAAGCTGCCGCGCACCGATGCGAGCGGGTGATCGGACGGAACCATGACCGGGTGGACGCGAACCGCGATCGCGGCCTCGCCGCCGCCCTCCTCGACGACTTCTTCGGCCACCGCGAGCAACTTGAGGACGTAGCCGAGGTCGGCGGCCGCTGCGATGTCGGCCGCGGTGATCTCGCTGATCCCCTCGCGATACACGTCACCGGCGACGACCCGAGCGCCAAAGGCGAGACCCGCGATGATCGCAGCCTTGGCCGCGGCGTCGAAGCCCTCGATATCGGCAGTCGGGTCGCGTTCGGCGAACCCGAGGCTCTGCGCTTCGGCCAACGCATCAGCGAAGCTCGATCCTTCTTCAGTCATGCGCGTCAAGATGAAGTTGGTCGTCCCGTTGACGATGCCCATCACGCGACGAATGCGTTCGCCCGCGAGGCTTTCGCGCAGCGGGCGCAGCAACGGGATCCCGCCCGCCACGCTCGCCTCGAACAACAGGTCGACGCCCGCAGATTCGGCGGCCTCGAACAACTCACGCCCGACGTTCGCCAAGAGCTCCTTGTTGCCGGTGATCACCGGCTTGCCTCGCTTCAGCGCGGCGAGAATCAATGACCGCGCCGGTTCGATTCCGCCGATCAGCTCGACCACGACATCGACATCGTCGGCGTCGACGACCGACTCGGCATCGTTCGTCAGCACGCCGTCGGCCAGGTCGAGCCCGCGGTCGCGACTGACGTTGCGAACCGCGATGCGCGTCACCTCGAGGCCGATTCCCGACCGCGCGCGGATGATCGCCTGGTGGTCTTCGATGAGCTGCACCAACGGCGCACCCACGTTGCCGCAGCCGAGCAGTCCAACTCGAATGACGTCGTGCGAATCACTCATACAGCGTCCAGTCTGTCAGGCCGAGTCGCCCAAGACGACATCTCGGGCGACGAGATCGGCCAACGTTTCACGGCGTACGACCGCGCGCGCGGCGCCGTCGGCAACGAACACGACCGCGGGGCGGACGATCGAGTTGTAGTTGTTCGCCATGGCATGGCCGTACGCACCGGTACACGGCGTCGCGACCAGTTCGCCGACGGCGAGATCGGCGGGGAGGCGGGCGTCGCGCACCAGCAGGTCACCTTGCTCACAATGCTTACCGGCGATCGTGACGACAGCATCACGATCGGCGTCGGCTCTCGAGGTGACGAACGCTTCGTACTGTGCCCCGTAGAGCGCCGGGCGCAGGTTGTCGGAGATTCCTCCGTCGACCGACACGTAGGTCCGGATGCCCGGGACCGTCTTGATCGTGCCGACCCGGTACAGCGTGATTCCAGCGGGTGCGACGATCGACCGACCCGGCTCGGTCGTGAGACGTGGTCGACACGCAACCCCGGCACGGCCGAGCGCGTCACCGAACGACTCTCGAACCGCCGCGGCGTGTTGGCCGATCGAAGGCGGGTCGTCGCCGGTGGTGTAGCGGACACCAAGACCGCCACCGATGCACAACTCGTCGACGTCGATTCCGAAGCGAGTCTCGATGTCTCGGACCAATCCGGCGAGGCGAGCCAACGCCGCGTCGAACCCTTCGGGGCGAAAGATCTGCGACCCGATGTGGGCGTGCAAACCCGCGAACCGAGCTGCGTTCGTCTGCACAATTGCTTCCACCGCGGCGAGCGCTGCGCCCGATTCAAGCGAGAACCCGAACTTCGAGTCGGTCGCGCCCGTCGCAAGGTACTCGTGGGTGTGCGCATCGATCCCGGGGTTCACGCGGACGAGCAATGACGGGACGGGGGCCTCGGCCGCAACAAGCCGCTCGATTCGGTCGAGTTCGTCGGTGCTGTCGAGCACGATCGCTTTCGCGGGCGCGGACATCGCCGCGAAGAGTTCGTCATCGGACTTGTTGTTGCCGTGCACCGTGATCGAGCTCGGATCGACACCCGCTGCGAGCGCGATCGCCAACTCACCACCCGAGGCGACATCGAGTCCGAGACCCTCCTCGGCGATCAGGCGAGCCATCGCTCCACACAAGAACGCCTTGCTTGCGTACGACACCCCATCGGGGAAACCGACGCGGTACTCCCGACAACGCGCTCGCATCTCGGCCTCGTCGTACACATACACCGGCGTCCCGAACTCGTCGGCCAGCGCTTCGGCATCGACTCCGGCGACGACGAGGCGCCCGCCGACGATCGCGGCCGAACGAGGCAACAACGTCGGATCGAATCGCATTGGTTGCGTGGACGCCATCGTCGTTGCTACTCGCGTACGCCACTCGGCGCGGGCGACGCCGCGCCGCGATCGCCATCAGCGTCATCACCCGCGTCGTCGAGACGGACCATCGTCTCCGGCGCGCTCACGCCCAACACGGCCAGCGCGTTCGCGAGTCCGATCCGACATGCTTCGTTGAACCACAACCGTGCCTGCGTCACATCGTCGTCCTCCCCCAACACACGACAGTCGTGATAGAAGCCGTGGAACAGGCCCGAGAACTCGAGCGCCCAATGCGCAATCTTGTGCGGGGCGCGTTCGGCTGCCGCGTCGGCGACGACGTCGGGGAAAACGGCGAGTTTGCGGAGCGTTTCGACCTCTCGAGCGTGGCGCAGCGGCCCGAGATCGACCTCCGCGATGGGGCGACGATCAACGCCCGCGTCGGTCGCCTTACGGGCGATCGACGCGATGCGCGCGTGGGCCATCTGCACGTAGTACACGGGGTTGTCCATCGCCTGACTCGTGACGACGTCGAGGTCGAAGGTTTGCTTCGTGTCGAGGCTTTGGAGCAAGAACGTCATTCTCGCCACGTCGCCATCGACTTCGTCGAGGATGTCCGCCAACGTGACGACATTGCCGGCGCGCTTCGACAGGCGAACCTCCTCGCCGCCGCGCACCAGGCGGACCAACTGTCCGAGAATGATCTCCGGTTCGTCGACCTGTCCCGTCACGGCTTCGACGCCGGCTTGCAATGACTTGACCTGACCGTGATGATCCGAACCCCAGATGTTGATGAGGTGGGTGAAGCCGCGAGCGAACTTGTCGCGGTGATACGCAAGGTCGTTGCAGAGATAGGTGGTGGTGCCGTCCGAACGCACGAGCACCCGGTCGCGGGTGTCGCCGTGTTGCTCGGTCCGCAGCCACTCGGCGCCTTCGTGCTCGTAGGTCTCGCCACCCTCGCGAAGGAGGGTCAGCACTGCGGCGACGTCGCCGCGCTCGTGCAAGGTCCGCTCGGAGAACCACGTGTCGAACTGCACGCCGATCCGCTCGAGGTCGCTGCGAATTCCGTCGATGATCCGTTGCAGACCGAGCTCGCAGAGGTCGTCGTCGGCGAGATCGCCGCCGTGGGCATCGCGCAGTTCGCGGGCGAGTTCGACGACGTAATCGCCGACGTAGCCGTCGTCGGGAAGCGGCTCGCCGCGATACCGGGCGGCGAGCGACGCCTTCAGCAAGTTGAGCTGATTGCCGGTGTCGTTGAGGTAGTACTCCCGCGACACCTCGGCACCCCGGATGGCTAACAGGTTGGCGATCGCGTCGCCGGCGGCGATCCAGCGGCCGCCTCCGGCGTGGAGCGGCCCGGTGGGGTTCGCGGAGACGAACTCGAGGTTGATGCGCCGTCCCGCAAGATCGGCCCCGGCCCCGTAGCCGGCCCCTCGCTCGACGACATCGCGCACGACGTCGTGCACCCAGGTCGGCGCGAGGTGGAAGTTGATGAAGCCCGGCCCGGCCAGCTCGATGCGCTCGACGTGGGCCAAGTCCATCGCCTCGAGTGCGCCGACGAGCTCGGTGGCGAGCTCGCGGGGGTTGCGGCCTGCCTCCTTGGCGACCCGCATCGCAAGATTCGACGACCAGTCCCCGTGTTCGCGTTGACGGGGCACGTCGAGGGCCAAGTCGTCGGGTGCGGCCGCACCACACGCGGCCGCCGCCCGGTGCAGCGCGCTGATCAGGTCTTCTCGGATCACGACGGCACGGCCTCGGCTCGGGAGCGGGCGATGTTACCGGGGTCACCAGCACAACCCTTCACGGTTTGCGCCCGGCGCGAAAGGGATCATTCGCCCTATTCATCTCTCAGAGCAGCGGTTTACTCTTGGTCAACCCCCGACCGCGTACGGTGAACCTCGCGGTCGGGACACACGACTCGGCAACACCAGCCAGCAGCAACGAAACCCAGTCGAAACGTACGAACCGGAACGAAGGTCGGAGGTCGAAACCGTGAGCGAACGACCCGCAGGACTGGGCCGAGGACTCGCGGCAATCCTCCCGACCGTCGCCGCCAGAACCGACGGCGCACGACACGCAGAGGGCACCCCGGCAGCGGGCAACCCAGGAGTGGGACACATGGGGAAATTGAGCGGCGAACTCGCGGCTGCGCTCGCCCAACACGAAAGTGGCATCGCACTCATCTACCGCGCGCTCGACGCACTCGTCTCCGAGTTCACGCTCGAAGACGCCGCGATCATCGTCGACGAACCCGGACTCGGACGGCAGGTGTTCCGTGCCGGCCGCCGGCCCTTCGACGAAGACGACGAAGCGCTGCTCGAAGCCCCGCCGGGGCTCTACACCGAACCGCCGTTCGACGATCACGACTTCGACCGCGACCTCGTGATGAGCCTGTGCGTCTTGGCGATTCGCATGGATGTGTTGCGCTACGACGCGTGGCACGACCCGCTGACCGGACTCTTCGATCGACGATCGTTCGATCGCCTGCTCGAGATGGCCGTCGCCCGATCGAACCGCTACGGCTGGCCGTTCACGCTCGTGATGCTCGACCTCGACGGACTCAAGGCAATCAACGACACAGGTGGGCACGCAGCCGGCGACCACGCGTTGCGTGACCTCGGTGAGCGATTCCGTCGGGCCTTGCGATTCGGCGACAACGGAGCGCGCATCGGTGGCGACGAGTTCGCCATGATCCTTCCGGGCACCGATCCCGACAGTGTCCCCGTGCTCATCGACCGCATCCGGTCGGCGGCCGGATTCGCCACGCCGACACCCGAGTTCAGCTACGGCATCGCGGTGTGTCCCGCCGAGGCCGCCGATGTCGACACCTTGTTCCGGCTCGCCGACGAACGCCTGTACGAAGACAAACAGCAGCGCAAGTCGTCCGCCGTACCCCGCCCGGACGCCCCCAGCACCCTCGGCGAAGAGGACCAACCGCAATGATGCTCGACGACCTCGAACTCGAACTCCGCAAGCTGCCCGGCGTTCGCGCCGCGGGCTTCGAGAACCGCGACGATCTCTTGCTCGTCCAACTGCACGTTTCCGCGGCGGAAGCTCCCGAGACCCCGCTACCAGTCGCGGCCACGCGCATCGCGGCACGACACAGCGACCGACCCGTCGCCGTCGAGGTCATCCGTTGGCGAGAGAGTCACGCCGCCGCGCCCGCCGCGCCGACAGCCGCAACCCCGCCGAGCGCGAACCCCGAGACCGACCTCGTCACCGTCGAGGCGGCAACCCGCCCCCGACTCCTCGCGGTGCTGTCGTTCCCCGACACCGACGAACTCGAGGTGCACTTGATCCTCGAAGGTCGCCGCACCATCGGCCGCGCGCCTGCGACCCGCGGGCTGTCCGGTGCCGTCGAGGCCACGCTGGCAGCCCTGGCATCGATGGGTGTGCCGGTCGAAGCAACGACCGAATGGGCCCGAGCGATCGAGTCCGACGAGAACGTGACCGTCGTAGGCGTCTGCCTCGGCGTCGACGACATGAACCTCTACGGCATGGCACCCGGGTCGAACGCGATCGACGGCGCGGCCCGCGCCACCCTCGATGCGCTCAATCGCCGCATCAGCCGAATCCTCGCTTCCTGACGATTCGCAGCGCGCCACGCGCGGTGCCACGCGCGATCGATCGCTGTTCGGTGCTCACGAGCCCGGTTGCCGCGGCGCGCATCAACTGCGCCGCCGCGCCGTACCAGAACCACCGCAACCGAAGCCGGCCGACCCGTTGGCTGCATCGCAGATGACGGACCCACAACTCGCGCGCGGCAACCTCCACGCGGTCCGGTCGATTGGTCGCTGATTCGACGTGACGAACGCGTGCGTGCGGCAACACGACGAGTCGCCAATCCTGTGCGACCCGATAGCTGAACTCGACATCTTCGCCCTCGACGATCAGCGCCTCGTTCGGCCGGTGCGTCACGAACACCTCCCGCCGGTACGCGGTGGCGAGTCCGGCCAACCATTCGGCATCGAGCGGCTCAGGCCTCGGTGCGTAGACGCGGACGTTGCGACCTGTGCGTAGTACCGCGCCCTCGTGTTGCGAATCGAGTCCGATCATCGCGTCAACGCGCCAAAGACGCGGTCGCACCGGTTGGTCGACGATCGTCGCACCGACACCGCCGACCCGACCCTCACGATCCGCGGCGAACGCGGCGCCGATCGCCAAGAAGTAATCGGGTTCGAGCACCACGTCGTCGTCGAGAAAACACACAATCGGACGTGTTGTTGCGTCGATGCCCACGTTGCGCTGATGCGGGAGTCCAGGATCGCTCCGTCGCAATTCCAACTGCGAGCCCGCAGGCCATACCGCGCTCCGCTGTTCGACCACGGCGGCTGACGCGTTCGCGTCACTGCTGTCGACGACGAGCACTCTTGCCGGCAGGGTTGTCTGCTCGGCAATCGAGTGGAGCACGCGGGTCAGCTCGGCGGGACGGTTGCGCGTGCAGACAATGAGGTCGGCATCCAAGAGAGAGACCATCGCAAGCGCACGCTAACGTGATCAACCTTCCCGCCCTCGTAGCTCAGGGGATAGAGCATCGGCCTCCGGAGCCGTGTGCGCAGGTTCGAATCCTGCCGAGGGCGCTAACTGCGCCGTAGCGTCACGCCGTGGATCCGACCGTTCGATCCGAATGTTTCGCGGGGCATGATGCGACTCGATCGACCTGGCCGGCGTTCGGGCGGCGCGGTGCGCTCGGAGACACGGCGCAGTGCGCTCGGAGACACGGCGCGGTGCGCTCGCAGGGGCGCTGACGGACCGCACGATCGGTCGCCGCACCGCGAGTTGCGGCCCGACGGTCGCCGACCCCACCAAGCGACGGCCCCAAGATCGATCGTTGCTGCGCCGCGATCTGGCGGCGCAGCGTTTCTCCGCACCGGTCTCGCCGATACCCTGGATCCATGGCGCATGATCACGCACTTCCGTTCGGCGACGGCCGCTTGACCACGGGCGACTGGATCGAAGTCCGGTCCCCCTACGACGACGCGGTGCTCGGGCGAGTCCCCAAATGCGAGGCCACCCACGTCGCCGAAGCAGTCTCGGTCGCCAAGCGGGTTCACGCGGCGGGCCCACTCGCGCCCTACCAGCGAGCCGAGATCCTCGACCGGGCCGCGGTTGCGCTCGCGAACCGCGTCGAGGAGTTCGCCCAGATCATCGCGGCCGAGGCGGCGAAACCGATTCGCACCGCCAGGGTCGAGGCGCAGCGAGCCGTCAGCACCTTCCAGTTCTCTGCGGTTGCGGCACGAACGCTCGCCGGCGAAGTCGTGCCGATGGACGCGTCCGCGGCGGGCGCCGGCAAGATCGCGTTCACGTTGCGCGTGCCGATCGGCGTCGTCGGCGCGATCACGCCGTTCAACTTCCCGTTGAACCTCGTTGTGCACAAGCTTGCGCCGGCGATTGCTGCGGGTTGCCCGGTCGTGGTGAAGCCCGCGAGTCAGACGCCGTTCTCGACCATCCGACTCGTCGAGATGTTGATCGACGAGTGCGGTCTTCCCGCCGGCCACATCAACGTCGTCACCGGAGGGGGCGCCTCGGTCGGCAACGCCATCGTCGAGCATCCCGATATCGCCCTGATCACGTTCACCGGTTCACCCGAGGTCGGCTGGGACATCCGCGCCAAGGCGGCCCGCAAGAAGGTCGGACTCGAGTTGGGCAACAACGCGCCGGTGATCATCGAGCCCACCGGCGATTGGGAAACCGCGGCGACGAAGATCGCGATTGCCGGATTCAGCCACGCCGGTCAGTCGTGCATCTCGACCCAGAGAATCTTCGTGCACGACTCGATCGTGGCCCAGTTCACCGATGCCCTCGTCGACAAGGTGAAGAACCTCGTGGTCGGCGACCCGTTGGACGAAGCAACCGACGTGAGCGCACTGATTTCGACAACTGAGCGTGACCGCGTGCACGCGTGGATCGAAGAAGCCGAAGCTCAAGGCGCATCGGTCGCTTGCGGGGGCGAGATCGGCGACGACGGAGTCCTGCTCCCGACGGTGCTCGCCAACGTTGCCGACGAGATGAAGGTGTGTTCGCTCGAGGTCTTCGGTCCCGTCGTCGGCATCGCGTCGTACTCCGACTTCGACGACGCGCTCCGACGCGCGAACACGACGCGCTACGGCTTGCAGGCGGCGGTGTTCACCACCCACATCGCCGACGCGATGAAGGCCGCGCGCACCCTCGACTTCGGCGGCGTGCTCATCAACGAAGTTCCGACGTTCCGCGCCGACCAGCAGCCCTACGGTGGCCTGCGCGACAGCGGCAATACCCGCGAAGGTCCCAAGTACACGGTCGAGGAAATGACCGAGTCCCGCCTGGTGATCCTCAACGCCTGACGTTTCTGCCCGATACCAATGCCTGCAACGCACGCCCGAGATCGTGGCGGCGAAAAGGGCATCACGACCGACGAGCGGCTGCTGCCCATGACCAAACACCTTTCCCTCGTTGATGCTGTGGCCCGGATTCGGCCGTCGGACACGATCGGCATTCCGCTCGGGCCGGGCCAACCAGGTGCGTTCTTGCACGCGCTCGACACCCGCGACGACTGGGTCGATCTCACGGTGTCGGGGGCATTGCTCATCGACCTCTACGGCGTCCTCGCCAAGGCCAACGTCCATTACCTCTCGGGCTTCTTCGGGCCGGCCGAACGTTTCTTGCGAGACAGCGGCGCGGATGTGCAGTTCGTTCCGGCCGACTTCCGTCGGTTCGCGCCGATCCTGCGCGAACGCGCGCCGCGCGTCATGGCGACGCTGGCCGCACCGCCCGACGCCGACGGCTGGATGAGCCTCTCGCTACACGCAGGCGCGTCGGTCGACGAACTCCGCCGAGCCGGAGCCGACCCCGATCGCGTGCTGCTCGTCGAGACCAACACGTCCGCGCCGCGTACGTTCGGGTTGCTGCCCGACCATCGGCACGCGCTGCACGTCGACGAGGCCGACATCATCGTCGAAAGCGATCGAGCGTTGTTCACCCTCGCCGACGCGCCGCCGAGCGACGCGGAAGCACGCATCGCCGAGTTCGCACTCGGTTTCGTGCGAGACGGCAGCACACTGCAGACGGGAATCGGTGGCGTGCCGACACAGGTCGCGAAGTTGCTCGCCGCGGGCGACGGTGGCGAGTACGGCGTGCACTCCGAGATGTTCACGACTGGCCTCATGGAACTGCACTGCGCCGGCAAGGTGACCAACGCCCGCAAGGGCGTTTTCGATGGCGTTTCGATCACGACCTTCGCGGCCGGAACCGCCGAGTTGAACTCGTGGCTCGACGACAACGACGAGGTGCGATTCCTGCCGGTCGACGTCGTCAATGCCCCCGATGTGATCGCGAAGAACCACGACTTCGTCTCGATCAACGGCGCGCTCGTCATCGACTTGTATGGCCAGGCCGTCGCCGACACCATCGACGGCTCTCAGTTCTCGGGAATCGGCGGTCACGAAGACTTCGTCGCCGCGTCGGGCCTGGACCTGACCGACCGGTCGTTGCTGTGCTTGCCGAGCACGTCGACTGTCAACGGCGAGACGGTCTCCCGCATCGCACCGCACCTCGGCGCGGGAGCCGTCGTGACGACACCCCGCCACCAACTCGATGTCGTCATCACGGAGTTCGGGGTCGCGCGACTGCGCGGTCGCACCGTCCGTGAACGGGCCCTCGCCCTCGCCGGTATCGCCCATCCGACGTTTCGCGACGAGTTGCTCGAGCAAGCAGAACGGCTCCGCTGAACCGTCGCTCGGTCGACGTGCCCCGACCCGACATCGAACGGGGCGAGTGCATCCGAACCCTCGCGACTCGTTCACAGCGGTCGAACCAACGGGTCCGTCGGGTCGACCGCCCGAGTTGGGAGCGGTCAAGATGACGTCATGGCCGATGAACTGCTGCACAAAGTCGCGCTCGTCACAGGCGCCGCGTCGGGCATCGGGCTCGCGACGAGCACGCGCCTCGCCGAAGCCGGCGCGACGATCTGCGCCGTCGACTTCGACGGCGACGGCGCCCAACGGGTCATCGATTCACTCGGTGCGGGTCTCGCGATCGACGCCGACTGCGGCGATGCCGACGCGGTCGAAGCTGCGTTCGCTCGCTGCGAGGCCGAACTGGGCGGACCAGACATTGCCTTTCTGAATGCCGGGATCGCAATCGGCGTGTCCGACCTCACCGCACTCGACGACGCGACCTACCAGCGCATCCAACGGGTCAACGTCGACGGGGTCGTGTTCGGAGCCCGCGCCGCGATCCCCCGGATGGAGCGCCGCGGGGGTGGTGCCATCGTCGCAACGAGTTCGCTCGCCGGCCTGATTCCGTTTCCACCCGACCCGATCTACGACGGCGGGAAGCACTTTGTCGTCGGTCTGATCCGATCGCTCGCCCCGACGCTCGCGCCGAAAGCCATCACCGCGAACACCGTCAACCCAGGGATCACCAACACCAACATCATCGATCAAGCAACCAAAGACTTCCTCGAGGATGCCGGGTTCCCGGTGATGCCCGCGCAACAGATCGCCGACGCCGTATTCGGGCTGGTGACGACGGGCGTGACCGGACAATGCTGGGTGTGCCAAGCCGGTCGCGAACCGGTCCCCTACGGCTTCCGCGACGTCCCCGGGCCCCGCGCCGTGGGTGCCGAGGGCAAACGTCCGCCGGTCCTCAACGCCGACGGCTCGGCGCACGGCTGACCCGGCCCGGTCGGGCCGCGACCCGACCGCGGAAAAGTCGACTGTGGTTTGGCGGGGCGGCTGTCCTAGCCTCTGCGACCGATGATGTCCGATGGCGCACCCGGCACGACCGCTGGCATGGCTGGCGCTGGCGTGGCTGGCGCCGGCATGGCTGGCATGCCGATCCAACCCGAAGTGCTCGACGTCGAAGCGGCCAGCGACGCTGGGAACGGCGAAGCAATCTCGTCGCCGACCAAGTTGATTCGCATCGCCTCGATGGTGCGCTCGTTGCTCGACGAAGCCCGCCGGGCACCGCTCGACGATGCCGGCCGTCGCCTGCTGCGTGAGATCCACGACCGCAGTCTCGGCGAGCTTCGCGAGATCCTCTCGGACGAACTGCAGATCGAACTCACCGAGATGACGCTGCCGTTCACCTCCGAAACGCCGAGCGAGTCCGAGCTTCGGGTCGCTCAGGCTCAGCTCGTCGGGTGGCTCGAGGGCCTGTTCCACGGGATCCAGGCAACGCTGTTCACACAGCAGATGGCGGCGCAGCGGCAGTTCGAGCAGATGCGCGGTGGCCGGATGATCGAAGGCGGCAACCCCGGAATGGGCGATCCTCGCCAGGGCGCTCCGGGCGCGTATCTGTAGGCGCCCGGCGCGTGTGCGTCGATCCCCTTGGGAACCGGCGCCCGCCTCCGCTTACGCTTCCGATCCGCGCGCCGCGACGCGCCGACGCCCACGAGGACTTCGAGCATGACTGCATCACCGCTGCAACCCACGACTGCCGAAACGAACGGCGCTGCCGGACCGGACGGCTGGGAGCCGTCGAGTTGGCACGCGTTTCCCGCGGCCCAACAGCCTCAGTGGCCGGCGGACGAGCTCGACCAGGCGCTCGATGAACTCCGTCGAATGCCTCCGCTCGTGTTCGCGGGCGAGGCGCGAACCCTGCGCGAGTTGCTCGCCGGTGTCGCGGCCGGTCAAGGGTTCTTGTTGCAAGCCGGCGACTGCGCCGAGACGTTCGCCGAGTTCGGGGCCGACAACATCCGCGACAAGCTCAAGGTCATCTTGCAGATGTCAGTGGCGCTGACCTACTCGACGGGTGTCCCGGTCGTGAAGGTCGGTCGGATCGCAGGCCAGTTCGCCAAGCCGAGGTCGTCGGACAGCGAAGCACGCGACGGCATCGAGCTTCCGAGCTTTCGCGGTGACATGGTGAACGCGATCGGGTTCGACCCCGCGTCGCGTCGACCCGATCCGCACCGGTTGGTGCAGAGCTACCACCAGGCTGCCGCGACGCTGAACCTGCTCCGCGCCTTCACCAAGGGTGGATTCGCCGACCTGTCACGGGTACACCAGTGGAACCTCGACTTCGTCGGCAGCACACGCGAAGGGCGTCGTTACGACCAGCTGTCCAACGAGATCGACCGCGCGTTGCGTTTCATGGAGGCCTGCGGAATCGATCTGCGCGACGAGGCGCAGCTCCACCAGGTCGACTTCTTCACCTCGCACGAAGCTTTGATCCTCGGTTACGAAGAAGCCCTCACCCGAAAAGACAGTCTCACGGGCGACTGGTAC
>SXGT01319446.1_pt1 | contig 18609 bp, 14 predicted proteins | sample 3176221 | NCBI WGS metagenome assembly SXGT01 (sample SAMN11356862, study PRJNA531348) | freshwater metagenome | isolation source: freshwater sample F1-120 | place: China: Fuxian Lake, Yuxi | collected 2017-12-25
AATGGGATCGAGCAATGATAGGATGCGGCGCGTGCGCTGCTTCTCGATCCACCGCAACAGGAGATTGCTGCTGTGATGGTAGCGCGAGGGATGATATTTCTCGATCAGAAGAGCTGGTGCGGGTGGTCGTCGGCTCGCCGAGCGGCGAGCCCGACCTGTTCGAGGAGTTCGCCCACGCGCGCCTTGACGGCGCGACTCCCGAGCGCCGCATCGTGGAGTTCGATCGCCTCGGCGATCTGCCAGCGGATGGAACGGACGGGGTTGAGCGCGTGGAGCGCGCCCTGGAAGATGATCGCCATCTCCGTCCAACGAACCGCGCGCAGACGACCGAACGTCATCCGATAGACGTCCTCGCCGTCGAGCAGCACCTCGCCGCTCACCTCCGCCGACTTGGGCAGGAGCCGCAACAACGCCGCGCCCATCGTCGACTTCCCGCAGCCCGACTCGCCGGCGATGCCGAGCGACTCGCCGTGTTCGAGATCGAAGCTGACACCGCGTACCGCGGGGAGGGGTCCCGACCGCGTTCGGTAGGTGACGTGGAGGTCGCGCACGGAGAGGACCATCAGCGATCCCGCAATTTGGGGTTCAAGACGTGCTCGAGCGCGTTGCCGACCATCGTGAACGCGAGCACGACGGTCGTGATGGCGAGTCCGGCGGGGAGGAAGTACCACCAATTCCCGAGCTTCACCGCACTCGCCGAGTTCGCGGCCTCGAGCGTCTTGCCCCACGAGATCCCGTTGAACGGCCCGATCCCGAGGAAGCTCAGCGTGGCCTCGGAGAGGATCGCCGAGGGCACGGTCAGGGTGAGGTTCGCGAGGATGATCGGCATCACGTTGGGCAGGACGTGTCGCGTGATGACGTGCCACCGCCCGGCACCGAGTGCGCGCGCCCGTTCGACGTACAGCCGCTCCTTCACCGTGAGGGTCTGGGCCCGGATGAGCCGAGCACTCCCGGCCCAGGACGTGATCGCGATGACGAGGATGATGGTTCGGAGATCGCGATCGAGCACCGTCACGAGCACGATCGCGAGCGGGATCGTCGGGATGACGAGGAAGGCCTCCTCGATCCGACTGAGCACCGAGTCGATCCAGCCACCGAAATATCCCGCGCTGATCCCGAGGGCGGAACCGATGACGATCGAGAGGAAGGCGGCGACGAGACCGACGAGGAGGCTCGTCCGCGCGCCCCAGATCAGCAACGACAGGATGGAACGCCCCTTCTCGTCGGTGCCGAGCAGGTAGTCGAAGCTCGGCGCCGCGCGTTCGGGAGCGTCGATCGTGTTGCTGGGGATCGTGCCGGCGTAGTCGGCGAGCACGGGTGCGAGGATCGCCACGAGGATCGCCACCGCGAGGATCGCGAGACCGATCAACCCGGCGCGCTGCAACCGGTATTCGCTCCAGAACTGCGTGAGCGCGCGGCGTCGTCGCGCGATCCGGATCGACCGTGCCGACATCCCCCGTGTCGCCGGGGTGCGCGGGGCGGCCGGGGTGGCCGGGGCGGCAGGTGCCGTCATGCGAGGTTCACCCGGGGATCGAGTCGCGTGTACAAGAGATCGGCGAGCAAGGTCATCACGATCACGCTGGCGCTCGACACGATGAACAGGCCCTGCAACATCGGGAAGTCCTGGGCGCCGAGGGCGCGTGAGAAGGCGAGCCCGAGGCCGGGCCAGGTGAACAACGTCTCGACGACGATCGCGCCGCCGAGGACGTAACCGATGTTCAACGCGATCAACGTGATCGACGGCAGCAACGCGTTGGGGACCGCGTGACGACGCCGTACGACGTCGTCACGCGCACCCTTGGCGCGCGCCAACGTCAAGAAGTCCTCGCGGCTGGTCTCGAGGATGCTCGCGCGCATGACGAGCGAGTACTGGCCGAGATAGCCGATCGTGAGGACCGTGGCGGGGAGCGCCATGTGGTGCAGTTGCTCGAAGAGCTTGGCGATGCCGGTGTTGTCGCTCCGGGGGTCGAGGATCCCCCCGGTCGGGAACCACTTCAGTTCCCAGACGAAGACGTACGCGAGGATCAGGCCGAAGAAGGCGTCGGAGGTCGAGTAGAAGAACATCGTGGTGCCGGTCGCGATGCGGTCGAACGCGCTGCCGGGGCGCCAGCCGGACCGGATCCCCAACCAGATCCCGATCGCGGCCGACAGGATCGTGGAGATCCCGATGAGCGCGACGGTCGGTCCGGTGCGCGACCAGATCTCGTGGGTCACCGGCTGGCCGGTCTGGAACGAGTACCCGAGGTTGCCCTTGGCAAGCTCCTTCAAGTACTTCACGAACTGCACCACGAGCCCGTCGTCGAGGCCGAACTGTTCGCGGAGCTGGGCTCGCTTCTCCGCGCTCACCTTGCGCCCGCGCGTCATCGTCGCGACCGGGTCGGTCTTGACGACGCGGAGCAAGAAGAAGTTGATCGCAACCGTGATGAGCAGGGTGAGCAACGCCGAAGCGAATCGTCGGACGAGACCGCGCAGCGTCATGAAGATGGGGTTCGGAAGGGGCTATTCGCGTTCGTCACCACGGCCCCGGCCGCGCATGACCATCACGACGATCCCGGCGAGCACGAGCACGCCGACGCCGATCCCGACGATCAAGCCGGTCGACGTTCCGCTGTCGTCGCTCGCCGGCTCGGCGACCGTCGTGTCGGTCGGGGCAGCACCGGTCGGGTCGCCGTCGCGGGCCGCGACGAAGTCCGGCCGGATGGTCAGGTACGAGTGCGAGCTGTTGTTGAACAGCTCCGGTCCGGTCTCGGCGGGCTGGCGCACGAAGCCGGTCCAGTCTTTCGCGTGGGCCATGACGTCGGAGTACTTGAACAACACGACGTACGCCGCGTCGTCGTAGTGGATGCGCAACATCTCGTGGACCTGTTCGACCCGGCGATCGTGGTCGAGCTCTTGATTCTGTTGCTCGTAGAGCCGGTCGTAGTCCTCGTTGCACCAGTTCGCGTCGTTGTACAGCGGCTCGTCGGCGACGACGGTGACCTGGTCGCAGATGAGCGACGACAACATGCCGCTCGGATCGGCGAACGGCACCCAACCCCACGTGAACATGTCGAACTCGCCGCGGCCGAGGATGGCGGTCAGCTCGTCTTCGGTCGCGACGAGCACCTCGGTGTCGATCCCGATGTCGTTCAGCCAGGGCACGATGAATTCGGCCTTCTCCTGATCGGCCTTGGAGTCCGCCCGGATGTGGAGCCGGAACTCCAGGGGGCGAGAACCGTCGGGCATTTCGCGGATGCCGTCGCCGTCGGTGTCGTCGTAGCCGGCGTCGTCGAGCATCGCGTTCGCGGCGTCCGGATCGAACGTGAGCTGGTCGTCGAGTGGGATCTCGGGCTCCCACAGCGGGGAGTAGGCCGCGGCCATCGTGACCCCGGGGGTCCCGCGCCCGGCGAGGATCTCCTCGACGAGGACCTCGCGGTCGATCGCCCGGTTGATCGCCTGGCGGACCACTCTGTCGGCGAGCGCCGGGTGCCCGTCGCCGAGTCCGTCGCCGGTGTTGATCCCGACGTGGCTGAAGCCGCCTTGGCTTCCCTCGACGACGACGAGGTCGTCGTTCTTCTCGGTCTGGTCGATGAGGTCCTCGTCGACGGAGTCGATCGCGTCGACCTCGCCGTTCTCCAACGCGGCGAGCAGTTGGTCGGGTGCCGCGAAGTACCGGAAGATGATCTCGTCGACGTAGGGCTCGAACCCGTACCAATTGGGGTTCTTCTCCATGCGCCACGACTCGCCCGGCTTGTGCTCGCTCAGCACGAACGGCCCGCTGCCGACCGGGTCCTCACCCTTGTAGGAGGGCAGGTCGTCGGCCGACACCTTCTCGTACACGTGCTCGGGGAGCACGTAGATCCCGAGCGCGGGGAGCTTCGGGTCGGGCACCGAGCTCGTGACCTCGATCGTGCGGTCGTCGACCGCGGTGGCCTCGAGGTTCTTCACCGTCTCGTACCAGGTGCCCCACTCCTCGTCGCGGGGGCGCTCGATCGAATAAACGACGTCGTCTGCGGTCAACGGTTCACCGTCGGACCACTGGAGGCCCTCGCGCAATGTGTACGTCCACGTGAGTCCGTCGTCGGACGACTCCCACTTCTCGGCGAGCCCGGGTTCCGCGGAGAAGTCCTCGTCGCTCAGCTCGACGAGCGCCGCGTACTGGAGGTTCCACACCTCGTAATCGACGACGAGGAGTCCGACGCTCATGTTGAGGCTGTCGATCTCCTGGCTCACGCCGACCGTGAACGTGAGCTGTTCCTGCGCGGGCACCGGTCGTGCGCCCGCGACGGCGCCGAGTCCGATCGCGGCGGCGAGCGCCACGATGGTCGCGGTGCGCCGACGTGCCGCGTGCGTCGTGCGCGGTGTGCGTGCCATGTGAGGTCCCCCCTCGGGGCGCGTCGTGGTCGACACGCCGGGCTCGGGGAATGATCCGCTCGGCCGTGACCTGGTGTCAAGGCGCGCGCCACTTCTGCCCGCTTCGACCCGAGCACGGAGCCGGCGGGCCGGTCGCGGGCTACGAACGTGGACGCAGCCGATCGAGGAGGCCGGTGCGGCGGTCGCGTTCGATGCGGCGAACCACCTGGAGCGCCGGGATGCCGGTGACGCCGCCGCCACCGTGCGTCGCCGAACCTCCCTGGTACAGACCCGCGATCGGCGTCGTGAAGTCGGCGTATCCGGGGACGGGTCGCATGTGGAACATCTGGTTCGTCGTGAGCTCGCCGTGGAAGATGTTGCCGCCGACGAGGCCGTAGGTGTGTTCCATCTCGTGCGGCCCGATCACCTGGCGGTGCAGGATCGAGTTCGTGAAGCCGGGGGCGACCGCCTCGACGCGACCGATCACGCGGTCGGCGTACGCGGCGAGTTCGGCGGTGTGCGGCGCCGCCGCGAACTCGTGGGGCACCCACTGCGTGAACATCGACACGACGTGATGACCGGCGGGGGCGAGCGTTCGGTCGAAGACCGACGGAATGCAGATGTCGGCGAACGGTTCGTCGGCCGGTCGCCCGGCGACCGCGTCCTGGAAGGCGTGCTCGATCGCGCCGACGCTCGGCGCGAGGACGATCGTGCCGCCGTGGATCCGTGGATCGAACCCCGGGCTCGACGTGAATTCGGGGAGGCGGTCGATCGCGAGGTTGACCTTGACGGTGCCACTGCGGCTGCGCCAGCGCTCGATGCCCGCGACGAGGTCGTCGGGGAGGTCGCTGCGATCGAGATGTTCGAGGAACGTGATCCGCGGGTGGGTCGTCGCGACGACGATGTCGGCGCGCAACTGCTCACCCGACTCGAGCGTGACCCCGGTGACACGACCGCGGCGCACGTCGATGCGCGCGACGGGTGCCTCGGTCCGCACCCGTGCGCCGAACGACTCCGCCGCGGCACGCAACGCGTCGCTCACCGCGCCCATGCCCCCTTCCGGGAAGCCCCAGGTGCCACTGACCTGCCCGTCGCCCAGGTCGCCGATCTGATGGTGGGCCATCACGAACGCCGTCCCGGCGCTGCGCGGCCCGGCCCAGGTGCCGATGACCCCGCTGACCGCGAGCACACCCTGGATCGGGTCGGACTCGAACCACTCGGCGAGCAGGTCGGCGATGCTCATGGTGAACAGACGCGTCACGTCGCCGACGCCGCGCTGATCGAGTCGCCGCAGGCGCCACAGGAGCCGGAGCTGTTCGAGGAGGTCGCCCGGTCGCTTCGAGCCGAGCTTGGGCGGCACGGCCGACAGCAGCGGGCCGAGCGTGTTCGCGAGGTCGCCCAACCACGTCTCCCACTGCACGTGCGCGTCGGCATCGCGAGCCGAGAACGACGCGATGCTCGCGTGACGCTCGCGTGCGGTGCCCGACAAGGCGAGGTGCCGTCCGTCGGGGAGCGGTGCGAAGTAACCGTGCTGGGGGTGGATCCGGTATCCGTGGCGCGCGAGTTGGAGTTCGTCGACGATCGCCGCGGGCATGATGCTCATCACGTAGCTGAGCGCCGTCATCTTGTAGTCGGGCCCCACGGCTGTTCGGTGATCGCCGCGCCACCGACGATGTGCCGCCGTTCGACGACCGTGACCCGCGCGCCGCGCTTGGCGAGCAGGCCGGCGGCGACGAGCCCGTTGTGCCCGCCGCCGATCACGACGACCTCGGGACCGTCGCCGGTCACGCCGTGTCGTCCGAACCGCGCAGGTCGTCGGACTCGCCCGGGCCCTCGACACCGCCGGGGCCCTCGAAGCCGGCGAGGACTGCCAGCACGAACGCTCCGAGGCGATCCACGACGTAGCCGCCCTCTTGGACGAACACGGTCGGGACGCCGAGCCCCGCGATCGCGGCGCCCGCGACCCGAAAGCCCGCCTCGGTGACCGAGAACGGGCTGTTGGTGTCTTCGGCCGCGGCATCGACGCCGAGCGAGACGACGACTGCGTCGGGTTCGAAGCGCGCCGCGAGCGCACACAAGGTCGCGACGGCGTCCACCCATTCCGAGTCGCCGGTGCCCTCGGCGAGCGGCAGATTGCGCGTGGTGCCGACGCCGCCGTCGACACCGACTTCGTCGTCGAAACCGACGAAGTGGGGGAACCATCCCGCGCCGGGGTCGACGTGCACCGACCCGAACCACACGTCGCGTCGTGACCAGAAGATCGCCTGCGTGCCGTTGCCGTGGTGCGCATCGATGTCGACGACGGCGACGCGCGCGACTCCCCGATCGCGGAGGTGTTGCGCGGCCCCCGCGGCGTTGTTGAGGTAGCAGGAGCCGCCGAAGAAGTCGCGGCCGGCGTGGTGACCGGGTGGCCGAACGGCCGCGTACGCGGCGCGTTCGCCTGCGAGCACGAGGTCGCAGGCCGTGAGCGCGGCGTCGAAAGCTGCGCGCGCTGCGGTCCACGTCCCCGAGCCCAATGGGGTCATCGTGTCGATCGCGAACCGGCCGATGTCGGCCCGCACGGCCGCCGGCTTCCGCGCCGGTCGATGGTGGGTGAAACCCGGGAGCGCGAAGACGTACGGCACGACGAGCGGCTGGCCGGGGACTGCTGGGTGTCCGGCCGCGACCCAGCGGTCGTGGGCGGTCGCGAGGCATTCGACGAACTCGGCATCGTGGACCGCGAGCAGGGGGTCGTCGCCGTGCTCGGTGCTCGCCACGATCGGCGCGCCCGCCGCCGCGAGTGCGGCGCGGATGGCATCGGCCCGCTGGGGCTCTTCGTCGCCGGGCTCGGCCACCCCGAGCCACGAGCCGGTGAGGTCGCGGTGCAGGCGATGACGGTCGTCGTACACGACGGGCAGCGACAAGGTGTGCCGCGGGAAGGCCACCGCGTGCACGGTACCGTGCGCGTGTGCATGCGACGGCGCCCCCCGAACCACGGCCGCGTCCCGGCGATCTGGGTGTGCGCGTGGGGTCGCTCCCGGCCGGCCCCGCGAACGCGATCACCGATGTCGCCGGCGTTCGCATCGGGCACGCGACCGTGTGGCACGACGAACCGTTCCTCGCGCGAACCGGTGTCACCGCGATCGTGCCCGACGCGCTCGACGCGGTGTTCCACCGGCCGATGACGGCCGGGGTCGCGGTGCTGAACGGGGCCGGCGAACTCACGGGTTCGCTCGCGACGCGCGAATGGGGATTGCTCGAGACGCCGATTCTCTTGACGAATACGATGGGCGTCGGTGCCGCGTACCAGGGAGCGTGCGAGGCCATGGTCGCGGCGGTCGACGGTGTGGGGATCGACGACGTGGTGATCCCGGTGGTGGGCGAGTGCGACGACAGTTGGTTGCACGACGCGCGATCGCTCGTGATCACACCGTCGGTCGCACGCGCCGCGATCGACGCGGCCGACTCGGTGCGACCTCGGTCCGGTGCGATCGGTGCCGGCAGTGGCATGGTGTGCAGCGGCTGCAAGGGCGGCATCGGTACTGCGTCGCGGATCGTCGATGGTGCCGTCGTCGGCGCGCTGGTACTCGCCAACTTCGGCGAGCTCGCACGTCTGACGATCGCGGGCGACGTGGTCGGCCCTCGGTTGATCGCGGCCGGCTACGGCGAAGGCGATCGCGCCGAACCGGCTGGGAGCTGCATCGTGGTCGTGCTCACCGACGCTCCCTTGACGCCGGCCCAGTGTGAGCGCCTCGCTCGTCGTGCCGGGCTCGGCCTCGCCCGCACGGGTTCGGTCGCCCACCACGGCAGTGGCGAGATCTTCTTCGCCGCGTCGACCACGGCGCGCGTCGAACGAGCGTCGCGGAGCGCGCTCGTGACCGCCTCGCGGCGTGCCGACACGGCCCTCGACGGCCTCTTCGCCGCGGCAGTCGACGCGACCGAAGAAGCCGTGCTCGACGCGCTCTTCGTCGCCGACACGGTTCGCGGTCGCGCCGGCCACCAGGTCGATGGACTTCCCGTCGAACTCGTGTTGGCGGGTCGGCGGTCGAGCTGAATCGGGGTCGCGTCGACCTGGCGCTCAGGCGACCTTGGTCGGTGGGATCGCCGGTCGGCCGAGGAGCGCGGCCGCGCCGTCGCCGTCGACCGGCAGGGCGATGAGTCGGCCCGTCGCGAAATCGCAATCGAGGTTGAACAACGCGGCGAGGTGTTCCCATTCGTCGACGCCGTCGGCGAGCACGACGAGGTCGAGTGCTCGGGCGAGCGCGATCACGGCCGCGACGATCGTGGCGCCGGCCTCGTCGACCGAGAGGCCGAACGCGAACTTCGGATCGAGCCGCACGATGTCGACCGGGACCTCGCGGAGATCGGCGAGCGACGCGTGCGCCCGGCCGAACCCGTCGAGCGCCAGGTGCGCGCCGGTCTCCCTGATGCGTCGCATCGCTTCGGTGGCGCCGGCAGTGGAGTCGACGAGCCACTCCTCGGACACGCCGATGCACAAGGATCCGGGGTCGAGTCGCGACGCCTCGAGCGCCGCACGGAGGTCGTCGCCGATCGCCGGATCGGCAAGGTGATGCTCCGTCGGACTCACGATCACGCGCACCGACGTGTCGCCCGAGCGGGACGCGTGCGGGTCGGGGCTCGGCCAGCCGGCGACGTGCGACGTCGCGAGGGCGAGGAGGTGACGCCCGAGGTCGCGGCCGAGCCCGCACTCGTCGGCGAGCGTTCGCACGTCGTCGCCCGCGAGTACGCCTCGGTCGGGGTGGGGCCAGAACGGCTCGGCGACGAACGCCCGGACGATCTGATCCTCGACCGAGACCACCGGTTGGTACTCGACGGTCACGGCGCCGTCGTGCAGCGCGGCGCGCAGATCGAGTTCGAGTTGCACGCGTGCCGCGGTCTCGGCGCGCATTCCCTCGTCGAATCGCTCGATGCGGGATCGTCCGTCGCGTTTGGCGCGGTACTGGGCCGCGTCGGAGTCTCGGAGCAGCTCGCTCGCGGATTGTCCCTCGACGGCGAACGCAATCCCGATGCTCGCGCCGACGAACGCCTCCCGCTCGCCGATCGTGATGCGCTGTTCGACCGCTTCCGCGATGCGTTCGGCGATCGCGATCACATTGACCGGGTCGTCGACGCCTTCGCAGAGCACCACGAATTCGTCCCCGCCGAGCCGGGCGACGGTGTCGCTCTCGCGTACCGCGTCGCGGATCCGATTGGCGACCTCGATGAGCACGAGGTCGCCGGCCGCGTGGCCGAGGGTGTCGTTGACGAGCTTGAAGCGATCGAGATCGAGGAACAGCATCGCGGTCGACTCGGGTCTCGCGTCGCGCCGCGTGAGCGCACCTTCGAGTCGGACGACGAACGCCGCCCGATTCAAGAGCCCGGTCAGCGCGTCGTGCGTGGCGTCACGGGCGAGCCGATCGGCGAGTCGGCGCCGCTCGCTGATGTCGAGCGCCATCGTCAGCGCGTACTCCGGTGTGCCCTGTTCGTCGACGACGAGCTGCGTGCTCGCCTGGACCCACACGTAGCTGCCGTCGAGACGTTGCCACACGACCTCGCGCTCGTCGCCGCCGGGTCGATCGGCGATCGTTTCGAGGTCGTCGACGATGGCTCGGGCATCTTCGTGTGCGAACCGTCGGGCGTCCTGGCCGATGATCCGGCCTCGGTCCTGGCCCAGGATCCGAGCGAACGCGTCGTTGCAGTCGAGCACGGTCGCGTCGAACGCGATCATCGCCATTCCGACGGGGGCATCCTCGAACGCGGCGCGGAACCTGCGGTCGGCGGCGCGGGCTTCGACCTCGAGTGCGCGTCGGCGGTCGATGTTGCGCGCCGTGATGATCACGCCGCCGATCGACGCGTCGTCGCCGAGGTTTTGCCCGACGCATTCGTAGAAGTGGTAGTCGCCGTCGGCGTCGCGGAGCCGCAGCGCGATCGGGTCGTGCGGGCCCCGCAACCCCTCGAGAACCTCGCTCATGGCGTCGGCGGCATGTGCCATGTCGTCGGGATGGACGAGCGAGAAGACCCCTCCGTCGGGATCGAACCCCTTCGGGTAGCCGAGCTGGCGGGTCCCGGCGTCGCTCGCCGACCAGTTCCCGTCGGGTTCGAGTACCGCGATGATGTCGGTCGAGTTCTCGACGATGGCCCGGAAGCGACGTTCGCTCTCGACGAGCTTCGCTGCGGCCTCGCGCTCGGGACCGATGTCGACGATCGCGGCGACGATCCCTTCGATCTCGCCGTCGTCGTCGACCACGGCACTGAGGGTGGTGCGACCCCAGAAGACCGAGCCGTCCTTGCGCACATAGCGCTTCTCGTAGGTGAGTACCTCGATGTCGCCGGCGAGCAGCTGTTCACGCGCCTGGCGCGTCGCCCGGTGATCGGCGGGATGGGTGATGTCGACCGGCGCGAGTGCGCGGAGTTCGTCGCGCGAGTACCCCGTGAGCTCGGCGAGTGCAAGGTTCGCGATGATCGGCCCCTCGCCGAGGATCAAGCCGCTCGGGATCGGCGACTGCTCGAAGATGACGCGGAACCGCTGGTGCTCCTCGTGGGTTTCGATGGCGCGGGAGGGAGCGCGCGGATCGCGCGCGCCGATCGGGCCCGGGGTCGAACGTTGGTCCATCTCGCTCTCGATCGGCAGGTGGAGCCCGAGGTGGTAGCCATTCGGACCATGGAACCCTGCCGGGTCACGACCACGCTCGGCGCGCTCGATGGTGTTCGACGGGGCTCGATGCGCAGCTTCCGAGGGATTCGCTACGCCACGGCGACCCGGCTCGGCCCTCCCGTCGCCGTCGCCGGTTGGACCGGTGCGCTCGATGCGACGGTCCCCGGCCCCGCGGCACCCCAGCCCCGCGGCGGCCCACAACTCGTGCCGGGCCTCGAGCCGACCGGCCCACTGTCGGAGGACTGTCTCACGATCGACGTCTGGGCACCCGAGGGCGCCGACGCCCTCCCGGTCCTGGTGTGGATCCACGGCGGCTCGTTCCTCATCGGCGCGGCGTCGTCACCCACCTACGACGGTGCCCGCCTCGCCGCCGGCGGTGCTGTCGTGGTGTCGGTGCAGTACCGCCTCGGTGCGTTCGGCTTCGTCGATCTGCGCGAGCACGGCGGCACCGACCTCGGCATGGTCGCCAATGCCGGGCTGCACGACGTCATGGCGGCGCTCGCGTGGGTGCGCGCCCACATCGACGCGTTCGGGGGCGATCCCTCGCGCGTCACCGCGATCGGCGAGTCCGCGGGTGGCGGGGTGATCCTCCATCTCCTCGGCGCCGCCCCGCCCGCCGGCGCGCCCGACCGCGTGTTCGACCGTGCGATCGTCCAGTCGGGCTCGACCGGGCGGACCTTCGACGCCGCGACCGCCGCCACGATCGCCGAGCGGGTGCTCGCCGCGGTGGGTGTCGCCGACGCTGCCGCCTACGCCGTCGCGCCGTTCGACCAGCTCGTCGCCGCGTCGGTCGCGGTGCAACGCGACCCGATCGTGTTCGCCGCCGCCGGTCTCATGCCGTTCCATCCTTCGGTCGACGACGTGGTCGTCTCGGATGCCCCCGATCGGGCGCTCGCGCTCGGCGCGGGGCGCGGCTGCGATCTCGTGCTCGGGACCACGCGAGACGAGATGCAGCTCTTCCTCCCCGACGTCGAGATCGAGCCCGGCCGGTTGCAGCGACGCGTCGAGAAGTATCTCGGGCTGAGCGCCGTCGATGCCGCCGACCGCTGCGACGCGTATCGACGTCGGCTCGCGTCCGACGGGCTCCGATCACGCGCGATCGACGTGTGGGGCGCGATCTACTCCGATCGCGAGATGCTCCTCCCGGCGCGCGCCGCGCTCGACGCGCAGTCGACCTTCCACGCCGCGACGTTCGGTTACCGGTTCGACTGGTCGGCGCCCGATCGACCCGACGGCCGGCCCGTGGGTGCGGCCCACGGTGTCGACATCCCGTTCACGTTCGGCAACTTCGACGCCGAGTGGCTCGAGTTCCTCGGTGGCTCCGCCGACCCGCGACCACTCGCGGCGTTGAGCGACGAGCTGCGTGCCGCGTGGATCTCCTTCGCCGCTGCCGGCGCGCCCGCCTCGCCGCGGATCGGTGCCTGGCCGCGGTGGGTGGTCCCGGCACGAACTGCCGTGGTGCTGGGCGCGTCGCCGCACGTTGCGGCCGATCCGATCGGGGAGCGCGGAGCCTTGCTCGCGTGAGCGTGCGACGCTGGACGTTCGACACGCGGGGCAGTGTCGCCGACGGTGTCGGAGCGGTCGCCGCGGTGGAGTCGCTCGTCGCCCGGCGGGGCGCGGAGCGCGTGTTGGTGCTCGCGAACCGGTCGGTGACGGCCGTCGGGCTCACGGCGATGATCGAGGGGCGGATCGGCGACCGGCACGCCGCGACCTATGGGGCGATCCGCGTGAACGCCCCGCACGACGACGTCGACGCGGCAGCAGCGGCCGGCCGCGCCGCGGGGTGCGACGCGATCGTGGCGATCGGTGGCTCGAGCGTGACCGACGCCGCCAAGATGGCGCGCCTCGAGTTGCTCGGCGACGAACCCGATCGCGAGACGATCCCGCTGGCGCTCGTGCCGACGACGCTGTCGAGTGGCGAGCTGACGGCCGCAGCGGGGACGACCGGCGTCGTCGCAGGCGAGAAGTCCTATGTCGTCGACGCGCGGATGGCGCCCACGCTCGTCGTACTCGACCCCGAGGTCACGCTCGCGACCCCACGTACCCTCTGGCTGTCGTCGGGGGTGAAGGCGATCGATCATGCGTGCGAGGCGCTGTGGGCAACACGCCCGCACCCGTATTCCGACGCGCTCGCTGCCGATGCGTTGCGTCGCCTGCTGCGATCGCTGCCGCGTTCCGCGAGCGATCCGACCGATCTCGACGCGCGCCTCGACGCGCAACTCGGTGGCTGGTTCTCGATGGCGGGCATGACCCGGCACGGACCGGGTCCGAGCCACTTGCTCGGTCACCAACTCGCCGCTCGCTGCGGTGTCGGTCACGGGATCACCTCGTGCGTCACGTTGCCCCACGTGCTGCGCTTCGCCGGGTCGGCGGGCCACCCCGGTGCTGCCGCAGTGGGCGCGGCGCTCGGCGCCACGGACTGCGAGGCCGCCGCGGAGGCACTGGCGGGGTTCGTGCAGCGCCTCGGGTTGCCGACGCGTCTGTCCGAGGTCGGTGTGGATCCGGGCGCGCTCGACGAGATCGCCGCCGCGGCCCACCACCACGGCGCCCTCGCAGGAGTGGCCGTTCCGGGTGGCGTCGCCGCGCTGCGCGGGCTCCTCGCCGCCATGTGGTGAGGCGCCGCGCGTTGCTCGCATCGCCCCCACCTCGGTAACCGCGAGCGGCCTCGCCAGTTCGGGGCCGTCGTGCGTCAGGGCTCGCGGGCGCGGGCGCGGAGGTCGCCCTTGGCCACTTTGCCGCCGCTGCCGCGCGGGAGGTCACCGTCGACGATCACGAGGGTCTCGGGCCACAGTTCCTTCGTGGTGCCGCGCCCCGCGAGGTGGGCACGGAGGTCGTCGATGTCGAAACGCACGCCGGGGTCGACCGCACAGAACACGCAGACCCGTTCGCCGAACACCGGGTCGGGCTTCGCGACGGCGGCGGCGTGCCGCACGCCGGGCATCGTCGCGACCTCCTGTTCGATCACCGCCGCCGAGAGGTTCTTGCCGCCGCGGATGATGAAGTCGGAGCTGCGGCCGGCGACGGTCAGCACGCCGTCGGCGTCGATGGTGCAGAGATCGCCGGTGCGCATCCAGCCGTCGTCGGTGTACAGCTCGGCGTTCGCGACCGGGTCGTCGTGGTAGCCGAGGCAGTTCACGGCGCCCTTGCACGCGGCGATCCCCGGTCCGCCGGTCGCCGTGATGTCGGCGCCGGTGTCGGGATCGAGCAGGCGCACCTGCATCGCCTCGATGACGTGACCGGCGGTGCGCAGCCTTACTGCGGGTGGGTCGTCGAGGGTCGTGCTGCTCAGCGCGCCCGTCTCGTTGGATCCGTAGAACTGCAGCACGACCGAACCCGTTCGTCGTTCCCACTCGAGCGCGCGTTCGTACGGGACCATCTCGCCGCCGGTGAACATCACGCGGAGCGACGAGAGGTCGTGATCGTCGAGTTCTGCTGCCTCGAGCATCATGATGAACTGCGTCGAGACGCCGGCGAGCACGGTGACGCGGTGTCGTTCGATCGCGGCGAGTGCCGCCTCGGGCGAGAATCGGTCGAGCACGACGCACGGCGCGCCGAGGATCGCGGGCGTGAAGTGCGCGGTCCACAGGCCGAACCCGAACGGCGCGGGCAGCAGCGAACAGAACACGTCGCTGGGTGTCAACCGCGCGGCGCGCTCGGCGAGTTCGTGGAAGGCGAACCAACGACCTTGATGGTGCCGCACGACCTTGGGGAGTCCGGTCGTTCCCGAAGTCGAGTTGAGGAACCACAGGCCGGCGGGGTCGGGATGCGCGCGCGTGACGATCCGTTGCTCGGCCGCCCCGACGCGCTCGATCAGTCGCGTCGCGCCGGCCGCGGCGAGCAGGTGCGCGGTCTCGCGCTCGCTCGACCGTTCGCCGATCCCGACGGTCACCGCGCCGAGGCGCTCCAATCCGACGTAGGTGGCGTGGATCTCCCCGGTGTGGGGCATCCGCACCGCCACGACCTCGCCGGGCGCGACCGAACCCGCGAGTTCCGCCGCGATCCGGTCGGCGAGATCGTCGTACTGCTCCCAGGTCAGCGTCGGGCCGTCGGATCCGGTCGCGAACGCGAGGCCGTCGGGATCGTGCAACGCGTTCGCGGAGACGACCTGCGAGACCGTGCTCACGGTCGAGGGTCGGGTGGTGTGGGCATCCGGAAGAGTTCGACCGCGTTCTCCCAACAGATGCGACGCGCCTCGTGGTCGGGGATGCCTGCCATCTGTTCGCGCAGGCGCGGCTGGGTGTCGGGCCAGGTCGAGTCCGCGTGGGGGTAGTCGCTCTCGACGAGGAGGTGGTCGACGCCGATCACGTCGCGGGTGAGGAAGCCCGAGGTGTCGTCGATCGCGCAGAACCAGAAGTTCCGGCGCAACACCTCCGACGGCGTGAGGTCGACATCGCGCCAGGTCGGCAGGTACCCGAGTTGGTAGCGGAAGCAGTGATCGAGCCGGTCGATCAGGCCCGCGACCCAGCCGATGCCGCCCTCCGACAGGCAGATCTTGAGGTCGGGGAACCGCACCGGCACCTTGGAGTAGAGCCAGTCGACTGCGGCATACATGCCGTACGCGAAGAAGAGCACGGCGACCGTCTCGGGTGGCGCGTCGGGCGCGGTCATCGGCGAGGTCCCCGAACTGCCGACGTGCAGGCAGATGACCGTGCCCGTCTCCTCGCATGCCGCGAAGAGCGGATCCCAGTAGCCCGTGTGCAACGACGGGAGCCCGAGCTTCTCCGGCGCTTCGGAGAACGTCAGGGCTCGAAAGCCGCGGGCCGCGTTGCGTCGGACCTCCTCGGCCGCGACGATCGGATCGCGCAGCCAGGTGATCTGGTTCGGCACGAAACGGTCGGGCGCGGCGGCGCACCATGCCTCGAGGTGCCAGTCGTTGTACGCGCGCATCGCGGCGAGCGCCAGGGCTTCGTCGTCGGGCCACATCGTGAGCCGCTGGCCGACGAAGCCGGGGAGGAACGACGGGAAGCACACCGAGCCCCAGACACCGTTCAGGTCCATGTCGGCGAGGCGCGCCTCCACATCCCACGCGCCGCGCCGCATCTCGTCGAACCGAGTCGGCTCGAAGCCGTACTCGCTCGAGGGTCGCCCGACGACGGCGTTGAAGCCGACGTTGGGGAGCAGTTCGCCGTTCCACGACCAGGCCTCGCCGCCGTCGTCGGTCGCGACGACCCGCGGGGCCGCTTCGGCGAAGCGCGCCGCGAACCTGCCGACGAAGGCGTCGGGTGGCTCAACGACGTGGTCGTCGACCGAGACGATCGTCGCCCACCGGTCGCGCGGTTCGGGCTCGGGGAGGAAGGTGACTGCGGTGCGTCGACCCTTGCCTCCCCCGAAGGCCTCCGAGGCAGCGAGGTCGTCGAGCGACAGGTTCATGGTGCCCCACCTTCGCCGGCGTTCAGGTTGCCGGCGTTCAGGTTGCCGGCGTTCAGGTTGATCGTGCTCGGCTCGCGGGCGAGGAGGCCGCGTACCGCGCCACCCCAGAACGCGGCGGGCGCGTTGCGGTACAACTCGTCCTTGAGCGGCGCGAGCACGGCCGGGGGCAGCGGTCGCAGACGCGTTCCGGTCTGGCTCGCGGCCAGCGTCAACGCACACATCCGCTCGAACGTCACCGCCTTGTACGCGGCCTCGGCGAACGTACCGGCAGTGACGATCGCCCCGTGGTTCGCGAGCACGACGCAGGTCGCGCTCCCGATGGCAGCCGCGAGTCGCGAACCGGCTGCGGCCGACTCGACGGTGCCGTCGTACTCGTCGACGACGACGATGTCGGCCGCGAAGATCGCGCTGTTCTGGTGCGCGATCACCGGCTCGATTCCCAGGCAGGCGAGCGCGGTTGCGGCCGGCGGATGGTTGTGCACGATGACGCGCGCGTCGGTCCGTGCTCGGTGCAATTCGGTGTGGAGGTGAACGGCGGGGGTGACGTCCCAGCGGCCCTCGACGACTCGTCCGTCGGCAGCGACGCGCACGATGTCGGCGGCGGTGACCTCCTCCCACCACAACCCCCACGGGTTGACGAGCATCGACCCGTCGTCGGTCGCGACCGTGATGTGGCCGGCGAAGTTCTCCTGCCAGGTCGGAGCGAGGATGCGGAGCAGGCACGCGAGTGCCTGGCGGTCGTCGAGCGCGGGCTCGGGGGGCATCGCACGCGGCCAGGGCTCAGGGGGCATCGGTCGCGATCGTGGCACGCGCGGTGCGGCGCGCGTCGAGACCGGCATCGACTGCCCAGAGCGACGCGGCGAGCACGGTGAGGCGGATCTGGGCGGCGAGGGTGACCGAGTGCCGGTCGACCTCGAGCGCGTCGCCGTGCCAGACGAGGTAGAGGTGCACGATCCCGAGCATGCCGACGACGCCGAGGATCCACCACGGCGGTGCGTGCCGCAGGCGCGGGGCCCGGCGGATCGCGAACGCGGCGCCAGCGACCGCGGCCGCGATCCAGAGCGCGAGTGCCACGAGCGAGTGGGGGTAGACGAACCCTGCGGCGAACCCGAGCACGTCGGGCGGCGCGCCGCCGGCGAACGCCCCCAACCCGACTTGGGGCGAGACGAGGTTGCGTGTCTGGCTCCATGGTTCGGTGACGACGTAGGCCGGGTCGCCGAGCAGCATCGTCACGTAGGCGCGGGCGCCGTCGGACTCGACCCACGCCACGAAGTCGGCGTACTCCGGATTCGTTCGGATCCCGGGTGCCCCACCGAGCAAGAAGTACGTCTCGCGGTCCTCGAGGCGACGCACGGATTCGTCGATCGGCATCCCGGCCGCGACGAGGTCGGCGGTGAACCGCTCGTCGCCGAGCGCGCGAAAGGCGATGTTCTCGATGATCGGGTTCGTCGACCGTTCGGCGTGCGCCGACAGGACGAACGACACGACGAACGTCGCGAGCGCGACGGCGGCCACGGCGGCGAGACGCCGGCGATGTCGCACGAGGGCGAAGGCGGCGAGGGGGATCGCCAGCACCGCGAGCATCATGGCGTTGGCGTCGCGGGTGAGGCCGAACGCGACGAGCGCGACGACGAGCGCGGCCGTCGACCGGGCTGTCGACCGTGCCGTCGACCGTGCTGTCGCCGTTTCGACGGCGGCCTGGATCGCGAGCGCGAACACGAGCGCGAGCAACGAGAGCGACAGCGACTCGGTCCCGATGAAGGACTGGAACACGACGATGGAGGGATGCAGCGCGAACAGCAAGACCGCGCCGAACGCGACCCGGGCCAACGCGCGATCGGTGACCCGCCCGGCGACGGCGAACGCGAGCGTGATCCAACATGCGACGCCGATCAGCGTCTGGGCGATCACCGCGGCACGAATGTTGCCGTCGACCAGCTTCAGCAGCGCCGCGTACGGGAACGGCCCGCCGTCGTGCGGCGCGAGGAAGTCGAGCGACCACACCGGCCGCGTCGCGGCGGCGAGGTACTTGCGCGAGTCGGGCCCGACGCCGATGCGGGCGACGCGGTCGGGGTTCAACGTGTCGAGCATCGTCGAGTGCGCGCGGGTCGAGACGATCCAGATCGCGTAGCCGAGGTTCGCCGACGCGAAGGCGCCGAGGAGCGCGCGCTGCACCAGGTCGGGTCGTGCCCGCCGCGCCGACGACCGCGTCACCGTCAGCGCCGCGCGGACACGGCCGGGGTGGCGCCGGCCCGGGGACCGCCGGCCCGGGG
>SXGT01833897.1_pt1 | contig 18607 bp, 14 predicted proteins | sample 3176221 | NCBI WGS metagenome assembly SXGT01 (sample SAMN11356862, study PRJNA531348) | freshwater metagenome | isolation source: freshwater sample F1-120 | place: China: Fuxian Lake, Yuxi | collected 2017-12-25
CAGCCGTAGCGTTGTTCCCAGGCCGCGCGCATCTCCGCGATGTGAGCGTCGCTGGGGAGACGTTGCTCCCGTTGTGCGTCGGAAAACTCCTGAGTGAATTGCTTCAGGGACGGCGTCACTTCGTCCAGCGATTCCTCGTCGAGGTGATCGATAAACAGGACGCCATTGAGATGATCGATCTCGTGCTGGACCACTCGGGCAAACATACCGTCAATACGTTGCTCGAATTCGTCTCCGGACAGCTCAAAGGCATGCAGGATGACCTCCTCAGGTCGCCGCACGTTTGCATAGACACCAGGCAAGCTCAGGCAGCCCTCTTGCTTTTCTCGGGTTCCACGAGGAAGGCGTAGGACCGGATTCAAGAATACGCGTTCTTCCCCCTCGTGGGGATTTCCCGCAAGGTTCATCACGAACATCCGTAGCGGCAGATCGATTTGATTGGCGGCCAAACCAATCCCCTCAGCTTCGTACATCAACTGGAACATGCGGCTGGCGACTTCTCGCAGGTCTCGGTCGACCCGTTGAATGGTACAGGAGCGATAGCGCAAGGTTGGATGCGGATACTTGATGATGCTGATTTCGTTCGGTGGCCTAATCACAGGGGATCTCTTCCAGGAAAGTTTACGTAAAGGAGTGGGGGAACGTCGCGCACTCCGAGACACATTATAAGGTGATGAGGGTCGGCAAGTTGACCCCCAGCAGCCCTCAGCCTAGACTGAAGCCCTAATCGGCGTGCCGCCCAGCTGCGACACCCGGGGAGGTCGCCGGACGGGAAGAGGATACTCATGCCACGCATCGGTTGGATCACCGATATTCACCTGAACTTCTTGGAACCGCCCCAGTTTACCCATTGGCTCAAGTCGCTGAGAGCCGAGGGCCTGGATGCCCTGTTGGTCGGCGGTGACATTAGCGAAGCACTATCCGTGGTGGACTGGCTGATCCGACTGGACGAGGCCTTGCGCGTCCCCATCTATTTTGTGCTCGGCAATCATGATTTCTATCATGGCGGCATTGAGTTGGTGCGCAGCCGCGTCCGCCAACTCGGCCGCCAGCATCCGCGGCTCTGCTTCCTGACGGAAAGTCCCCCCGTGGCCCTGACGCCTGAGATTGGGCTGGTGGGCCATGACGGCTGGGCGGATGGAAGGGTCGGTGACTATCAGCGATCCTACGTGATGATGAACGATTATCGGTTGATCGAGGAGCTGGCGGGCTGGACCAAATTAGAGCGTTGGTCGTTGCTCAAGTCCCTTGGGGACGCTGCGGCGGCGCACATCAGTCGCGTGCTACCTGAAGCCTTGCGGCGGTTTTCGTCGGTCTACCTGCTGACCCACGTCCCACCACTGCGCGAGGCCTGTTGGTACGAAGGGGCCATATCGGATGACGAGTGGGCGCCCCACTTTACCTGCCAGGCGATGGGGGACGCGATTCTATCCGTCATGCGAGACCATCCCACGAAACGGTTGACCGTACTCTGCGGGCACACGCACAGCCCGGGCGAAGCGACTCCCTTGCCGAATGTGCGAATCCTCACCGGAGCCGCCAAATACGGCGAACCGGCCATTCCCCAGATTTTCCAATTGCCGCCGGGAGTGGCCGAGCCCCAGGCACGCCGAACGCCGGAATCATGAACATGCGACTGGCGATCTGCAACGAGACGTTTCGTGAATGGGAATCGGAGCGGGCCTTTGCCACCGCGCGACAGCTGGGCTATGAGGGAATCGAATTCGCGCCCTTCACTTTGGGCGCAGACGCGTCAGCCATCAGCCGACCGCAACGCGAGCTGGTTCGACGCCAGCTGGCCAGTGCAGGGCTGGATGCGGTCGGCCTGCATTGGCTGTTGGCCGGCACCGACGGGTACTATTTAACTTCACCTGAGGTTGCCGTGCGGCGTAGAACGTCCGCGTACCTGGGTCAATTAGCCGAGCTATGCCGCGACCTGGGCGGAAACATCATGGTGCTCGGCTCCCCCGCGCAGCGCAATCTGCTCCCTGGTATCGCGCACGATCAGGCGGTTGACTTCGCGGCCGACGTGTTACGGAAAGCGGTCCCGACCTTGGAGGCCTACCAAGTAACCCTGGCAGTTGAGCCGCTGGGACCTCAAGAGGGCAATTTCCTGAACACGACGGCCGCCGGGATCGATTTGGTCCAACGGGTGAACAACCCCCAAGTTCAACTGCACTTGGACGTCAAAGCCATGTGCAGCGAAGGGCAACCGCTGTCCGAATTGATCCGCCAAGGCGCTCCCTACCTTGCGCATTTTCACGTCAATGATCCGAACTTGCGGGGGCCGGGCATGGGGGAGGTGGATTTCATGCCAATCCTGCAAGCCCTTCACGATGTCGGTTATGAGCGATGGCTATCCGTTGAGGTGTTCGACTATGAGCCAGGGGTCGAAGCCCTCGCCTCGGAAAGCATCCGCACGCTCCGGCAATGCCTGGGCCAGATCGCGGCCCGGCAATAGTCGGCGGGTATCAGCTCAACCAGCGTATCGCGTCAGTGAAGCATGCAGCTGGGCCGACTGTTGCACCGTCCACCACGTGCGGAAGCGGTCCAGCCCTTGCGACATGTGAGCCAGTTCGTATTCGAGCAGGATCTTGAGGGCCGAACCCTGTTCCTCGTCGACCCGACCATCATCGGACACGTCTTCGAGCCATTCGCGCAACCGCTGCGCAGCCGATTCATGATCGTTGATCGCCCCCAGCTTTTCCTGAATGTCACGCATGGCGAGATAGGCACCCTCGCGGAAGGAGGAATCGTACGCCCCCACCAGCAACTCCATGGCATACCGCAATTTCTTACCCTTGATGCGAATCTGGTGCAGGGTCTCGATATCGTCCCACGGCTCGCTCGCCAGTGCGAAGAATTTATCAATCAAGCGGCGCAGGATGCGGGGTGCTGCTTCCGCCAACAGCGGCTCAGGTCCAGGTTCCCTCCAGCTGACCTCGGCGATCGTATGGCGCATGCGCCGCACGAACTGTCGCTTTCGTAGACGGCGCAATTGCTTCACAAGCGGGGCTTGCGCGGCCTGACGATGGCGCATGAGCAGCGGTTGAAGGACGGCGGCCGCCTGCCGGACCTGCGGATCACCCTGGGACTCCCAACGCTGGGCCAGCACATCCAAATCGCGGGCATCACCCGCAGCCCGGCGCACATGCCGCAGCTTCCGGGTCAGCCATTTGCGTCGTCGAGCCGGTATCAAGTCACGAAACATTTCCACCGCAGCGACGGCTCGGCGTGTTGCCACGCGCAGCTGATGGACGTACTCGACATTGTCCGCCGGCGCATGCATTGCCGCGCGCACGAGGTGACGCGGCACCAGCGGCAAACGTTGCTGCAAAGCAGCGCGGGCCACGGCAGAAAGGGGCGAGTTTTGGTCCACACCGCCCAACCACTTGCCACGCCCTTTGATGTGCCCACGATTTGACTTGCCAGCGCGACCCATGATGGACCCTTCGTCATTCTCTCGGACACGCGTTAGTGCGCGCCCGTGCCATCCTGAGACTGAGCGTGTATCCATACCTCCTTGTTGAACACCTTTTCAAACATCGCCACGCGACGGCGTGCCGCCCATAAATCCACTTCCGGATCGCCGTCGGCTTGCACAGCCATCCGAATTTTGTAGCCGTCGACATCTAGCTGTACCGATCGCACCGTCTGGTTGTGACTGCGATCCAGCGCGACCGCCAGCCGCAGTATGGCGACCATCTGCCGCACACGCTGCTGCTCATCCGCTGAAAGGTGCCGAAAGTTCGCATGCTTTCGTTTCGGCTTGGCTCCACGATGGTAGCGGGCCACGTTGGCGATGAGTTCCAGTTCGTGACGGCGGTATCCGGGCAATTGGCTGTTCAGAATCAATTGATACGAATGTTTATGATGTTGCTGATAATTGATCAAATAGCCGACATCCTGCAGCATGGCGGCCGCTTGGAGAATCGCCTGGTCTTGTGGGCATAACTCCAAGGGTTCAGCCAATTGGGTGAAGATCTGCTCAGCCAGAAAAGCGACGTGTTGGGAATGAGCCCAATCCGCGCCGCAGCTGGAAGCAAATCGCTTGATCGCTTCTTGTTGGTGTTCCGTATCCCCCACGGTTGGGCAAAGCCGGTCCAACATCGTGTATAGGAGACCGTCGCGAACTCCTCCCGTGTGCACTTGCAGAATGTTGACTTTGAGATGTTTCATGATACGGTCGATCACTGCCAGGCCGGCAATGATGATATCCGCGCGATCGGCGGAGAGCCCCGGTACATTGCGTCGCTGCTTGGGGCTGAAGCTGCGCAAGCGATCGAGGATGTGCCGTACCTGGGCACGGGTCGTTCGATATCCCCAGAGCATGGTACTGGGCTGGCCTTTGCTGGCCATCAATACGGAGGCCATGCTGGTGAAAGTCCCACCAGTCCCAAACAATACCTGCGGCACGAAGGGGGGAGACTTGAGTTTTTTCTTTAAGGTTCGGTCGATATGCTGCAGCATGTAGTCGTAGTCATCGCCGAATAATCGAGCCGAAGTTCCGTACATTTCGGTGAGTCGCACCGCCCCCAAGGGAGTTGAACAGATTGCCTCGATGTGATTCCCGGATGCCAAGACCAATTCGGTACTGCCCCCGCCGATATCCGCCACGGCGATATTGCGGTCGGCGACCTCATAGGCACGTTGCACGCTAAGAAAAGCGTACTTCGCTTCCTGCTCGGCACTGATCACCTCGACTTCCAGCCCTGTTTCTTCGCGTACAACCTGGCAAAACTCCTCACCGTTCTCGGCCTCGCGTACCGCACAGGTGGCGATGGTTCGCAGGTGTGTTGCCTGTTGACCTTCCGCCAATTTCTTGAACCGTCGGAGGGCGGCCAGGCTGGCTTGTACCGATTCGGAGTCGAGCCTTCGAGTGGAATCGAGAGAGCGGGCCAATCGAGTGGAGGCGCGTTCCTCATCCAGTACGCGAAAGTGCCCACCCGGTGCAGGCTGAGCCACCACCAGGCGAATACTGTTGGACCCGATATCGATGGCGGCCAAGCGGTCGTTTGGGGCTGCTTCTCCAGCGGTTGGAACGCTCCCCATGACCGTTTCGGTTGTCATATTGCCACCTTTGCCGCTTCGAGGCCCGGCCCCCCGACACACCGGGTACAATCGGCACGAGCCAACCGTCCCCGGCGCCCCCCGCACACAGCCGACATACGCAACTGCAAGCTACATTTTTGGGGGAGAGGCGCACGGATCGGGGTGAGGCCCTCCCCATGGTAGCCCGAAAAGCAGTCACAGTCCACCGACGAAACACTGTTATGGACGACGTCAACTAAGACGCCGAGGCGAACATCGGGCACCCGCTGCATCGCACTGTCCGCCAGGCGGGTGGACCACCTGGCAACTCCCCAGACGGGCGGAGTCCGGTACAATGGCAACGAGCATGAATCCGACCAACGCACCCGTCGAACACTTTATCAATCGCGAGCTCAGCTGGCTCGAATTCAACGCGCGCGTGCTGGAGGAGGCTCAGGATCCGGGCAATCCGCTGTTGGAACGGCTCAAATTCTTGGCCATCTTCAGTTCTAACTTGGATGAGTTTTTCATGGTGCGCGTGGCGGGCTTGCGTGAGCAGGCTTTTGGTGAATGCGTGCCGCAGGATGTTAATCCGGACGGGCTCAAAGCCTTACCTCAATTGCAGTTGATTGCGCGTCGAACCAAGGAGTTGGTGGCGGCCCAATATCGATGTTGGAACGAACAGGTGCTCCCGGCGTTGGCCGAGCAAGGCATCCGAATCCTGCCCTATATCGAGTTGAGACGCAACAAGGGAATGCGGCGCTACTTCGAGGAAACGATTCTTCCCATTCTGACGCCGACGGCGATCGACCCGAGCCATCCTCGTCCCCGTTACCAAAACCGCGGGCTCTATTTGGCCGCCCTGCTGCGGCGCATGTCGGGGAAGGGACCGCGTCATATGTACTCCGTGGTGCATTTGCCACAGGTCCTGCCGCGACTCGTCCCTGTCCCCAATCAGCCTCTGCATTTCATTTGGCTGGAGGACTTGATTGCCGACAAGCTGCCCGACTTATATGGCGGGTTTCGTCCAGAGTGTTCTGCCCTATTTCGCATCACTCGCGATAGCGATATTGATCTGATCCAACAAGAATCGGACGATATGCTGCGTTTGATCGAGGAGCGACTTAAAGAGCGTCGTCGTGCGGATGCGGTGCGACTGGAAGTCACGGAGGGAGCGAACGACGATCTGCTGGAAGTGATTTTGGAGCGGGAGCAGCTACGGGGTCTGGCTGATAAAGATCTGGAGGGATATTCCGAAATCTATCGAGTTGGCGGACCTCTCGACCTGACGGGGCTGCTGACATTGCTGAAGCTGCCAAACCTGGAAGGCTTGCGCGACGCACCGTTTCGACCGCGACTGCCGCGGGGACTGCGACGCCCAGGGGTGGATCTATTTGCGGCGATTGCTCGACGCGACGTACTGTTACACCATCCGTTCGAATCCTTTGGCCCGGTGGTGGAGTTTATTCAGCGGGCCGCCCAGGATCCTCAGGTCTTGGCCATTAAACAGACGCTCTATCGTACCAGCGGTGATTCGCCGATTGTGCGGGCCTTGATGGAGGCCGCTGAGCGGGGCAAACACGTGACCGCCCTGGTGGAACTGCAGGCCCGCTTCGATGAGGAGGCCAATGTTAGCTGGGCGCGGCTCATGGAACGTGCGGGGGTGCACGTCGTCTATGGGTTCATGGATCTGAAAACCCACTGCAAAGTATCCCTAGTCGTCCGACAAGAAGGGGATTCCGTGCGGCGTTATGTCCATTTGGGGACCGGGAATTACAACCCGGCGACGGCCCTGGTCTACACCGACATGGGGCTGTTCACCGCCGACCCCGACTTGGCCACCGATGTATCGGCCCTGTTCAATCTCCTGACCGGTTACTCACAGGGCCATCATTGGCGCAAACTAGTCGTTGCGCCCCAAGATCTGCATCGTCGCACCGTCGCCTTGATTGACGCACAGACCACCCAGGCCAGCAAAGGGAAGCCTGCCCGCATCTTCGCCAAGCTGAATTCGCTGGTGGATGCTCAGGTGATCGAAGCGTTGTATCGCGCCGGTCAAGCAGGAGTTTCGATTGATCTTGTGATTCGCGGCATCTGCTGCCTGCGTCCCGGTATTCCAGGGGTCTCGGAAAACATTCGCGTGCGCAGCATTGTGGACCGTTTCCTCGAGCACAGCCGCGTCATGGTCTTCGGGCCCGATGAGTCGGCGAAGATTTTTCTCTCCAGCGCCGATTGGATGCCTCGCAATTTTTATCGTCGCGTGGAGGTCATGTACCCAATCAGCTCCCCGCAATTGCAAAAGCGCATCCTTAAGGAGATTGTTCCTGCTTACCTTCGAGACAACGTGCATTCGCGATTGCTGCTTGCCAATGGTCAGTACAAGTACGCCAAGCGATCGCCGGAGGAGCCCACCTATCGATGCCAGGAAGAGTTGCTCAAACTACCCGCCGACTTGGCGTTAACTCCAAGCCAGCTCCCGGCCTCTTCCGTATCGCCACCGGGGGACGGTAAAACACGCAGGCCCCGCAAACGGTCAACCAAGTTGCCAAAGGCCCGGTGATGCGACGCCTGATCCTGCTTCGACATGCCAAGAGTTCCTGGGCGGATTCGGGACAAACCGACCATCAACGGCCGCTCAACACGCGCGGCCGGCATGATGCGCCGCTCATGGCTCAGCGCCTCGTCCAATGCGGATGGGAACCACAATGGGTCTTGTGCAGTGACGCGGCACGCACTCGGGAGACGTGGCAACTGATGGCCGACACCTGGAGCACATCGCCAACCGTGAGTTATAGCCATTCGCTGTATCTCGGCGGACTAAAGCCGTTATCACGCGAGCTCTCAACAGTTCCGGAAGACGTCCAAACGGTGTTGGCCATTGGCCACAATCCAGGCTGGGAGGAGGCCACGAGTTGGCTCAGCGGAATTCCCACCGAAATGACCACGGCAAACGCCGCCCTGTTGGAACGTGATCACGAACATTGGTTCGACGCGCTAAGATCGCCAAGCAGTTGGCGACTCTGTGACGTGCTTCGCCCCAAGGAACACTAAACTAGAAGGCATCCCCGTCGTCCACTGTTTCCGCGCCATTACGCGTTCCCATCGCCCGCCAAACGGCCAGGTCCACGCCATCGCTGACCGTGGTGACATGCCCGTCCCCAAAGACGACATTGACCAGCCCGGAGTGGCTACTGCGGGCTGAGATGATGGCGTGCTCCCCGGGCGTATCCGGTATCGAGCTCCAATTGCCACAATCCTGGCCGGACCAATTCGGGGGCGCCACATGGTTGTATTGTGTCGAGTCATATCCAGCAAACGGCCAACCATTGGAATAGTCGCTGCTGGACCCGGTACGGCCCCATCTTCCGGGCGCCGTGAAATTAAATGGATCGATTTTCGCTTTATAGCCCAGACAATCTTGGAACATCACATCGCGCGTGGGGGGCGGCACGCTGTGCGAGCGGCGTTGCATGGTGACAATGTCCGTTTTCGTCGGCAGTTGTCGACTCGGATCCAAATCACTCCCTTTGTCCCGCTCGCTGAAGAACACGGTTTTCGACACACCATCGGTGAACTCTTGGGCGCGCACGCCGCGTCCTGCCGTGAAGGCACCGTTTCCCAACACTGGTAAACCGTCCGCAACACTATCGAAGCTCGTCTGCTGGTAGTCCGAATTGGCGCCTCCATAGGGCGTGGATCCACCAAAATTGCAGCGATAGTTATTCTCCGAAATCACGCGACCGGTATTCTTGTCGCTGGGGCATATAAACAGCGACTCCGCCTGTGCGTAGGCTTGGTAGTTCAAGTTGTACGGCGCTCCCCCCGAGGTCATCCGCTTCGATTGGGCTCGCTGGAAATCGATCATGTCGTAAATTACTTGGCTCTCCATGTAGGGCAGAATCCTCACGTGTACGGAGTAGAAACCCGTCTTCTCGCCGGTGGCAGCCGTCTGGTCGACGCCATTATGACTGGTATAAGAGACCTGCGGCTGTCCTCGGTGTACCCAGTCGGGGAACAGGCGACCGGGCGGAAACTGCTGTTGAGCGCTCTCGAAGTTTGTCGTTGCCAGCCCGATTTGCTTGAGACTGTTCGCACATTGTCCGCGCCGAGCCGCTTCGCGGGCTGCCTGAACGGCGGGCAATAACAATGCGATCAATATGCCGATAATCGCGATCACAACCAGTAGTTCGACCAAGGTGAACCCGTTGAGTCGACGTCTGGCGAAGAGAGCCCCGTTGTCCATGACAACACCTCACCAATCTTCACTTTGTGGAATCACTTCGATTACTCCTGACAAACGCCACCTATCCGGACCTTCGATTTCTATGCGCTATGAACAGCAAACTGGCAAAGACTCCAGTCGCCAGCAAGCCAGCGTGCGGCTCCGGTACCGACTGCCCCACGGAGCCGTGAATCGTGGCGCCGTAACCCAATTGCAGAATCGCAAAATCCGCCCCGTTGACCTGACCATCCGAGTTGAAGTCGCCGTCTTCCCATATCGCGTTCTGCGTGCCGTAATGAACTTGCAGCGCGGCGAAATCACTCCCCCCGACCACCCCATCCAAGGTTGCGTCGCCAGACAGGGCCACCAGCCCGCTAAGATCTAGCGTCATGGGCAGATTCTGTGTCTCGCCGGGGAGGTTCTGGTCAGAAACGGCTAGGATTAGCTGGCTACTGAGTCGTCCATACAGATCCGTGCGCATGGTCAGATCGAAAGAAGCAGAACTCCCTGCCAACAGATTCGACAGGGTCGTTGCATTGGTCAAGAATCCCGCTCCATTCGTGAATTGCACCGCGTCGATGTCCAGGGCCGCCGTGTATCCCGCCGTGGCAATGCGATTGTGGATCGCCGCTGATACGGTCGGTTCTGACGATACGTACTCGGCAAAGCCAAAATCAACGCTAAGCCCAGTCACATCGGCGACGGCATTCCATGAAGGCTTGGCGTGATCCCACACGGAATATGTGACCGTGTCGGCGAAATCGGCCGTGGCGGCGCCCTCGCTGGTCGCCTGGACTTCAATCTGTCCGCTACGCGCCCCAGCGGATCCTGTCTGCAGATTGACGGCATGAATGTTTCCAGTCGCCAGAGGCATCGCCAAACCGCCGATACTGCCCGTCAGGTCACCGGTCACAGTCCCCGCGTAATCCAATTCATCGGCGCCCAACGCATGCACGACCGGAGCAGAATTCTGGACAGTGACGAGCAGCGACACGGGCGTTCCCACCAACACCTGATTCGGCACCGCCGTCTGCTGAACCAACATGCGTGCTGGCAGTTGGTAATCGGCCACAACCGGAAGGTGGTCGGACGCATTGGCAATGGCGGTCAGAAGCGACAGGGGCAATGCCGTGTTGGACGCCGTGTCGAGAGCCCCGTTGAGTGTGTGCGTACCATTATTGCCGAAGGCATGGTACGAGCCGTTGATGATGGCGAGCCCCTCCTGATCGAGCAACTCCGAGTTGACCATCTGCCAATCGAATCGGTCGTCTATACCACCGGTGATTTGCCCACTGTAACGCGTGGTGGTGGTAGGACTCTGCGTATGCACATCACGAAATGAGCTATTGTCGTGCCAGCCTCCGACTCGGTTGACGGGATCGAAGCCTTGGCCTGGTCCCGCCCCCGGATTCGTGAGCGTGCTCCACATCGTCTCGGTGCTATTGTAGATATTGAAATCACCGCCATAGATCACATGCGTCCCCGTGGGCAGAGCATCGGCATTGGCCCGATTGCTGGCGGCCTCAACGCCGCGTCGGACCCCATCGTCAAAGTTCTGACCGGCCTTGTAGTGGGACACATAGAGATAAAAGTCTGACGTCGACGAATACCCCGTCGGTCGTAGTTGGTAGCGTGCGGTCTGTCGGGCATTGGCCGCAATGGAGACGCTTCCAACGGCGGATTGCGACATGAGCTGCACACTCTGCGTGTTGTAGATCAGTCCCGGCCTGCCGCCGCCAGACGTCTGCACGTCCAGCGTGGCTCGCGCGTACGTACCCGGCCCGTAAATGCCATTCAAAACGTCGACGATAGCCTGAGTGGTAGAAGCTGAACTGGTCTGCTCCTGTAGCGCCAAGACATCGATGGGCTTCGAGAATCCCTGTCGGGCCTCGTTGCCAATCCCCTGGAGCACGGTCCCGGTATCCGCTCGTGGCCCTCCCGCCGTGTTGTAGGTAACGACACGTAGCTGGCCCCAGACCAAGGCGGGAAACGCAAACCACACAACCATGAGCGCCCATCCCGCAACCCTGAGCAAACGACTCGGCTTTTGTTTACATCTCATATGGCATCCATTCCCATATCTGTTACGTTCCCAATCATCAACCGGAGTTCCCGGTTCGCCTTACGTTGTCGCGGCGATGTAAAAGAAGGCCGGACGCCCCTCCGCCGCGAAGCGTTGGGGACGTCCGGCCCTGGCGTCCGCTGTCCATCACAGTTGAACATCAATGCTGTCAATCAAAGCTGAACATCATGTCTAGCGAGAACGCCGGCGCCCAACGACCAGCGCCACCAGACCCAGTACCGAAGCTCCGAGCGTGGCCGGCTCGGGAACCACGGTGACCTGGGTCGAAGTTTGCGCCGCCATCGTGGCAATGCCGCTGGCCGCTTGAAACACATTTGCCAATGACCCAGAAGCAATACCCAGAGCCGATGCTGGCCCTGCGTAGAGTCCCGAAGCCAACAACAAGGGAGCGCCATACACGACCTGCTCCGTGGACAACAAACCGGTAACTCCCGGCAAGGTGCCCAGATTGCCCGGCGTCTGACCAAGGCCCCGCACCAGGAATGGCGTGGGGGTGATGGTGTCCTGCGCTGCCTCCACCAGCCGTGCCACATTGTTGTCCGCCGAACGCAACGTGCGGAAACCTATGGGGTCACCACTGTCCAACTCCAAGGCCCGGGGAGACTTGTGATCAAGGGTGGAAATCCCTCCCGACAGATTGGCGCTGTAAAAGGCCAATCCGAAATTGTCACCAAGACTACTCGATACGTACAAATTGTACGTACCAGGTCCACCCTCGTTCACTTTCAGGTGATAGTTCACAACAGCCGCTTCACTGGCACCAGCAGCCAGGAACGCGGCTACTAGCAGCACCCAACCCATGACACTCTTCATGCTCAAACTCCTCAAAAAAAGTTACCGACCGGCCATCGTTCGATGGCACCCAATTCGACACCAGAAAAAATTGTCAGAACTTGTCAGAACAAAAAACCGAACCGCACACGCGGATCTGTTACGCATTCTTTTCACTAGCCAAGTTGCGTCGGCGCCGTCGCGCAAACAGTGGGATGCCACCCAGGAAGGTCAACCCGAAAGTCGTCGGTTCCGGAACGGCGGAACTCACCGGACCACTCACCGGACCCATGGCGTTGAAACCGAAGTTGTTTTGCAACAAGGCAAAATCAGCGCCGTTGACCGTGCCATTGCCATTGAAATCGCCATCTGCCCAACCGCCCGCCTGACCAAAGCGGTTCTGCAGCAAGGCGAAGTCCGCCCCAGACACCATGCCGTCGAGATTGGCATCGCCATAGGCAGTCCCCAGGATTTCCTCGACCAACTCATCGGCGTCGCCGTTGACTCCGGTCAACAACGCGTCTCCGGTCAGGTCGTACCACTCCCGACCAATAGCACTCGTGACCTGCCCGCCCAAAGTCGGATCGGCCACGCCAGCGAACAGTCGGTCAATGTCGCTGGCATTCACGACACCATCGCCGTTGACGTCGCCACGCAAAAAGAAGCTAACTCCCTGCCGCTCGAGAAAATGGTTAACGGCGTTGAGCTCTTGATAGACCAACGTTCCCGTGGCCAAATCGAACACGTAGGCGTCGGACACCACATTCGGCGCGGCCCCGGAATCAATGTCAAAGAAATAGACTCGGCCCGTACCTTTGTCGATGGTCACAAATCGGCCATCGGTAACCGCCACGTCGTCGTCGAGCGTCGGCGCGACGTTGGCAGATGTACCCCAAGCGCCGAATACGATCTCATCTTGCGTATTTGCGTCCGTATCGGCCGCGTCGTAGTTGAGAACTGCACGACTAATCACTTTGGGCTCGGTCGGCACCGGCGATTCAAAGAAGCCCGATTCGCCGATCAAGAGATTGCCGTTCTTGTCGATCTGCACCCAATCGGCAACGCCGTCATTACTAGCAGGATTCACGACAGGGTCATTGTCCAGGGCGAAGCCGGTTGGATATGGCGAAGGCCCAACCTGCATTTCCTTCTTGACCGCAGTCTTGGTGGTGAAATTCAGCTCGAAGTAGCTGAGGTCGTCACCGCCGCCGTCCGACTCAGCGACCCAAACACCCTTGACGCCATCGCGACTCACATACGCCATGTCCACGGGCTCACTGCGTCCGGAGGCGTTATCCATATCCACCAGCGCGCCGATGTCCGACCGCCAGGACTGGGCCGTCTGCTGATTGAACCCTCCCGTGTGATCGAGGGCCGAGTACACGGCACCCCCCGGAGCGGTGCTCGTGCGGCTGACGAAGCGCAGCTGGTGGTCGTTGGGAACGGTATCGGGATCGGTATCCAGACCCGTTTGATTATCCAGCAGCATCAAGTTCGCGGGATCCGCGAACTCAAGGGCATAGTCATAGAACGGACCACCTTGAGTTCGTCCGATTTCTCCAACCTTTTGGACAATACCCGCCAGATTCACCGTGGTGCCCGCGTGCTGCGGATGCTGCGGATTCACGGTACCGTCGGGCCCCGTTGTTGGGGCATACATCGTCCCCACCGCTCGCCCATTCGTCAGAAAATCCTTGAGGATTTCCTGATAGTCGATGCGATATAGATCGTAGTCCCCTTCGGTATCACCGGCGGCATCAATCGTGCCCGCTGTTCCGCTATCGAAGGCCGTCATGTAGACCGTGCCGTTGATGGGATTCACCGTCAAGGCATCCGGGTCCTCGAAGTTTAGCGTGCTAAAGTCTTCGTATCCCGTCCATGCGGAGAACAACGGAGCCTGATTGAAGACCGTGCCGGTCAGATCGGTAACGTCATAGAAATTGACAGATCTTCGGGTCGTTCCGAAGTTCTGCGTGGCATCCAGCAGGGCCACGATTTTTCGGGGTGGGGGCGCGGCCCCCTCGGCCGGGGCATTGCAGGCGCCCACGGCACACGCCGCGCCCAATAGGAACGAGGAAACAGATTTCTTTTTCATGTCAAGTTTCTCCAGAAGATAGCGGACTCACAGAACCTCACAAAGCGACGCAGCGCACAACGCAATCTCACATCAACTCTGCTCGGATTGTAGATACGACGTGTGAAACAACCACCAAGACGGAGTGTGAAGTTGAACAATCTTCCAACTCACGGCTCCCAGGAAACATCGACCCACACCAGGCGATGATCGCTGCTCACCACGGGATGACCTTTTCCAACAAGCAAGAACAGCGGGTCGGACTCCTTCGGCCAGAACACCCCACTGTTGACGATGTTTAGTTGCTTGGATGGCAGCACGTAGTCCAATCGCAAATTGCCTGGCCCTGAATGGCCATCTTTCCAGTCCCCCGTGTCGGCCGCTGCATCGCCACGATGCCCAAGATTAACGCCACCTTGATTGCGGGCCTGTTCGAGCCCACCTGGTGATCGCGGCACAAGCTTCTCGCCTTGCACCTCCGCATGTTGCAACAGTTGCAGGATGGGACGCCGCTCACCGCCGGCATCGCATGGATCGGCATTGAGATCTCCGCAAATCACAAACGGCTCACGAGCCGTAAGTCCGCCCATTTGCCCCTGGTCGTCGTAGATGTAACGCGATCGCTCGTGGTCGCCTGCGATGTAGTCAGCCCAGAAGCGGATCTCATCGTGATTTCGACGGCCATTGCGGTCCTCGGGCCCATCAAACACGGGCGGAGTCGGATGGCTGACCAATAGGTGGAGCACGCGTCCGTCGACGCGCAGGGGCAGGTCCCAATGGCTCTTGCTAGACAATGGAAAGTCTCGTAGCGCCTCGTCGCTGTACCAACCCACGGATTCGCCCGCTGGTCCTGTTCGCAGCGGCAGCAGCGCGCCAGGCATGTCGGCCCAGCGAAATTGCTGAAAGGTTCTGATTTTTTCCCGATCCAGCGGAAATCGCGAAAGAACGGCCATCCCGTATTGGCCAGGGAAACGGCCGTATCCCCAGGCATCTCCCCCATATCCGGGCGTCCCCAACTCGCCGCCCACCTGGCCATCTCGGTCCAGATCGTGCCCCGAGGCCCGACCGGTGTTGACGGTCGCTGTGAAGAAATGTTCGTAGGTCAAACCTACCGTGGGCCCGCCGTCGGAAATAATCGAAGACTGCGGCACCGACAGGTAGTTGGCCTGCAAGAGGCCAACCACCTCGCCGTTGGGATCATAATCCAATTCATTCAGCAGCAAGATATCCGGCCGAACGCATTGCACGATAGCCGCGATCGCTTGCGCCTGGGAATCATGACTCGACCGCAACCGCGCGACGATATCGTTCGCACATGAACCAAACAGCGACACGTTGAAAGTCGCAATTCGAATCGTGTTTGGTGGCCGCTTGAGCGCCGCATCCAAGTGAATCTCGGCCGAGGACGAGTCTGCAGGCGACACACAACTGTCATCGGAACCACGATCGTCAACACCAAACGACCGTTGACCCATCCCCACAATGGCCGCAACAAATGGCATCAGCCAAACGAGTCGTCGACCTGCCGACCAACACCAAGGCCGCCCACTCAACAGGCGAGCCAGACAGCGGTTGTAATGCATACGGTCAACTCGTAGCCATCGTTCGATCCGTCAACCAACTAACACGCTCCTCAAACTAAAAGGGATGTATGTAGCCGCGATGAGTCCACCGTTAATTCTGCGTGAATGTGGAGACAGCAATTTAATTATCGAGAGTTGCCGTTGTTAAGGAATCATTAATCTCCATCTCTTCTTTCGGCCTTGGTATCGCCTTCATACATCTTTGCCACAATGCGGGCAACGCAAAGACGCAATCTCCTATGCACTACAGCCCTGTCAAAAAAGGAGGTGGGACCGACACGGTGAATCGATCACTGTTTTCTAGCCTGTCATTGATGGACGAATACGAATTGGACGACTGTTTTTGTTTTTGATGAATTCTTGATCTGGTGTTTTTTGAAAGGATCGGACTAATGAAGATTGCTTTGAACTCCGTAAAACGCACGTGGACGAATCGGTTCGTGGTGCCCGCGATGTTAGGCACCCTGACGGTTTTCTCGGCCGCGCCGGCCGCAACTCAGGCGTCGACAATTACGCAATGGAACTTTAATTCGGTACCGGCGGATGCCAACACAAGTACTGGAACCCTGCTGCCGTCGATCGGAGCCGGTACGACATCCTTGGTCGGGGGAACGACAGGATCCTTCGCCAGCGGTGATGCCAGCGGTGGCTCAACTGACCCAGCGGTTGGTGATGACTCCGCTCGCAATACGACGACCTACCCGGCGCAAGGGACCAACGACAAGACGGCGGGCATCGCCTTCGCGGTGAGTACGGTCGGATTTCAAGGCATCACGGTTAATTGGGACCAGCGGCACAGCAATACCGCGTCTCGCTACATTCAGTTCCAATACTCGACTGATGGCACGAGCTTTGTGGATTTTGGGCCGTTGTTTGATGCGAATGTGGGGGGCGACGTGTGGTACAACAATCGCTCGGTCGATTTGTCCACCGTACCAGCCGTGAACAACAATGCAAACTTTGCATTTCGAGTCGTCAGCGCATTTGCTCCGTCGAGCAGCGTGTATGCCCCCTCGACAGCGACAAGCACCTATGGAGTGACCGGAACACAGCGGTTCGACATGGTGACGGTCAGCGGCGTCGAGGTGCCGGAACCGGCAGCCCTCTCGCTGTGCGGCTTGGCCATGTTGTCGCTGTTGGCCGCTCGGCGCAACCGTCTGGCCTAGTCCTTTCGCAAATGACCCGAACCTCCCGCGACTGCCCGTTTGCCGCCTACAGACGGGCGTCTCTCCTGGCCGGGTCTTCCCCTGCGGGGGAAGACCCGGTTTTTTTCTTGTGGCAGGCTACTTCTCCCACTTGTTCTCTCACTAGCGGTATCGCCGGGAGCGAAATCGAGCCCGTCGACCAAAATCTCGTCACTCATGTGTGCGGTGGTGTTACAATTCCTTAGGACCTCCGCAGTCGAGCACGTGGGGAGAACGATGGAGCCGGAAATTGCAGTTGTCGGCATACGCTTGGCCCTAGCGATAGGACTTGGGCTCTTGGTTGGTTTCCAACGAGAATGGGCAGCGCCTCACGTGGCCGGCCTGCGCACGTTCGCTCTCATCAGTTTGCTTGGCGCAATGCTCGCGCTGTTGGCGCCCGCAGTCGGGGATTGGCTCGTGCCCGCCGGGTTGCTCGCCGTCACCTCGATGTTAATCGTGGGATATGTGATCAGGCTGTCTGGGCTCAAGGATAAACCTGGCCTGACCACTCAGATGGCGGCCCTAGTGATGTACTCCGTCGGAGCAGCCATCGGCTTGGGCTATTTGGAATGGGGAACAATCGTGGGTGGTGGCACTGCCGTGCTGTTGCATTGGAAACTCCCCTTGCACAACTTCGTGGAACGCATGGGGGAGTCGGATGTCCGGGCGATCATCCAGCTCGTACTCATTGCACTGGTCATACTCCCCCTGATGCCGCATGAAAGCTATGGCCCTGATGGAGTGCTGAATCCGTTCGAGATCTGGCTGATGGTCGTTCTGATCGTAGGCATCAGCCTGGGAAGCTACATCGCCTACAAGTTATTGGGCGTTCGTACTGGCACCGCACTGGCAGGCATCTTAGGAGGCCTGATCTCCAGCACGGCCACAACGGTTAGTTACGCACGGCGATCGCGTCACGTGCCATCCGCTTCGCCCCTGTCCGCCGCCGTGATCATGATGGCATCGACGGTTGTGTTCGTGCGCGTACTGGTGGAAGTAGCCATCGTGGCCCCCAATTTTATGGTGAGTGTCGCTCCCCCACTGATCGTCATGATGACCGTCATGACCATCATCGCGTGGGAACTCTACCGGATGTGCCGTGACTCCTCCCCCACCCTGGCGTCGAACGACACGCCGTCGGACTTGAGGGCGGCCGTTCTCTTTGGTTTGATGTATGCGGCCATCTTGATGGCCGTGGCTTTCGCGCGCCAGAACTTTGGCGATCGTGGGCTGTACACGGTGGCGGCCCTGTCGGGCCTGGCGGACATGGACGCCATCACCCTGTCGACGGCACAGATGATCAAGCGCGAGTCGATCAGCCCGACCGTGGGTTGGCGTATGATCTTGGTGGGTGGCCTGTCGAATCTGATATTCAAGGGAGCCGCCATCGGACTCCTGGGGCACCCGCAACTTCAGCGACGTATGGCCCTGGCACTCGGCCTGTCCCTGTTGACGGGGGGACTATTACTCGCCTTCTGGCCGAGTTAGCGACAGGGGCATCCTGTCTCGCTTGCGGTCGGTGCTCGAATTGCCGCTCCACGACGACGGAGAATGCAAGCACGAAGCGCAAGCGAGTGCATCCCGTCGAGCCACGTGGCTCATCGGTTAATGCTGAATTCGTTTCAAGGTATCGATCAACAATTCGTGGTCGGCAATAAG
>SXGT01034215.1_pt1 | contig 18605 bp, 11 predicted proteins | sample 3176221 | NCBI WGS metagenome assembly SXGT01 (sample SAMN11356862, study PRJNA531348) | freshwater metagenome | isolation source: freshwater sample F1-120 | place: China: Fuxian Lake, Yuxi | collected 2017-12-25
CCTGCAGGACACGCTGAGCTCGGTCGAGCGCTGCCGCAAGCCTGTGCTGGCCGCCATTCACGGTGCCTGCATCGGCGGCGGTATCGATTTGATTACCGCCTGCGACATGCGCTACTGCTCGGCGGATGCCTGGTTTTCGGTGCGCGAAATCGACGTCGGCATGACGGCCGACGTCGGCACCCTGCAGCGCCTGCCCGGGCTGATCGGCGAAGGCATGGCGCGCGAACTGGCTTACACCGGCCGCCGCGTCGATGGTGCGGAAGCCAAGGAAATGCGCCTGGTCAATCGCTGCTTCGAATCGGCCGAGGCGCTCCACGCCGGAGTAATGGAGACGGCGCGAACCATCGCCGCCAAATCGCCGCTGGCGATCCGCGGCTGCAAGGAAATGATCACCTATGCCCGCGACCACTCGGTGGCCGACGGGCTCAATTACATCGCCACCTGGAACTCGGCAATGCTGATGTCCAAGGACTTGTTCGAGGCCGGCGCCGCCACGATGCAGAAGCGCGATCCGGTGTTCAAGGACTGATGGACGATTTCTTCGTCCCGGTCAACGGCATCCGCCTGCACTGCATCGCGCAAGGCGCGGCAGACGCACCGCTGATGGTCTTCGTGCATGGCTTTCCCGAATTCTGGTACTGCTGGCACGCCCAGCTCGATGAGTTCGGCACGGACTACCGGGCCGTGGCCTTCGACCTGCGCGGCCACAACCTGTCGGACAAGCCGGAGGGCGTCGAGGCCTACCGCATCAAGCCGCTGCTCGAAGACCTGCGCCAGTTGATAGAGCATCTGTGCGCCGGCCGGGAAGACAAATCCTGCGTGCTGGTGGCCCACGACTGGGGCGGCGCTATCGCCTGGACCTTCGCCGCCGCCTTCCCGCAGTACGTGAAGAAGCTCGTCATCATCAACGCGCCGCACAGCGTGCCCTTCGCCCGCGCCCTGGCGCACGACCCGGCACAGCAGGCAGCCAGCGCCTACATGAACTTCTTCCGCATGGACAAGGCCGAGCGCGTACTGAGCGAAAACGGCTTCGAGCGCCTGCTGAAAATGTTCAATGCCACGACTGACGGTTGCTCCGCGCTGAAAGAGGATGAGATCCCACGCTACATTGACGCTTGGACCCAGCCGGGTGCTCTGACCGGGGCACTCAATCTCTACCGAGCCTCGCCGCTTTACCCGCCTACGCCGGACGATCCCGGCGCTGCCGCGCTGAAGCTGGACCCGGCGGCGCTGACGGTTCGCATACCGACGCTGGTGATCTGGGGCGAGGCCGACACGGCTCTGGGCGCCGACCTGCTCGCCGGGCTCGACGAACTGGTACCCGACATGCGCATCGAGCGCCTGCCCGGTGCCAGCCACTGGGTGATCCACGAATATCCGCACAAGGTCAATTCGGCCATCCGAAACTTCCTCACGGTGGGCAACAGTTCACAGGTACAGGCTTGATGTGGATCAAACATAGCATCTGCTGCCAAGGGTAGTCTCCCTGATTGAATCGTGGTTTTGAGCATTTCGACCACTACGCTATTTGAGAGACTATTGCAGCAATGGTATGGAGTTAGTCTTGAAAACCAAGATACCTTGGCTGGCAGCCAGAAACGCGACAGCAACTGTTTGCGTGTGTTTTTTGACCCTTCCGACTAGCGCCCAGGACAAGGCGCCAGAGTGGACACTCAATATTGCCAATCGTACCGAGGTGATGTACCACGGCATTACCGGGTTGGGGCGCGCATCGAGTTTTTATGACCCGGGCACCCACATCCTGCATGAGTCTGAAATTCGTTACGCCACCGTATTCAATGGCTCATGGCAATCGAACCTCAATTCGACTGTCCGCTATACGGACTCGCTCCAGTTCGATCCGAACTACTGGTCGATACAGAATCTGGAATGGAAACTGACCGACACAAAACGAACGTTCAATTTCGGCGACTACTTCGCCAATCTGTCGTCGTATGCGATGAACAAGGGCATCAAAGGCGCTGCTTACCAGCAGAACTTCCAGGATGACCAAAACTACCTCCGCGTCGCCTATGGAACGTTTGATGGCCAATGGGCATACCTGATCCCCAACAGCAACGACAACCTCAATGAACCGATGGATCGCCACGGCGGTGGCGGGCGACTGCAGTTCGCGAACGAAAGTTGGCGCATCGGTGCCAACCTCGCTCACGTCCGCGATCGCCTCGGCGACCCCAATCGAAACGGCGCAACAGCCTATCAGCAGTATCTACCGGCGATCGACTGGGAATATCGCGAACCGTCTTTTGTGCTGAGCGGAGAACATGCCTACAGCAACACCGATGTGATGCCATCGGGTACGCCAATGACCAAGCTTTCAGGTGCCGCGCACAAATTGTCGCTGCGGGCAGCCCTGGGCGACATCAACATCGATGCACAGGCAGAGCGGGTAATGCCGGACTTCATGACGCTCGCAGGAGGCGCCACCGCCGATCGCGCACGCCTCTATGGCAAGGTAGAAACACGCCTGGCCAACGTCTGGTCCGTATTTGGAATTATTGATCGCTACAACGACAACCTCGGCGATCGTATCGCCAACACCTCCTACAACACCAGCGTTGAAACCGGCTTCAAGCGGCTCCGTGCCTTTGGACGTCGCAACATGGCCATTGCCTTGTCATACCGCTGGCGCAGCCTGCAGAATACAGATCGCAGCATCAAGCGGGATTCGGATCGACTAAAGCTCAAGTTTAGCGACCGATTCTCCGAAGTTGTCGATGTCAAAGCCGACTGGGAACGCATCATTGATCGCAATCACAAGGTCCAGCCAAGCTCAGCCGCCAACAACATGTATGGGTTCTCGGTCAACTCCCGACATGAGTATGGAAAGTGGCTGCTACGGCCGAGCATCGAGTTCTCCACCCAAGAGAACCAGAACCTTTCTGCTGCACTTGGCGGGAATGATGTCACCAAAGTCACACGCATGGCCCTCTACGCGGACCACAGCGATAGCACCCAGCTCGGCGTGTTGTGGGACAGGAATCTTGCTTACATGCGCAGCGTGTTCTCCGATTCGCAGCTAAACCGATTCAATGCCTACTGGCAGACACAGCCATCCTGGCTGGACAACGGATCGCTGAAGTTCGAAGTGATGAACAACCAATACACGTTCTCCGACAGTTCCCGGGACTATCGCGAGCAGGTCGCCCGCTTCGTTCTGCAATGGAATCTTGAAAAGCAATCGAAGTCACGTTGATAGATACATGAACTCCATGAGAAATACATCCACGAGTTTGAAGCGTTGCCTGGGCCTGGTCGCGATCTTGAGCCTGGGCTTGGTGCAATCGGCATTGGGCGCGTGGTGGGAATTTGGACGGCGCGAAGGCGAGCCGACGATCACCGAGTTGAAAGTCAATGCTATTGACGCATCGCGCATGGTGGATAGGGTGATGCTGTCACGCGAGGACCTGGTAAACGGGATGATCATCATTCGCGGAAAGGCGGAAGTCCGCCAGAGTGCGATCGGGTTGGTCGAGTACTCGATCGACGGCGGCAGGACTTGGCGCACGGCTACGCTCGGCGATCGCGGAATGTTCGTCATCGAATTAAAGCCGGAGATTGGTCGAAGCTACTCCGTTGTTGTCCGGGCCATCACCACCGTCGGCAAGCAGACGGACGACAACGACTACAGCTTCAAGCTTGAAGTTGGCACAAGCAATAGCACGGAAGACGTAAAGGCCACCTTCCTGCGCATGCTCGAGGCCTATCGAAATGAAAACCGGACGGAATTCATGCGCTACGTCTCGGAGGACTTCGAAGGCATCGTCAGTGCCCTTGACGAGGCGGTCAGCAACGACTTTCGCAATTTCGAAAACATCCGCATCGAGCCGAATATCACCCGGATCAGCCCCTTCGGCGGCGGGTTTGAAATTTATTTCACCTTCAACCGCCAGGTCTATGCAACGCGCAATGGTCGTTTGCTCAAAGATGCAGCCGCCAGCACGATGATGTTCAAGCGCGAGAGCGACGGCTACCGACTGACCCGGCTTGCGGCACCGCTGATTTTCGGCGTTTCCAACCCGACCGACGTTGCTACCAGCGTCACGACCCAGTCTGTCGGTCAGCAAGTGATTACCGTGAATGCGACGACCGGAACGGCAACGACAGCAACGCAGACCGCCAGTACACCCAGCGGGAGCACGGTCATCTCGACACTGGATACCGGCACTCGGACAATGACCTTCTCAACCACGGGCCCCACTTTCAGCTTCAACAGCTTCGAGTTCGCCAACGGAGGCACTGTGTATAGCACCGGAACGACCGGAAATGCGCCTGCCGCCTACCTCTTTCAGGGTGATTTCGCCGTCGGCGGCACCGGCAATATTCACTTCAAGAACACCGTGCAAGCACGTACCTGCGGCACCACCTTCACGGCCTTGCTGACCGCACCAACGACCGGCTATACCGCTGGCCCGACAACAATCGGACCGGTGGCCGGCGGGCAGTGTTACGCGTTCTCTACGGTTGGCCCGAAATACGGTGCAATTGAAATTATCAGCTTCACCACGACCTGCCCGGCGCCAGCCTGCAACAGCTCGGTGAGTTTCCGCTACAAGTACCAGACCGACGGAACGACAAACCTGCAGTAGTTGGTGCAGACACTCTGCCGTCCCCAAGGCGGCACGGAGGAAATCATGAAACCAGATCAAGCCAGACTGTTGCGTATGGCGGCAGTCATGTTGTCTATCGCATTCAGTTCCATGGCCATGTCCGCAGCGGACGATGACAAGAAGGCTAGCGAGATCAACAAGGCCGCATTGTCCACCGGCAAGGATGTTGCAGCCAGTGTCTTGGGTGAGATCATCAGCAAGGACGGTGCGAAACAGCTGGCCAGGGGCGAGATGAGTGCCGAAGCCTTCAAGGAACTGCTAAAAAGCAAGATAGCCGATCACGACCGCATCAAGCCAGTGATGATGGCGGTGAAGACCGCGGCCTGGTGGGACACCGTTCTTGCGCACGGCTTTTCGTCGATGGACCGCGAGTTACAGGGGGAGATCTTCAAGTGGTCCGGGCAGCAGGTCGGGGAGATACTCGAGAAGGAGGCCGAGCGCCAGTACCGCCGCTATGTCACGGTCACGGTGATGAACGACATACTCTCGACCACCGATCGCTCGCTGCTGTCGGCGATGGGCCAGCGTGCCAACGGCCCGGCAGACGAACTGGTCAAGCGTGTCAACGAAAAGATGTCGGCCTACAGCGGCAAGATTGCCTGGGGCAAGGAAGGCGTCGGCATCTACCAGAAGTACGCCGAAGAGGGATGGGAGGGTGCGCGCAACGAACTGGCGATGAAGACCACCACGGCACTCGCCGAAGCACTATTCGGCGCCGCCGGCGGCAACATCATCACTGCCGCCCAGTGGAGCGCCGCAGCCGTTGAGTTTCTCGGCAACCTGGTGTTGGAGTATGCCAACCAGACCAAGACGGAAGGCATCATCGCCGACATCTACGGCGGTTGGGGGGGCTTCTCCAAATACCTTCTGGAAAATCCCGGCATCAGCAAACAACAGTTGCTGGAAGACTTCAAGAAGCGTTGGGATTCCGCCCAGGAAACCATCGAGTACTCGGGCGCCTTCACCGGCAAGAGCAACGATCACGCAATGCTGGAATTCAAGGTGGGCGTATTCAAACAGCTCGAAGCCATCCACGACAGCATGAAACCGAAGTTGGATGCGCTGCTTGAACAACAGCGCGTTGCCAAACGTAACGCCGAGGAAGCCAGCGCCACGCAGTTCCAGATCAAAACGGAGATGAACAAGGTACGGCAACGTCAGCGCGACGTTCAGGAGCGCCTGAGCGGCACGACATCCAGCCTCCAGCGCGCCTCGCTCAGCGGCGCAACTGGCGCTGCCCAGTCCCCGGCGACTGTGCTTGCACAGTTTCCGCCAAGCACGCTGACGCTGACTGCCGTCGTATTCTCGCCCCAATCCGGTGGCATCCTCGCCGACATCGAAAAGTCTACGACCTTGGCCGAACTGGACCTTGCCGCCGCGCGCGGACACAAGGAAGTCGAGGAAAGCTGGAACAAGTTCTCCACCGACTTCAACAAGCTGAATCCTCAGCGCGCGGAAGACCACCCGACCTACAAACTGGTGACCAATGCCATAGCAACCGCCGTGGCGACGTGCGACGACCCGAAACTGTACGAGAAGATGGACTACAGCCTGAAGCCGGACGAGTTGACCCGTTTGTACCTGCGCAATCAAGCCACACGCAACGCCTGCTACGCTTCCGCAAGCTCGCCGACGGATGATCTGAAAAAGAACGTGATCGCTTACAACGCGCGCTGGGCAGCCTATGTCGACGCGGCAAGCGCGCAACGCGGCGCCATCGACCAGGCGATCAACAGCCTCGTGCTGAGCACCCGCTCCCGATTTGGGGAGGCTGCGACCCAGGTTCGAATTCGCGCGGCAAGCGTCGCCAAGATGGTCGCCACCCTCAACCAAACATCCCTGATCGAGCGGCCCTCCTATCACTCACTCGCGACCATCGAAAACTACGAAGCGGGTCTGGGCCGGCAAGAGTCCGGCGAAGGCGACCAGTACATTGGGCTGCCGAAGCTGGAGTTTCCGAAGTGGGGTGATCCGGGGCTGATGCCCTATGTCGAGCGCTGGGTGAGTCGCCTGAGTTCAGCAAGCTGGTCCAGCAGCAACGCCGATGCTTTCGAAGGGATGATTCGGGCAGCGGTTCTGATCGAGGGCATGCAGCTCCGGGCCGACGAATTGCGCACCGAACTCGAAACGCTGAAGCAACTCGCGCTGAAGGAGAAGCGCTTCGCCAGCGTGATACCGGACACATCCAATGAACAGAAAGCGGCCGAAGACACGCTTGCCGTGTACCAGCGCGTCAAAGGCAAGGCATCCGGCTGGCGTTCGCGCTACGAGAAGCTGCGCGCAGACACCGGCAAGGCTCGCGACTATGTCAAGGACGACCTGCGCTGGCTCAAGGGCATCGCCGGACGCCTGAAAGTCGCAGGGGAACTGTTGGGCGGCTCCATCTACAAGGTGGAGGACGCAACGGCGCGCGGGATCAAGACGCAGGTGATGTTCAAGGGGGATCACTGGCCCCATAACCGCGAGATGATCTATACCCGGGCAGAGATAGCTCCCTTCATCTCCCAACTGGCGACCCTGCGCAACGAGCTAGACAAATGGGACAAGAGCTACAACGTCGGAGTCGTCAGCGCAATCGAGAAAGAACAGGCACGCCTGGGGCAACTGCTGGCCGATCCGAATGGCTACAACATTCATGGCGCGAAGGGAAGGGAGGGCAATTCGGTCCTCTTCCCGGAAGACTTTACGGCCCTTGCCACCGAGATCAATGGCCTGGCGAACGATCAGGATCTGGCCAGCAAGCTTGCAGAGAAGTTCAACAAGGGACCGCTCGGCCTCAGCTCTGACAGTTTGCTGCCAAGCGGCTTCTGGCCGCAACTCAAGTTCGAACTGAATACGTCTTTCATAACGTCGGTTGCCACTGGCGCGCCCAACGGACCGATCAAGGCAGCGGCCGGTACTTTGCTCAAGGCCATCAACGACAAGGTGGCTGCGTTCAACGCCATTCAGGCGGTCGCCTATGAAAAGAAAAAGAAGGATGAGGAAGCGGAGCACGTCAGGGCCGAAGCGGAACGCAAGCTGCTGGCCGAGTGCGCACAGAAAGGCGGCTACATCCTCGACGGTAAATGCGCTGTGATCGCGGGGCCGGGGGGCACCGGTGTCGGTCAGGGCAAGGCAACCCAGGCAGGCACCCCGGGCATGCCGCAGGGCAGTGCTCCTGCCGGCGGGCAGAATCCCTCCGGACCCCCACAGCCAGGCCAGCAAGTGGCCGGTGGCCCACAAACAGGTGGCTCCCAGCAAGCCGCAGCGCCGAGGCCGATGCCACCAACAGGTGGTTCGCCCCAGTCCGTAGCGGCTGGCGGAACGGTTCCGGGATCGGGCACAATCGGCGCGCCTAGGACATCTGGCGCCACGGCGCCCTCCGCGTCTGCCGGTGCGGCTTCCCTTCCTTCAGGAAGTCCGGCACCAGGCGGCGGCCAGGCTCCTGCCACCCCGCCCCCGTCGGGAACGATTGGCGCACAAGCCATGGGGGGAAGTCAGCCAACCATGGGAGGCGCTGGAACGACGCCGACAAGCCCCGCGCAAAAGTCCGCCCCAACACCATTCGGAGACGGCGGACCCGGCACAGGCGCATTGCAGGGCCAAGCGACAGCCACGCCACCGGCCCGGCAGAGTGACATGGCCGCCGCCCCGAGAAGTCCGAGTCCCTCGTCTACCAGCGTCGCCGTTCCGTCAGCACCAACGGCCACGGTCACGGCCACGGCTGCCCCGCCGCAGGCACCCAAAGCAAGTACACCTGCCGCCACGCCCAAAGTGATGGACAAGGACCTCGACGCGCAATGGAAGGAGATGGACAAGGCTGACGGCAAGCCGCCCATCGCCATGGCTGTGGCGACGCCAGCCCGCCCGGCGACCACAATGGGTGCGACCGTGGCAGCAGGCGCAGGAGCTCCCGCTGCGGCGACATCGGCTCAGGGTAGCGGCGTGGCACCAGCGCCGAATCCTTCCGCTCCTGCGGTGGATGCGACGCCCGCCGTACGCGACCTCTATCAGAAGTTTGCCGAAGCCTATCAGCGCAAGGATGTGCGCGGCATGACCAAGTATCTGGCGGACCAGTGGCAGGGACCCGGCGGAATTTCCGCGCATGATTTCGAAGAAAAGCTCGGCGCCAACTTCAAGAGCTTCGACAGCATCCAGTTCAAGATGGACGGGCTGCAGATTCAGAAAGTCGGCGCCGACACCTTCAACGTCAGCTACACCGCGATCCTCAGTGCCAGGAACAGCAAAGAGAAACTGGATGACAAGGTAAGCGTCCAGGACGTGGTCAAACTCACGTCCGACGGGCCGCGCATCGCCAAGTCGGCGGGATCGCTGATCATCAAGGGCAAGGACCCCGTTGCGGCCGGCCCCGTCGCATCGGCGCAACCGGCCCCGGCGGTCGACCCGACGCCGGCAATCCGCGACATCTACCAGAAGTTCGCCGAGGCCTATCAGCGCAAGGACGCACGCGGAATGACCAAGTACCTGGCGGACCAATGGCAGGGAATGGGCGGAATGGCCGCGCACGACTTTGAAGACGAACTCGCGACCGCATTCAAGACCTTCGAGACCATACAGTTCAAGGTGGACGGCCTGCAGATCCAGAAGGCCGCCGCGGACACCTTCAACGTCAGCTATGCCGCAAACCTGAGCGTCAGAAACAGCAAGGAAAAACTCGACGAGAAGGTAAACATCCAGGACCTTGTCAAGCTCACCGCTGACGGGCCGCGCATCGTCAAAACCACCGGCTCGTTGATCGTCAAGAGCAAAGCCCCTGCCGCAACCGGTCCCGCCGCGCCGGGCCAGCCGGGCCAGGCGGCCCAGGCCGCCGACGCCACGCCGGCAATCCGCGACATCTACCAGAAATTTGCCGACGCCTATCAGCGCAAGGATGCGCGCGGCATGGCGAAGTACCTGTCGGATCAATGGCAGGGACCGGGGGGCATGTCGGCGCCCGACTTCGAGGAAGGACTGTCGGCCTCGTTCAAGACTTTCGATTCGATTCAATTCAAAATGGAAGGGCTGCAGATTCAGAAAGCCGGCCCCGATTCCTTCAACGTCAGCTATTCCGCGAGTCTCAGCGGCAAGAGCAACAAGCAGAACCTCAAGGTAGACGACCGGGTCAACATTCAGGACGTCGTCAAGATAACGGCCGAAGGCCCACGCATCGTCAAGACAACCGGGTCAGTGGTCATGAAGCCCAAATAGAGAGAAGGAAACCCGTATGAGAAATGCCACGGCAGCGGTCTGCAGCGGATTGGCGCTGATCTGCAGTGCCTGCGTCACGGAGCCGACACTGCAATCACCTGAAAGCTCGGGCAGGGCGCAAGGCAATACACGCGAGCGGGTTGAGCGCAGCCTGGGCGATATCGAACGCAGCATGACCCTGCGCAGTTGGGATAGGGTGCAGAGATTCTTCTCGCGTGATTACTACGGCGGCATGAGCGAGTTGCGCAACAGCCTCGAAGACAACTGGCGCAACGAGCGGAATGTCAATTTGCAGTTCCTGGTGAACCGGCTGAATGAGCAGGACGGCCTCGTCAATGCCCAGGTGCGCTGGAACAAGTCCTGGGTGGATAACACCGGCGCGCCGCGCAAGAAGAGCGGCATCGCCGAATTTGTGCTGAAGCCGCAGGGTGAGTCCTACCAGATACTAAAGATGGGCGGCGAGCGGCCGTTCTAGGAGCGCGCCGAGGAAACAAAGGGGAAAGGCTGTGGTACGGAAAAGCGGCGGCAGGCATGACGGCGGACACCCGATAATCGAAGCACCCGGCTCCGGTTGGCCGGCTCGCCGCTGGCGTCGCCATATCGGCAACCTGGTCCTCGCCGCCGCGCTCGGCCTGGGCGGTGCGCCGCTATACGCACAAAGTACCGACGAACCTTCGGTGGTCGATACCTGGCTACTGCCATCGGCCCAATTCGGCATCAGCAGCTATTTTGATCTGGTCTCCAAGCTCACCCCTGAGCAGGCCCGCGCCTGGGTACTTTACGCAAACATGAAGGGTTATCAACTGGGCGGCGAAAAGGGCCTCGAAAACATTTCCCGGGCCATCAACCTGCTCAAAGGCGGCTCTAGCGTCGAGGAGATCGCCAAGCGGGCCGAGACCGTCGGCAAGATCGCTGCGGCCCTTGATTTCCTGATCAGTTTCGCCAACACGTCGGAAGCGTTAGGCGGGATCGCGGGAGGGGACTACGACGCTAGAGGCCTGCGCGATTTTGCCTGGAATGGGCTCAAGACGTCGCTGGCCGCATTGTCGGTAGCCGGCGTCAGTATCGGCACCGGCGGCCTGCCGATCCTGATCAGTGGACTTGTCGCCTCGATCGATTTTGCGATCAATACCTCTGATCAATACAAGGACACCGGCGACGCCCTGGACCAGGAAACGCTTTACGGCTCGATCGAGCAACATACCCAACTGCGCATCCGAACCGGACGCGGCAGGAACGGCGGCCGGGCATTCGGGGATCCAGCGATCAAGACGGACGAACGCGCGATCACCATGGTCTACAACTGGTGCCTGCAGGATGCCAACTGGGACCGGCGCATCATGTCTTATGTGTCTGGCCAAACCGGGAAATCGGGGGACTGCCGCGACATGGACCCGAATCTGGTCAAGGGCCAGATATCGCTGCTGCTCAAGGATCTCGACCGGGACTGGCGGAGTCGTGAGACGAAGTTCGTTGCCGAACGGAACGCAAAGGTCAAGGCGACGGTGGCCGAGTTGCAAAAGAATCTGCTCGCCGTCCAGGCAGAACTGGCAACACAGCCCGCCGCGGAAAGAACCTCCGATGCCGGCGCCGTCTCCGGCGACACGCTGCAACTCGACCAGGCATATGGCCGCTATCGTCAGACCGTGGCTGCGCTGCCCGAGATGGAAAAGTACGCCGCAGGGCTGACCGAGAAGATCAGGCCGATCAGGACCAGCGTCCAGGAATATGAGCAGACCAGACAGGGAGCCCTGGTTACGCCCAATCAAGCAGCGATATCGGATCTGACCAAGGAGATCAACCGGCAGGCAATGCAACTGGTCGCAATCCCGAACGACGGCGCCACCGAGTCGCCACGCAAGTTGGCAGTCCTGTCCAGCTTCAAGAACGCATACACCGATCTGATCGGGCTTGCCGCCAAGCTCGCGCCAAGTACCAAGCCCGGTGACGCACCAGGCAAACCGCCCTCAGCAAAGGAACCGGGCAAAAAGCCGGATGACCCGCCGCCGGCGGGATCACCGGGCGGGCCCGGTACGGGAACTCCTCCTGGGGAAAAGCCGCCCGCAGGCGACGGACCGGGCGAAACGCCTCCGCAGCCCAAGCCGGCGCCGAAACCGAGTTGCAAAGGCAACACCATTCCCCTCCATGACAATCGCAACGAGATATGGAAGTGCGCCGATGATTGCCCATCCGGGCAGAACAAGCTGATCGAGTGGGATGCCGACAACGAGCGCGAGAAGCTCACTTGCGGCACCTCCGCCAAGCCCGGGGATGACACGCCAGAGCCGGAGCCCGTCTGTGCCGAGGGCGAACGGCTGGACAACGTCTGGGACGAGGCATCGAAGTCCTACAAGAACAAATGCATAGCGCCGAAAAAGGGCGATCCGCCGGGCTGCGTCTATGGCGCACCGGGATGTTCCGGCTACAAGCCGCCGGACGTCTGTATCCGTGGAGCCCCCGGCTGCGATGGGTACAAGCCGCCGGAAATCGACTTCAATGCGCCAAAGGAAAGACAGCTTTCCTGGGCAGAAGTCCTGGCGATGAGCCCTCCGTTGCGGCAGAAGTTTTCCGCACTGTATGCAGATGGAAAGGCTCTGCTGAATTCCGTTGAAAGCAAGTTGCGGCAGGCCCTGGCGCTTGTCACGAAACGAAGTAGCCTCGAGAAAATCATGGACACTGTTTGCCACGGCGAGATCGACATGAATCGCCTGCAGCGGGATCCGCTGGCGACAAAACTTGTCGTCTCGAACGCCTTTGGTACCCAGGGTAGCGACCTCGATATCATCGATCCGCCGGAACTGGCAGCCGGCATTCTGGCACTACGCAACCAGTCTGCCAGCGCGAAATCCGCACTCCTGCGCATGAAATCAACCCGTACGCAGTACCAAGCCACTCGAAACATCATGGATGGTCTGTTGGCGGATTGGGCGACATACAGGAATCGCTATGACGGCTGGTACAAGAAGAATCAGGCCGCCATCAAGATCCTGAATGAAAATCTGCCGTCCATCGTCTACATGACTCAATCGCAGATCGCCTCTGGCACCGGCCCCGAGCAGTTGCCGGATCTCGCGACCCAGCGGATCGAAAACCTGACCGAGATGAGGCCAGGCGATTCCTGCCTTGAACTGGAAAAGACCATGAGCGGGATCGAGTCCCGTCTGATCAACGCAGATGGTGTATTGAAAGCCATGAACGGTTCCTATCCCAGCCTCAGAAAATCGGTTGACGCGCTACAGGAGCGCATGAAGGAAATGGCGATGTACGTTTCGGCGCCCTCAGGGCTTGCAACAGCAAGCGATGAGGTGATCAATCGGCTGGCGGCTGCGGCCCCCGGCAAGGAAGGTGGGCTCCTGGGCAGGGATATCCTGGCGCTGGCCAAGCAGATTCCCCGAAATCAGATTAAGGGAGCTGACGGCAAGATACGCGATGCGGCCGACAAGCTCATCGTGTTCGCCGTGACGGACCTGTTGCAGAAGGAACCAGAGATCTCCAGACAGCTTGCCAACCTGGTCGCCATGGAGATCGGACGCCGAGGAAAACGGCCGGACGGCGACCTCAAGCCACCCCAGCCCCCGGGCGGCCTGCCAGCCCCCCCCGCAGGCGCCTCACCCGGGCACGCCCCGTCCGGCACGCCCGCTGCATCGCCTGCCGCACTTCCGGCGGCAACCCAGGGGGCACCGGCGGGCGCAGCGACCGCTGTTGCGGGACGCAAAGCCACGGCGGAATCCCCCGTTCGGGCAGGGACCACCGACGATGGGTTCGCGGACCAACCATCCGGCATGACCACGCTGGCCCTGGCCAAGCCGGGGCAACCGGACCAGAATATCGTGCAGATACGTGAGCTGTATCAAAAGTTCGTCCAGGCCTATCAGGCCAAGAACCTTAGCGGTGTGGTCCGTGCAATGACCCCGCAGTGGCAGGCATCGGACGGCTCCGGGCTCGCAGACCTTGAGGACACGCTGCGAAATAGTTTCCGTGTGTTTGACGTGATCCAGTTCCGCATCGAAGGCCTTCAGATACAAAAAGGCGGAACCGACACCTACAACGTGAGCTATGCCGCTACGCTGAGTGGACGCATCAATCGCCTCAATATCAAACATGAGGAAACCTCGAGCGTGCAGGATGTGGTCAAACTGACACCCGACGGTCCGCGCATCGTCAAGACCCAAGGCAATGTGACAATCAAAGCAAAGTAGTCGGCGATCTGTCTAAGTAACTCGGGGCATCGGTGATGCGCAACATCCTCGCGCACCCCTCCAGCGAGGCCGCACTCAGGCCGGCTTGGGCCGAAGCACCGGCGCTTCGCGAATCGGCAGGTTGATCACGGCAGCCATGGCCGACAGCGCAATGTCGGCGTACCACATCCACGAATAGTCGCCAAAGCGGACGATGGCCAACCCGCCGAGCCACGCGCCTAGGAATCCGCCGATCTGGTGCGAAAGCAGCGTCAGGCCAAACAGTGTGGCCAGGTAACGCACGCCGAACAACTTGCCGATGATGGCGGCGGTCGGTGGCACTGTCGCCAGCCAGGTGAAGCCCAGGCCGGCGGCAAAAATGTAGTACGTCCATTCCGTCTTCGGTGCCATCAGATACCAGATGATCAGCAGCGAGCGCGAACCGTACATCCAGGCCAGCACATACTTGCTGCGGTACTTGGCAACGCAGGACCCGGCGTAGAAGCTGCCGAAGATATTGGCCAGGCCGATGATCGCCAGCGACCAACTCGCCACATTCGGCGGCAACCCGCAGATTGCCACCTCACCGGGCAGATGCGTGACCAGAAAGGCGATGTGAAAACCGCAGGTGAAGAACCCAAGGTGCAGCAGCAGGTAACTGCGATCCTGCATTGCATCACGCACGGTGCGCCCCAGACCGGCGTCCGGTTCTGTCGAGATATGGGCGGCGGTGCTGCCGTGGGTAAGCTTGCCCACCAGCGGCAGGGCCGCCAGCGCCAGCAACGCCAGAGCCCACATCGTCCCCATCCAGCCGAATAGCTGGATCAGCTTTTGCACGATGGGGGCAAAAACGAATTGCCCGAACGATCCGCCGGCATTGATGATGCCCGATGCCGAACCACGCACCTCCAGCGGCATGCGCTGAGCTGAGGCCCCCATCAGCACGGAGAAGCTTCCCGCACCGGCGCCCATGGCCGAAAGCAGGCCCAGTGTCATCGCCAGGCCGAAACCACTGGAAACGAAGGGCGTCAGCGCGCACCCGATGGCCAGCACGACCAGGCCGGCGATCAGCACCGGACGCGGCCCGATCCGGTCGGCCAGGGCCCCGGCAATGGGTTGCGCCGCACCCCAGGTGAATTGGCCGATCGCGAGGGCCAGGCTGATGGTGGCGATGCCCATGCCGGTGCTGGCATCAAGCGGGGCAATGATCAGACCCAGGGACTGGCGGGTGCCCATGGTAATCATCAGGATGCCGGCGGCGGCCAGGGTGACGGCAAGCGCGCCGTGGTTTTGCAGGGTACGAAACATGGTGACCTCCGGATTCGCCACGATTGTGGCTGCATGATTTCCACACGGCAACTGATTTAAATGCCGTAGATGAAATAGAATTTCTATTTCATGAACCGCGAGCCACCTCTTAAAGCCTTGCTGGCATTCGATGCCGTCATGCGATCAAGCAGTTTTTCTATGGCTGCGGAAGAACTCTGCGTTACCCCTGGCGCCGTCGGCCAACAGATTCGCAAGTTGGAAGACTGGCTGGGCCTGGCGCTGTTCACCCGCCAGGTCAGGCAGGTGCTGCCGACGCCTGACGCACAAACCTACTGGATGCGGATACAACCGGCGATTGCCCAGATCCTCGATGCCAGTCGTGCCCTGAGGGAAAGCCGCAATAACGGCGTGCGCGTATCGATGCCCCCCAGCTTCGCTGCCAAGTGGTTTACCCGCCGCATGGCAACTTTCCTGACGCGGCACCCCGAAGTCGAGTTGCACCTGGGGTCGTCGGTTACGCCCGTCGATTTCGAACGCGACGCCGTGGATCTTGCCATCCGTTACTTCAATGGTCAGGACCCGCGACTGGAAGCCACGCTGCTACTGCGTGACGAGGCACGCGTATACAGCAGTCCCAGCTATGCCAGTCGGCTCAAGCTCAAGCGTGCCGAGGACGTGACCCGCGCCACGCTTTTGCACACGACCATCCAGCCGTTTTGGCCGCAATGGCTGCAACGCTTCAGCCGCCTCGACGCCACCGAGATTGAGACGCTACCCGGCATCCATTTCGACCAGGGCTTGTTGGCCATTGAAGCGGCAAAACAGGGTCAAGGACTGGTCATGACCAGTCACCACCTGACGGCCGAGGAAACCGCCGCGGGCAGCCTGGTGGAACCCTTCAGGCACCGGCTGGCACTGAACAACAGCTATTTTGTGGTCCATCCCCGGCATGCCAGTCTGCGGCCCGCCGCAAAGCAGCTCAAAGCCTGGCTGATCGAAGAAGCCCGCCTGTCGCAGGCAGACAAAGACGCTTAGGCCTTTGCGGCAATTTCCGCCTTGAGCCGCACGATCTCGGCGCGGGCCGCATCGAGATCGACCTGCAGCCTGCGGTTGCTGTCGCGCAATTCGCGGGTGCGCTCCTCGACCTGTTTTTCCAGTTCCTCGTTGGCACGGCGCAATTCGGCCAGGAGATGACGCTCGGAATCCGTAAGGTCTTCGGTGACGTCCTGCAGCAATGCCGAGGCAACACGCGCCGCCAGTGCCGGCTCGGACGCATTGAGCTGATGTGCCATGGCACGGTCAACCACCACGATATGGTGCAGCAGCCAATGCACCAGATACTCGATCAGGGTCACGGTGATGCTGGTGCGGCCGTTGTCGAAGTCCGCCGTCAGGTCCCGCAGCACGCTGCGGAAATAGGCGTGTTCGCCGCAATGCCGCGTCACCAGCTCCTGCGAGCAACCGCCGCCAGCCATCAAGCGCTCCTCGAAGCCGAAATGATCCTTGACGTAGACATTCAGTTCATCAAGCAGTCGACGCATGTTTTCCGGGCTATATTCCGAATGCGTACTGGCATCGAGGGCATTGATCATGCCCACCAGCGCCTTGTGCTGTTCGTCAATCTCGTCTATGCCCAGCGCAAAGTCGCTGCTCCACTTGATTATATGCAATTTGATTTCCTTCCTCCGTTACCCGATCCGCATACGGATTCCGGGCTGCTCTTCTGATTTTCGTTTCGCGCCGATCGGCCAGCCGGCACATCAAGCGCCTGCGGAAGCCTACTACGAGGCGTCGCGCCGGTCAAAGCGCCCCGTCGATGCCGCACTGCACCACACTGGCACGAGGCTCGACGGTGACGGGAAAATTCACGGAATTGGCAATGAAGCAGAGCCGGTGCGCCTCCTCGTGCAAGGCCAGCGCCGGTGCCACATCGGACTCCCGATCCAGGGTAACTAGGGGCCGAAGCACCGCCGCCGTAAATCGCCCGCCGCCGCCTTCGTCCTCTTTCATGGTGGCTTCCGACTCGTCGCGGTAGGACTGCACCACAATGCCGGCAGCGCTGCACAGGTGCAGATACCACAGCATGTGGCAGGACGACAGCGAAGCGATGAGCAGGTCTTCCGGGTTGTAGCGCGTGGCGTCGCCGCGAAACGCCGGGTCCGACGAGCCCGCCAGCTCCGGCCGACCGGGCGCCACGATGCGGTGATCGCGGGAATACGCGCGATAGTCGGCCGTGCCCCGACCGAGGTTGCCGGTCCATTCGACGCAGGTCTGGTAGCGATGGGTGGCATCGCGACTCATGACGACTGATCCTCCGCAGCACCGCGTCGGGCGCGAATCACCACCGTATGCGCCAGCTTGTCGTGCCAGCCCTGCTTACGCTTGTCGAATGCCACCCAAAGGAAGCCGAGCCCCATGGGAATAGTCGAAGCGAAATAGGCAAAGTAGCGCCCGATACCCTGAGCCAGCGTCAGCGGGGCACCGCTATCGGCATCCACCACTTGCAGTGACAGCATCATCTTTCCCGGCGTGGCCTGACGATGGCGCCAGAACAGGATCACCGCCAGCGCTGGCAAGACGAAGGAAATCAGGAAGTCCGCCGGCCCGGCGAACACCCCGTCCATGCTGCCGTCGAAGTAGCGCGACCCGTAGATCCACCACAGCAGCGGCAGGGTGACCAGCATCAACAGCACGGTGTCGATGATCGTCGCAGCGAAACGGATCCAGAATCCGGCGTAGTTCATGTTCTCTTGCGACATCTGACGGCCCTCCCCAAAATGTCATCCGGCATAGTCATGACGTCCCCCACCTACAAGCCTAGCGCGCGCTGGTCGAGGCGCAGACATCCGCGGTGACGAAGAGCAGGGAAAGCTCCTTGCACGGCATTGCCTGGCGTCATGGCGGCAAGCACGCTCAGGAGTCGGCGCTGGCGGGACGGCGATCGAACCCGCTGCCGGACGGCCCGACGCCAGGCTACGCCGCGCTCACTGCCGCGAGAGGACGACATGGGTCGCCTGTGCCGAGGCCACATGCTGCGTGCAGGCATAGCCCAGGGCGCGCAGATCGACGCCGTCGAACAGGCGCTCGCCGGAACCCAGCAGCACCGGAGAAATGGCGATGTGCATCTCGTCGATCAGACGCTGGCGAAGGTACTGCTGGATGACATTGACGCCACCGCCGACCCGCACGTCCCTGCCCCCGGCTGCGGCGCGGGCGCGTTCGAGGGCGGCGGCGGCGCCTTCCGTGACGAAGTGAAACGTCGTCCCGCCCTCCATGACCAGCGGCGCGCGCGGGGGCTGCGTCAGCACGAACACGGGCCTGTGATACGCGGGATTCTCGC
>SXGT01916895.1_pt1 | contig 18604 bp, 13 predicted proteins | sample 3176221 | NCBI WGS metagenome assembly SXGT01 (sample SAMN11356862, study PRJNA531348) | freshwater metagenome | isolation source: freshwater sample F1-120 | place: China: Fuxian Lake, Yuxi | collected 2017-12-25
GTCGGATATGACCGGCACGGACATTATCGAGGAAGACCCGCACACCGGCCGCCGCACCTGGACCTTCGTACAGGGTCCCGTCTTCACCAACGGTCTGCTCGCCGACGAAATCAATCGCACGCCGCCGAAGACGCAATCCGCGCTGCTCGAATCCATGCAGGAGCGCTCCTGCACCGTGCGCGGCAACATCTACAAGCTGCCTTCGCCATTTTTCGTACTCGCCACCCAGAACCCGATCGAACTCGAAGGAACCTACCCGCTGCCTGAAGCGCAACTCGACCGATTCCTGTTCAACACCGTACTCGACTACCTCACGGCCGATGAGGAGATGAAAGTCGTCGATCTCACGACGCACACGCACATCGATGAAGCGGATACGGTCACCAACGCGGCCGAGATCCTGAGTTTCCAGGAGTTGGTGCGCATGACTCCCATCGCGGATTCCGTGGCGCGGCACGCAATCGACTTGGTGCGCGCGACCAGAAGCACGGACGAATCGGCGCCGGACTTCGTCAGGAAGTACGTGAATTACGGCGCGAGCGTCCGGGCAGCGCAATTCCTTGTCCTTGCGGCGAAGGCACGCGCGCTGATGAAACGCCGCTATCACGTCACCTATGAAGACATCAGGGCGCTTTTGATCCCGGTGTTGCGGCATCGCATCTTGCTGAACTTCCACGCCGAATCGGACCGCCTGAAACAAGACGATATTCTGAAGAAGTTGCTCGAATGGAAGGGGGCGCCGCGGGAGTAAGCGCGCGAGTAATCCATGCTCCAGCGTTTCCTCGATCCAGCCACGCTGCACTCGATCTCCGGCCTCGACCTCGTCGCGAAGACGGTCGTCCAGGGCTTCATTGCCGGGCTTCACCGCTCACCCGATTTCGGCTTCTCGCAGGAGTTCGCCGAATACCGCGCCTATGCCCCTGGTGACGATCTTCGCCATGTCGACTGGAACGTCTTTGCCCGCACCGAAAAGGCTTTCCTGAAACGCTATCGCGGCGAGACCAACACGCAGCTTCTCGTTCTCCTCGATACTTCCGCGTCCATGGGTTTTGGTTCGCATGCGGTGAACAAACTCGACTACGCGCGCTTTCTCGCCGCCTCGCTCTGTTACCTCGCAAACCAGCAGCGCGACAACGCCGGGCTTATCGTTTTTGACGAGGACGTCAGGAATTGCGTCCCTCCCAGTTCGCGTCAGGGACAGTTGTTCCGCCTTCTCCATGCGGTTGAGCACGCCGAGGTCGGAACGCACACCGATTTCGCGAAGCCCTTTGTCCACGTGCAGCAGTTCCAGCGCCGCCGCGGGCTGATCGTCGTGATTTCCGATTTCTACGAGCAGCCCGAGGTCGTCATCAGGACCGTGGAACCGCTTCGCCACCGGGGCAACGAAGTGATTCTTTTTCACGTGCTCGATCCGCGGGAAATAGCTCCGAAGTTCAAGGAGCAGCTATTGCTTGTGGATCTCGAAACCAAGAGCAGCATGGAGGTTTCGCCCGATTACGCCCGAAACGAGTACCGCCAGAAGATTGACGCACACGTGGAGCAGTTGCGGTCGAAATCGAAATCGGCCGGTCTCGATTACTTCATGATGGACACGGGACGTCCGCTGGATGAAGGTCTGCGCGAATATCTCAACATCCGGCAGGGGAGACTCTGATGTCAGGTGCAGGCCAGGTTAAGAACCCCACCCCAATTGGTTTTCCCGGAGCTGGGAGTCCTTCTGAAATCATGGGGCAGGCCCGCTGGTCCGCACGGGTTATCCCGGGCGCGCTCCGGGCCGGCCAAATCAGCGTCATCCACCTTCGGGAGGCCGGCGAGGACGTCGCCCGCGGACCAGATCCGGGATGCCTCCCGGCGTGTCGCAGGCACGCTGGCAGCCCGCGGCGGAAGTCCGGCCGCCTGGATGCCTACCCCACCGAGCGCTGCAAGCCGTTGAGCAGGAGTGGTGGCGCAGGCGGTTTCGCCTGCGAATGGCGAGCCAAAGCGCTTCTGCCACGGGCAGCTAAGGGCTCGCCTGTTCGAGTCTCTTGCCAGGACGCATGGTTGTACTCCGCCGTCCTCCAGAGGAGGCCCTGACTTTGGGCTTCCTCGCTCCCTGGTTTCTCGCCGGACTCGCCGCCGTTGGTCTCCCCGTCTGGCTGCACCTGCTCAAGAAACACAAAACCACTCCCCTTCCCTTCAGTTCGCTCATGTTCTTCGAGCGGCGCACTCAAAGTTCCGTCAAGCACCGTCGCCTGATGTACCTGCTGCTCTTCGCCTTACGTACGCTCCTGTTCATTCTGCTCGCCCTGGCCTTCGCAAACCCGTTCATCAACCTCCCGGCCTCCCGTCTCGACAGCGGGAACAGGCTACTCGTCGTGGCGGTTGACCGCTCCTTCAGCATGCGCCAGGGGGACCGCCTGGAACGGGCGAAGCGCGAGGCCTCAGCCGTGCTCTCCGGCTTCAGCGCCAACGGCCGGGCTCAGGCGCTCGCATTCTCATCCGGCGTTCAGATGATGAGCGAGGCCACCGCGGATGTCGCGGCCGTGCGCGCTGGTATCTCCGCCATCAAGCCCGACGACGCGCGCGGATCATACGCGGAACTCTCCCGCGCACTCCGTTCCATCGCACAGGGATCGAAGGCCCCCATAGAGGCGCACGTTTTCTCGGATATGCAGAAATCGTCCTTGCCGCCGAACTTTTCAGACCTCGGACTCGCCGATGGCGTCAAGCTCGTGCTCCACAGCGTGGCAGCGAACCGGCTGCCGAATTTCGCCGTTGAATCCGTGAATTCCCCGCGCCGTGTTTATGGGGCGAAAAGCCGGCTTCAAGCCACCGTCGTGAACTACGGCGGCGACCGCTCGACCCGCAAAGTGACTCTCTTGCTCAATGGCAAGGAAGTGGCGGTGCGCTCGGTCGAGGTACCTGCCAGCGGACGCGCGAGCGCCGAAATCCCTCCGTTTGACGTGCCTCATGGCTTCACAAAGGGAGAAGTGCGAATTGATTCGGCGGACCAGTTCCCGGACGACGATCGCTTCTACTTTTCGCTTGAACGTTCCGAGCCGCGTCCTATCCTGTTCGTGCGTGAAAGTTCCAGCGCGCGCGACTCACTTTACTTTCGCGCGGCCCTTGAATCCGGAAGCGAGGCCGCCTTCACGCTTGAAACGGTGACGCCTGAGCAGACTGTCAGCCTTGGAGCGTCCAGGTACGCTTTTGTCGTGCTTTCGAATGTCGCATCGCTGCCGCAGTCCTTCGAGAACGCTTTGCTCGCGCACGTGCGTTCCGGCGGTTCCCTGTGGATCTCGCTCGGGCGCAACTCCGCCACGCGCAAGTCCGTACCGGTTTTCGGCGGCGCAATCGGAGGCACGCAGTACGCCGCGCGCGAACGGGAGAGTTTCCAGAACGTCTCGTGGCTCGATGCCGCGCACCCGTCCATCCGCAAAGCGAACCGCTGGGACGGCGTTAAATTTTATCAATCGATCCGTGTGGAACCTGGTAACGCGAAAGTGGCGGCGCGGCTTGCCGACGGCACTCCGCTTCTGCTTGAAAAGCAGATCGGCGAAGGGCGTGTAATCGTCTTCGCCTCAACATTCGACAATGTCGCGAACGATTTCCCTCTTCACGCCTCCTTCGTTCCGTTCGTCGAGCAGACCTCGCGTCACCTCGGCCGCGTGGAGGAAGGCGCGTCGAGCGTCGCGGTTGGTTCCTTTCTCGACCTTCGAACCGCCCGGGAACCGGGCGCGGCGTCCGGAAACACGGTTGAAGTACTCGATCCCGAAGGCCGCCGCGCTCTTTCCCTGGCCGAAGCGGCCAAGGCCCAAAGCTTCGACCTGACAGCGGCGGGCTTTTACGACATTCGCCGGCAGAGCGGACGCCACGAGTTGGTAGCCGTAAACGCCGACCGCCGGGAATCGGATCTCGACCTGATTCCGGCTGAGACGCGTGCGTTGTGGCAGAATACAGGTCAAGGGTCACCTGCCCCAAACCAAGCCGGTGGCGGCGCGTCTGAAGAAGTTGAGAAGAAACCGAACCGGTTCTGGTGGTATGTGATGTTGGCGGTGTTGGCATTGTCGGTTGCCGAAACGCTCGTGGGCAACCGGCATCTGGCGGTGGATAAGGAGGCGGCATGAATCCTCTCGACGGATTGAACGGCTATCTGAAGCAAGTGGAACGCCGGTTGCGCGTTCTGACCCTCACGCGCGGCGTGGCGGCGGTGGCGGCGGCAGCTCTCGGCGCTACCGTTGTCCTTGTTCTCATCGCCAACTGGTTTGCCTTCTCCGATCCAAGCGTGACCTCCGCGCGCGTAATGCTGTTCGTCTCGCTCGCGCTCGCGATCGGACTCGCCCTTCTCCTGCCGCTCCTGCGCCTCAACAGGCGATCGGCCGCGAAGCGCGCCGAACAACAATTCCCGCAGTTTGGGGAGCGGCTCCTGACTTTCGCCGAATCGAAAAAGCAAGGCCAGGATCCCTTCCTCGAACTGCTTGCCGCCGACACTCTTGAAGTCGCCCGTTCCGCGGAGGCCGCGCAGGTCGCAGAGCCGAAGCGGGTGTTTGGTTTTGGGTCGCTCGCCGCCGCGGCAGCCGCCATCCTGATCTGGCTGGGCGTATCCGGTCCCGGATTCCTCGGCCACGGTACCGCTCTGCTGTGGGGCGGTCCACCGCGCATGGAAACCGCACCCTTCTATAACATCCAGGTGGAACCGGGGAATTTGACGGTTCGCAAGAAGGCGGAACAGTTGATTCGCGCGCGCCTCTCCGGCTTCCAGGCCCAGCGCGTTCGCGTTTTCGCCAGGTATCAGAGCACCTCCAAGTGGGAAGAAACCGCAATGGTGCCGCAGCCCGGCGGCTCTACCTACGAGTTCCTCTTTGCGGGTATTCCCGAGTCCCTGGACTATTACGTCGAGGCGGGAGGCGTCCGCTCAAAAACCTATAAGCTTAACGTGATCGATCTCCCGGGGGTGAAGCGCATCCGCGTGACCTACCGTTATCCTTCCTGGACCGGCCTTCCTGAAGCCGTTGAAGATCCGGGCGGTGATTTGCGAGCGGTGGAAGGGACCCAGGCGGAACTCTCGATTGAAACCGACAAGCCGCTCTCAAATGGTGTGATCGTCGTCGACGACGGCACAACGGTGGCTATTAACGGCGGGAAAGCAGTCGTTCCGGTTAACAAAGACGGCCTCTATCACATCGCCGCGCTCGATAAGGAACAGCCCGTACGGATCAGCGAAGATTATTTCATTGAGGCTCGAAAGGATGGCGCGCCCAACGTGCGGATTGTCCGCCCGGGCCGCGACGCCAAGGTGAATCCGATCGAGGAAGTCACTATCGCTGTCGAAGCAGATGACGATTTCGGGCTCCGTAAACTGGAGCTTCATTACTCGGTCAACGGCGCGCCGGAAAAGGTAGTGCCCCTTCTCAAAGGGCAGACCAAAAAATCGGAAAGCTCCACGATGATTTCGCTTGAGGAGTTCAATCTGTCTCCAGGCGATCTGGTCAGCGTCTACGCGGCAGCAAGGGATGCCCGCGCAAGCGCGCAGACCGACATGTATTTCATTGAAGCGCAGCCCTTCGAGCGCGAATACTCGCAATCGCAGATGGCCGGCGGCGGCGGTGGGGGGGGCGGTGAAGAGCAGGGCAAGATCTCGCAGCGCCAGAAGGAAATCATCGCCGCGACCTGGAACCAGCTCAAGGGTGTGGCGAAGGATAAGGTATCGGCCGCGGAGAACGCAAAATTCCTCTCGGATGTGCAGTCGAAGCTGCGCGATCAGGCGAAATCGCTCGCCGAGCGCATGAAGAGCCGCGACCTTACCGGCTCGAATCCGGAATTCAAGAGCTTCGCGCAGGATATGGAAAAGGCGGTCGAGGCCATGGGTCCCGCGACCGATAAGTTGAAGGCATCGCAGTGGCAGCCAGCGCTCGCGCCCGAGCAGAAAGCGCTACAGCATCTGCTGCGCGCCGAAGCGACGTTCCGTCAGATTCAAGTCGCGTTCGGAAATAAGGGAGGAGGAGGCGGCGGCGGGGGGCAGGGACGCGATCTCGAAAACCTTTTCGACCTTGAGCTTGATACGGAAAAGAATCAGTACGAAACCGGCCAGCAGAGCGCGTCCTCCGATCAGCGAGCCAAGGAAATCGACGAGGCGTTGCAGAAACTTGAACAGCTCGCCAGGCGGCAGCAGGAACTGGCGGCGCAGCAGAAAAAGAATCAGCAATCCTTTCAGCAGCGCTGGCAGCAGGAGATGCTCAAGCGTGAAGCGGAACAACTCCAGCGCAAGATGGAGCAGCTCACACGCGACAGCGAGCCTCAGGAGCAACAGGGACAGCAGGGACAACAAGGACAACAGGGGCAGTCCGGACAGCAGTCCAGCGCGTCTTCTCCGGGAGGCCAGCAACAGCAACAACGCATGCAGCAACAGATGCGCCAGCAGAACCAGGGGCAGTCGCAGCAGGAGCAGGGACTAAAGCAGGCGCTCGACCGTTTGCAGCAGGCGACGAAGGACATGGAGCGGGCGGGTTCGGCGCAGAATAGCGGGACGCCCCAGAGCGAAGCGGAAGCGCGACGTGCCGCCGAGCGGCTTGAAGAGGCGCTGAAACTGCTATCCGGCATGCGCAAGGATCAGGCGAATAGCAAGGTTGACGAACTCGCGCAACGTTCGAACAAGCTCGCGGGCGAACAGCAGGATTTCGCGAAGAAACTGCAACAGACGTATCAGGGCCGGCAGCCCGGGCAGCCGGCTCAGCCGGCGCAGACCATCCAGAACCGCCAGCAGGCGGAACAACTGGCGGCCGAGCAGGACCGGCTCAAGAGCGAGGTGGAGCGCATGGAGCGGGACCTTCAGCAGGCCGCGCGCGACCTCGCGGGCAGCCAGCGCCAGGCTTCGACGAAGCTGCGCGACGCACTGGGCGAGCTCCAGCAGAACGAACTCGGCGCGCGGATGAAGATAAATTCGGACGTGATCCGGCGCGGACTCGGCGCCTACGCCGTAATGCGCGAGCAGCCCATCACTAACGCGCTGAACAAGCTCAGCGAGCGCCTGCAGGAGGCGCAGCGAGCGCTTGATCGCGCGCAGCAGGGCGGCGATGAACTGTCGCGGGCTCTCAGTCAGGCGGAGCAGGTTCGGCGTCAGATCGAGCAGATGGCACGGGCAGGGCAACAGGGACAACAGAGCCAACGCGGCCAGCAAGGTCAGCGTGACGGACGTCAGCAGCAAGGCCAGCAGGGTCAGCGCGACGGTCAGCAGCAGCAGAGCCAGCAAGGTCAGCAGCCTGGCCAGCAACCCGGACAACAAGGCCAGCAGGGTCAACGCGACGGCCAGCAGCAGGGCCAGCAAGGTCAGCAGCCTAGCCAGCAACCCGGACAACAAGGCCAGCAGGGTCAACAGGGCCAGCAGAGTCAGGGCGGCCAGCAGCCGGGTGGTCTGCGCGGCGGTCAGAACGCGCAAGGCGGACGCCAGCAGACCAATGGCGACTCGCGCGGGTGGAATGCCATGAACACAGGCGACCTGTCAGGTCCAAACGCGGAGGTGGGCCGTCAGTACAACGGCATCGAGCTCGAGCGTGGTTTCCGCGACACGATCCGGGACCTGTCGCAATTGCAGCAGGCGCTAGGCTCGGAGCCCGAACTGGGAAAGGAAGTTCAGGACATCGTGCGGCAGATGCAGCGCCTCGACCCCAGTCGTTTCCCGGGCAATCCGGAACTACTTGAGCAACTGCTCCGCACCCAGGCGCTCCCGGCCATTGAGCAGCTTGAATTTGAACTGCGCCGCAAGGTGGACGACAAGCAGGGAGGCCAGGTCCGAAGCGGCGCTTCAGAACCTGTGCCTCCCGGTTACGCCGGAGCCGTCGCGGAGTATTTCCGCAAGCTGAGCAAGGGCAAGTAGGCGCTCCTAAAAGATGTACGTCACGCCGATTCTGCCCTGAAATCCGGGGTTGAAGATATCGGCCTTGCCGTATCGCGCGTCGTAGGCGTTCTCCCTATCGGAGGTGCTGTTGATGAGCGCCTTGTAATCGTAGCCCTTGAACAGATCCACCTTGCTCAGGTCAATCGCAGAACCGGGGCGAGGCGTGCCCGCGCCCTTGTTGACGAAGTTGAAGAGACTTCGTGCAGTCTTTTGGTTGAACACGTTCATCGCGTTGAACTCGAACTTCAACCGCTTCACTTCGCCGAATTTCACGGTATGCGACACCACCAGATCTGTCTGGGTCAGGACCGGCGTGCGGCCCATGTCGCCGCGGCCATTCACGAATACCGGAATCTGGTGTTGCGTGTTGACGTAAGTGCTGACCGGCGTGCCGCTCCCGCCGTAGAAGAAAGCGCCAACTTGGGTGCCGAATTTGAAATCGTAGGCCCCGTAAAGTTTCACGACATGCGGGCGATCGGTCGCCAGCCTGCCCCTTACGTCCAGGTTGCCTCGGGAATCGAACAAGACTTCGTCCAGATCCCAGGCGCGGTTCGCGTTAGTGCCCTGGCGGGCTACGTTTCCTACCTGCTGCTGCGCCTGCGCGGAGCTGAGTCCTGTGGACGGGCTGATAAGGTCGTCTGAACTTGCGAGACCCGCGTAGTTGCCATATAAGCGGCTGTATACGTAGCTCGCGCTGCCGAACAGGTTCCTTGAGAAGCGGCGCGTAACTGACACCTCCATCGCGTCGTAGGTGCGGACCGGCTTTGGCATGTCGAAAAGCCTGGTCGGGCCCGAGACCGGGTTCACTTTCGCATCGCCTTCGCCCGGGTTGGCGAAGCGGTAAACCTCATTACCCTTAGCGTCCAGCACGCCGAGGTCCTCGATCGTGCGGCGAAGCCTGTTGTGAACATAGTTGGCGCGGAGTACCATCCGCGGACCCAATTGGTACTCGGTTCCCACGTTGATGTTGTCCGTGCTCATCGGCTTGATGTTCCTGGCCACGAGATCAAAAGCCGGCACACGGCGGTCTCGTATGTCGCCCGGCGCGCTGCCCCAGATGTTCCGGCCGGGCATATTCGTGCCACTGAGCGAGAACACGTCCGTCGTATCGAGCGTGCGATACGCGACTTTCCAGAAATCGGCTCCGAACGTGCCGCGCGACAGTTCGTACTTCACCCAGTCGAAGTAGCGGCCGAAGCTGCCATAGACTTTCAGCTTTCCGTTGCCGAACACATCGTAGCTCGCGCCGAGACGTGGAGCGATCTTGTCGCCGTAGCCGAATTCAAAGGCGTTGTCACGAATGTCGCGGCGGAACGAAGGCACTTTTTCGTTTTCGGTACGCAAGCCGAGCGTCACGGACAATCGGGGAACGATGCGCCACTGATCCTGAATGTAGAAGTTGTTGATCTTGCCGCCGGTGCTCCCGCGGACGCCGCGATCGGTTACCGCATAGTATCCGTAGGTGCCCGTGTTCCGCCCGAGCGTAGGGCTCGAAAACGTGCTGTTCCAGTAGATTTGCACCAATCCCTGGCCCGGATAGGCTGAATCGACGTTGTTGACCGTCTTCGAGACGCCTCCTCCCACCTTGATGTTGTGCTGGCCGAGGAAGTTCCCATACTTGCTGAAATCCGCCTGGAAATAGGTTCGCGAAGTCAGATCGTGGAAGGTATTTATCTGCCGGGGAGTGTTGTTAAACCCGATCGGCTGCCGCAGGTGCGCCGGTATGTTGGTCAAAGCCGTGGCCGAGGTCGTGTACTCGACGGTACTAAATGCCGGAACGCCGGTGTCTTTGAAATTGTCCCAGAAGCGGCCGCCCCGCAGCGTCAGGAGCGAAGTGCTGGTCACCGTCACATCAACCTGGCCCGTGTAGCTCGATTGCGGCGCGAAGAAACCGATGTCCTTTCTAGCGGCGTTTGCGGCGAGCGGCGTGGTCGAGGTATTCGCGACATCGTTGTAGAAAGGCAGGCTCCCTTTGGACTTCGTGGGTGACCACAGCCAAGTAAAGTTCGCGCGGACCCGCTTCACGGGGCCCCACGAAATCTTGTTGAACATCGTGTGATAGGTCTGCTCTTGAGCGATCGAACCACTGTCCGTCCCGCCGCCGAACCTGTAGTCGTTCGAACGGCGGCGGAACCGGGGCGAGAACGCCGAGAAGAACCAAAGTTTGTCCTTCACGAAGTACCCCCCGAGCGCGCCGCCAACTTCGCTGTTGTTATCCTTGAACTTGCCGTCCTGGACGAAACTCGCCACCTTCTCGGTCCGCGGATCGAGCAGCAGGCGGTTCACCGGCCCGGCGCTGATGGCGTTTCCGTAGTAATAGTAGTGGAGGTCGCCGTGGAACTGATTGCCGCCCGATCTGGTGACGGCGCTGATTACGCCCCCGAGTGCCCCGCCGTGCTCCGCGGCAATGCCTCCGGTTTTCACCTGCACCTCCTGCAGAATTTCGAATATCGCACCCTGGCGCGACTTCCCGTTGATCAGGCTTGTGGTTGAAACTCCGTCGATAAGAAACTGATTTTCGGCTCCGGACGCGCCGTTCACCTGGATGCCGCCCTCGATCTCGCCGGAATTCACGGACGGAGAGAGCAGCGCCAAAGCCTGGAAGGACCTCGCTTTCGGCAGCCGGTCGAATTCTTCGGCCGGCACGTTATGTGAAATCGCGGCCGCCGAGACGTCGATCAGCGGCGCATTATCGGTGACCTGCACGGTCTGCTCAGTTGCGCCTATCTGCATGGTGGCATCGACCTTCAAGGTCTGGCCAACGAGCAGGATGACATCCGGAACTTCGTGCGTTGCGAATCCCTTAAGCTGAAAGCGAACGGAGTAGCGGCCCGGTTCCAACTCTCGAACCATATACGCGCCGTCGCTTCCCGTCGCTGTGGAAAGCGACCGGGCCGTCGCTTTGTTGACGACCGTGACGATGGTTCCAGGCAAGACTCCGCTCGTCAAGTCTTTCGCGACACCGTTCAGTGCACCGAACCGCTCCTGTCCGGAGGCGATTCCGAAAGCCAGGGTCGCGGCGAGCGAGGCCAGCAACAGACGCGAACAGGCCATTTTCAGTTCTTGAGTTTGCATGAACACTCCTTTAGTGGTGATATTGCGCGTGGATCACGGCAAGGCGACCATCGCTGCGAAACGTCTAACGGTCTTATCGGCTTACTTGGAGAAAAATGGAAGGAATAACAGGGGGGTGAGAATTACGATTCAACTACTACAATCCGCCGTTTTCCCAAGGTTCTCCCCTGGGTGCGAAACTCGTACTTCTCGATCGCAAAGCGGTCTTGTTTTCGCAACGCACCACGCGTCCGGGCGCGACCAATTTGAGGGGGCAACCATTGTTCAATTTGGCGAAAAATGGAGGGAAAAACAGGGGGGTGGGAATTACAATTCAACTACTACAGTCCGCCGTTTCCCAGGGTTCTCCCCTGGGTGCGAAACTCGTACTTCTCGATCGCAAGCGAAGCGGTCTTGTTGTCGCAACGCACCACGCGTCCGAGCGCGACCAATTTGAGGGGGCAACCATTGTTCAACTGAGCCGGCCAACTGACCGAGAGTTCCAACCGCCTTCCGGTCTGCAAAGGACTCTCTGTCGTGAACCGGATACCGCTACTGCTGATATCGACCGTCTTGCCCGTCCCAAGTATCACTGCTTTTCCTTCGACAATCTTGTAGCGGGCATCTCGCTCGATCGGAAACCGCCCCGACGATCTCCGCTCCAGGATGGGCTTTACTCGCTGCATGATTTGATCGGACATGGGGGTTGGTTCCATTTGAATCAATCATGCACCCGAGAGCCTGTGCGCATCAATAGCGCAAAAGGTTTATTTTCAATAGGTACCGATGTACCCCGGCAAGTAAGGGGACGGAAGTACTATAGTACTTGCTGAGGGGATAAATCGGCTAGGACGCCACTTGGCTCCGCGCGCTCGGAGTCGAACGTTACGATCTCGAACAACGACGGATCCGACATCAGCCGTGCCACAAGCGCGGCATGCATGGCGTGCCCCGCTCGTCGCGCAATAACGTGTCCAAGCAATGGTTTACCGACAAGCGCCAGATCGCCGATCAGGTCGAGCGCCTTGTGACGGCAGCATTCGTCGGGGAAACGCAGCCCTCCGGGATTTAGTACCCCGGTCCTATCAAAGCAAACTGCATTCTCAAGTGATGCACCGCGGATCAGGCCCATGTTGCGCATCTGACCCAACTCATACTCGAATCCGAAAGTCCGCGCCGGCGCGATTTCGCTGGCGTAGCTTTCCGGCGTCACTTCCATCTCGAGTTCCTGCCGCGCTACCATCGGGTGGTCGAACGAGATGTCGCAGGTAAGTCTGAAGGAATCGTCGGGCACAACTGAGATCCGCTTTCCCCGATCCTCCACCATAACCGGACGGCGGATTCGCAGATATTTCCGCTTCTTCCGGTAACGCCTGATCCCGGCGAGGAGGATCAACTCGACGAACGGCTGCCCGCTGCCGTCCAGAATCGGGACCTCCAGGTTGTTGATCTCGATATAGACGTTGTCGATCCCCATGCTATACAGAACGCTCAGCAGGTGTTCAGTCGTCGAAATCAACACACCTTGCCGCATCAGACTCGTGGCATAACTGACGCGGGCCACGTGGCGCCAACTGGCTGGAATCGCGAAGTTATCGAGATCGGTGCGGACGAAGACGATACCGGTCGAAATCGGGGCCGGTACGATGCGAATGGAAACGGGAACGCCACTATGAAGCCCGATCCCGGACGCGGCAACGGGACGCTGAACAGTCGTCTCGAAATGCATCAGCTCTTATCCTAGCAGGACAAGCTCCGAAGTTAAACAACTATTTATGATAAAGATAGCGGACAAGAGTGTGGCTATTATGCTACAGCATGCGTGGCATTTGTAGGGCAGGCCGTGGCCAGGTGGCGGGTTTCGGAGTATCATAAGCCAGATGCCCGCGCCCCGGCTCTACCTCATCGATACGTTTGGATTTATCTTTCGAGCCTACCATGCCCGAGCGCGTAGCGGCGCACCGCCGATGCGCACCTCGACCGGCATCCCGACGGAAGCGGTCCTCATCTTCAACAATATGGTGAGGAAACTGGCCCGCGTTCATGATCCGGCGTTCATCGCCGCCATTTTCGAAAGCGACGGTCCCACGCTCCGGGAGCAGGAGTATGCGGAATACAAGGCGAATCGTTCCGAAACTCCGCCGGATCTGCTCGAACAGATTCCCTGGGTGCGAAAACTTCTCAGCGCACTGTCCATCCCGATTCTCGAGTATCCGGGATTTGAGGCCGACGACGTCATCGGCACGATTTCCCGAAGGTCCGAGGCGGCAGGCGTGGATGTCGTCATCGTTTCGAGCGACAAGGATATGCTCCAACTGGTGGACTCCCACGTCTTCATGCTGAATCCGGCGAAGGACGACGAATGGTACGACTCGGCGAAGGTGCGCGAGTTCATGGGAGTCGATCCCGGCCAAGTCCGCGACCTTCTTGCGCTCAAGGGGGACCCGGTTGATAACATCCCGGGAGCGCCGGGTATAGGCGAGAAAGGCGCGCGCGACTTGCTGGCCGAGTTTGGATCGCTCGACGCGCTGCTTGAACGCGCGGCGGAGGTTCCCCGAAAGGCTTATCGCGAAAGCCTTCAGAACTCCCGCGAACAGATTCTACTCAGCAAACGCCTAGCGACGATTGAAACCGCCGTTCCGATCGAATTTTCCCTGGAAGCCGTGGCCTCGCGCCCGCCCGACGAAACCGCGCTGAAACAGGTGTACAAAGACCTCGAATTTTACGCGTCGCTGCGCGAACTGGGTCCGGGTGACGATTCGCGACCGCGTTCGTACGTCGTGTTCGACGCGGGCGAGGCCATTCCACGCGGCGCGCCAATCGCTCTGGCGATCAGCCGCCCGTCGCGCGAGGACCTCCCGATGCACGACGCTTTCCTGCCCTCGATAGGACTCGCCTGGAAACCGGGAGAAGCGCGCGCGGTTCCGGCGACGATGGTGGAGGAGCTGCGGACCATGGTCGAGGACGCGGGGCGCGTGAAAATCGTGGCCGACGTCAAATCGGCCCTCATGGCCTTCGAGGAACTGCGCATGCGGCCAGCCGGCTTCAGCGAGGACATCCTGCTCTACGCTTTCCTGCTTGATGCCGACCCCGGCGCATGCAGCCTCGCGGAACTCACGCGCCGGCGCCTCGATCTGAAGCCGGCCACTGCTCCCGAACAGCTAGCCGACTACACCCTGGAGTTGTGGCCAAAGCTGCGAGCCGAAGTGGACGCCCGCGGTCTCCGTCCGGTTTACGAAGAGCTTGACCTGCCGTGCGCTCCGGTCCTCGCGCGCATGGAGCAGGCCGGAATTCGCATCGATTCGACGGAACTGGGCCGGCTTTCAACACTCATGGGAGCCTCGATCGAGCGGCTCACGGGGGAGATCCACGCGCTCGCCGGTCATCCCTTCAATGTGGCCTCGCCGCAGCAACTTAGCAGAGTGTTATTCGACGAGTTGAAGCTGCCGCCACCGCCACGCCAAGCCAAAGGGAAGCCGGTTTCGACCGCGGCCGATGTGCTTGAGGATCTGGCTGCGGACCACGAGATTGTCCGCAAAGTGCTTGAGTTCCGCCAACTCTCGAAGCTAAAGGGGACATACGTGGACGCGCTGCCCGCGCTTGTGAAGCCCGAGACGGGACGCCTGCACACGAGTTTCAATCAGGCCGGAGCCGCCACGGGGCGCCTATCATCCTCGAACCCGAACCTGCAGAACATACCCATCCGCACCGAAATGGGCCGCGAGATCCGGGCCGCCTTCGTCCCTCGCGAGGGCTGGAAAATGGTGGTGGCGGATTATTCGCAGATCGAGCTGCGGTGCTGGCGCATCTTTCGCGGGATCCCGTGCTTTTGGACGCCTTCCGCAATGGAGAGGACATCCACGAGCGCACGGCGGCCGAGGTATTTGGCGTGCCGCCGCTGATGGTCACGAGCGAACAGCGTCGCAACGCCAAGGCCGTGAACTTCGGGATCGTCTACGGCATCAGCGGATTCGGGCTTGCGGCGCAATTGGGAATCACGCGCGCCGAGGCCGACGCTTACATTAAGAGCTATTTTGAGCGCTACCGCGGCGTGAAGCGTTTCATCGACGCCACCATTGAAGAGGTGAGGCGCACTGGCGTCACAAGAACCATTTTCGGGCGGGAACGCCCAATTCCGGACATGAACAGCCGCAATCCGGCGGCGCGGGGATTCGCGGAGCGCACGGCGGTCAACTCTCCGTTGCAAGGCTCGGCCGCCGATTTGATCAAGCTCGCCATGATTCGAATCGACCGGCGTTTGCGCGAAGAGCGATACCAAGGCGCGATGCTGCTTCAGGTTCATGACGAATTGGTGTTCGAAGCGCCGCCGGAAGAGACCGAGGCGCTGCGGCGGATGGTGAAGCAGGAGATGGAAGGCGCGCGCAAGCTTGAAGTGCCGCTGTTGGTGGATGTGGGCGTGGGAGATAACTGGCGCGACGCGTAGGGTTCAAGACCGCCATGCGCGGTTCTCAAGCGCGCGGTGAGGTCTGGGTCATTTCTGAGATGAGCGACGACAACGTTCGTGTCCAGCAGGAAAATACCAGCCGCGCTCATCGATCTTCTCGCAACCTTCCTCAATGACTCGTTCTAACTCGTCGGCTTCTTCCGGCGAGAGTGCCCCGGCCGAGCGGGTGAAAATTGTCTGTTGCTCTTCCTCACTTGTTCGCGGCGCCACCGGAAGAAACCGATACGCTACGGCCCATAGTCAAGCAGGAGATGGAGGACGCCCGGAAGCTTGCGGTGCCAGACCTGCTTTCGTGCTCTGATTGTGCAGCAGAACGATGGCAGCTTGCAGAAAATCGGGGATCGGGATCGAAGCGTTGCAACGCCCCAAGATGACAACGAATCCTGCCTGGGGTAGGGTAAATACATGGAGATGGTACAGGTCCATTTGCCGGCCGAGCTGATAACGGCTGCTGAACTCGACACGACAAGCCTTTCGGCGGAGACCGGGCGTCTGCTAGCGCTAGAGCTTTTTCGTGAGGAAAAAGTGTCTTTGGGCCGTGCCGCTGAACTCTGCGCAACGCCGCTGGCAGCCTTCATGGATTTCGTTGCGAAGCACGGGGTTCCTCCATTGCGCTACGGCTTCGACGATCTGGAAGAGGAACGCCGCTCGATTGAAAGCCTCGGCGCGTGAAGGTCGTTGCCGATTCTTCCCCACTCATCATCCTCGCCCAAATCGGGTGTTTCGACCACATTCCGGCGAGCTATGGACACATATTCATAACCGAGGAAGTCCACGCCGAAGTCGTCGTGGCTGGTTCCGGGTTGCCGGGCGCGGAGCAGGTCGCCCACGCCGATTGGATTAAGGTCAGGGAGGTGAAGTCCCGGGATTCTTTGGCAACGAGCCAATCGAAATATCGCCTTGGCATCGGCGAGCTTAGCACGCTCATTCTTGCGGGAGAGATTGGCGCCGACGCAGTCATTGTTGACGATCTGAAGGCTCGGAAGCTGGCGGCGAAACTCGGTTTCGCGGTCCGAGGTGCCGTTGGACTTCTGGAGGCGTTTTATCGACGCGGCGATATTGACGATTTGCGTTTGTGCTTCAACCGGTTGTTGGCGAGCGGCGCGTACGTCGACCGCAGTCTCCTGAATCTCCGCCTGGCAGCCCTCGGACTACCGCCTCTCTGACTTCGCGCCGGAATCACGAAAACGAGTTGGCGATTCCGGACGAGGTCCATCGCGTGCCCGTACGTTTCAGATGTGGGACGGCGGCAACTGGCGCGACGCGTAGCCTCTGACTGATAGACTTGTTTCACGCCAGCTTCCACCGGCGTCAGGTATGAAACTCTACACGTTATTTCTTGCCTGCGCAGCCGGCTCCAACGAGAATGCGCAACACCGGCGCGCCAGGCGCGATGGGCGTCGACCTGAATGGCCGGACCGAGGTGATCTCCTGTGAGTAACTACGTGTTCGGAAGTAGCCTCTCTTACCGCGACTACCTGCAAGCGAAAAGCTTTGAGGACGGTTTCAGGAGCGAGATCTCCAAGCAGACCAGATCAATCATTGCCTCCAACGAGCAACTGCAAAGAGACCACATCTCCGTCTCCAGATCCCTGCACACGGCGATCGCCGAGGGCTTCGAGGAACTTTCCTTCGATATGAAAGCCCTTACCGCGGGAGTTTCCGAACTGACGGCGGCCTTTGACTGGGGGTTCAGTGCGCTGCTCGCTGCCGTTGGGCGAGTAGACCTGGGCTTACGAGCAGTTTGAGATTGCCCGTGATGCATTTCGCCAGGAGTTGTACCCTGAGGCGCTCGATCATCTCGACAGAGCCATCAATGGCTACGCCGGCAACACAGGCTATAAGCTTGAATACCGCTTTCACCATCTCCTGGGAACGATCCGGCTTGGAAGTCAGGAAAAATCGTCCTTGGACCACCAGAATCTGCTCGCTGCTGAGAACGCCTTCCTCGACTCGGCGAGATACGCGCGACGCGACGAACCGAGGGAGGCCGGCCGGGCATTTCTTGCCGCAGGCTGGGCCGCCTATTGCCAGGGAAAGATGGACATGGCGAAACAACACACGGAGCAAGCGATCGCACTTTTTCCCGCGCTGGGTGAGGCACATTTTCAGTTGGCCAAGAAAGATCCAGATGCATGTCGGCGAGCCCGACGCCGGCCTACTTCCTTTGAGGCGAGCGATCGAACTCGAGCGCGCCTATTCTATCAAGGCGGGCGCGGACGATGATTTCAAGCGTCATGAAGCCAAGGTACAAAGCCTCCTAAACACTCTTCGCCAAGAGACCAAGGAGAAGGCCCTACCATTGCTCTTGGCAACCCGGCGGCAGTTTGGGGGCACAGAAGGCCAACGCGTGCAAGAGTTTTCTTTGACGAAGTATGCAGAACTCACGCCCGCGAAGCGTGCTATGGACGAGGCGTTAGGGGCGGTGCGCGTTGACACGTATTACAGCTATCTGGATGCTTTGCGGTTGTGCGGAGAGGCCACGAAGAGTTTAGAAGAAGCAATGACGAACTTTGCCTCGGGTGTGCATGCCGAGGTGATGAAAAAGACCACCGACCTAGACGGACGCATCTATGCGATCAACGAAACGATGGCGCCAACTTGCATCGCGCTATTTTCCTTCGGCGGAATCGCCTCGCTATTAGTGGGCTTCAACCAATGCGACAAGGCAAGAGGCTTTGAGGCGTCGTTAGCCGCATTCTTTGGGTATTCTATCGGCTTGGCCGTGCTGTCTGCCGTCGTTTGTGGCACTGGATTCGCCATTTGGAAAGCCACTGCCCTTGCGCCTCTGAACAGCGAGAAAGAGCGACTACACAGGATCGACGCCGAGGTCGCGAAGATAGGAAAAACGTGACGTGACCTTGTATCCTTGCCCCGCAACGAGTTAGTGTGGAAGCGACCAAGGCGTTCAGCCATCGCCTCGCCGTGCGCGAACGCGGGATTCGCATCCGGTGGTTCAGGCCGTTGCCATCCGAGGCGACCGCTTCGTCGCGGCAGGCTTGGCGCAACTATCGCACCGAAGGACGAGTGGATGGGTTGATGAAGCTACCAGGCGAGGGTCTTCAACCCTGGAACCTGAATTATGCACGAAAAAGCCTTCGGCGTCGGCTCTTCGTCGGCGCTGCGTGATCCTCGCGTGACCTTTACGATTGGATTGACTCTATCTTTTCTCGCCTCCTCCTGATTCCGGTTCCTCGACCGCCGTCCTCTAA
>SXGT01397824.1_pt1 | contig 18601 bp, 20 predicted proteins | sample 3176221 | NCBI WGS metagenome assembly SXGT01 (sample SAMN11356862, study PRJNA531348) | freshwater metagenome | isolation source: freshwater sample F1-120 | place: China: Fuxian Lake, Yuxi | collected 2017-12-25
GTCGGCGAGAACTCCCGTGCCGACGACATGGACGTCAACATCACGAAAGAGAAGAAGCTCAACAACATCCGCTCGTCGACGGCCGAAGAGCTCGAGCGCCTCACGCCGCCGCGGCAGCTGACGCTCGAAGAGTGCCTCGAGTTCGCTCGAGAGGACGAGTGCGTCGAAGTCACGCCCGAGGTCGTGCGCATCCGCAAGGTCGAGCTCGACCAGACCCTGCGCGCCCGCGCAGCGTCGCGGCTCAAGAAGCAGAACGCCTGAGCAGTGCAGTTAGGCTGAACAGGTGAAGATCGCGCGATTCAGTACGGGTGATGACCCCCGGTTCGGCATCGTCGACGACGACGAGCTCGTGGTGCTGTCGGGCGACCCGATGTTCCACGGCTACGAGACCACCGGTGAGCGCGTGCCGCTCCCTGACGCACGCATTCTCGCGCCGGTCATCCCGCGCTCGAAGGTCGTCTGCATCGGCATGAACTATGCCGCGCACGTGCAGTCCATGCAGTACGACGGCCCCCAGAATCCGCTCATCTTCTTGAAGCCGAACACCGCGGTGATCGGGCCGGACGAGCCCATCATCCTTCCGCCGGTCGACGGGCGCATCACCCACGAGGGCGAGCTCGTCGTCGTGATCGGAGCCGTGGCGAAGCGGGTCAAGAAAGAAGACTGGCGCGACGTCGTCTTCGGCTACACGATCGGCAACGACGTCTCGGCGCGCGATGTGATGTTCGCCGATGGCCAGTGGGCACGCGCCAAGGGGTACGACACCTTCGCTCCGATCGGGCCGTACATCGAGACCGAGCTCGACCCGACGAACCTCGACATCGCGACGTTCGTCGACGGTGAGCCCCGCCGCACCGGCAACACACGCGACATGATCTACGGGGTGCCCGAGATCATCGAGTTCGTGAGCGACGCCTGGACGCTGCTGCCCGGCGACATCATCATGACCGGCACCCCCGATGGGCTCGGCGGCTTCACCGACGGCCAGACCGTCGAGATCACGATCGAGGGCCTCGGCACGCTGCGCAACCCCGCCAAGAACCGCGACGACCGCGTCGACGAACCCGCGTGACAACGCGTCGATGACGTCGATCACCGCCGAGTCTGTCGCCGCGGTGCAGCGGCGCACCCGCACCGTGCTCATGATCGGTCAGGTGCTCGCCGGGCTGGGCATGGGGGCGACGCTCTCGATCGGGGCCATTCTCGCCGCCGAGATCTCGGGCTCGCCCGCGTTCAGTGGCATGGCGGCGACGATGGTGACTCTCGGGGCTGCCCTCGCGGCGATCCCGCTGGCGCGGCTGGCCCGCCGAGCCGGTCGGGCACCCGCCCTGGCCACGGGGGCGTTGACGGCGGCCACGGGTGCCGTGATCGCGATCGTCTCGGCCGGCGCGCAGAGCTTCGCGCTGCTGCTGGTGGGAATCGCCCTCATCGGCGCGGGCACGGCCGTCAACCTGCAGTCCCGCTTCGCGGCGGTCGACCTGGCCTCGGCTGCGACTCGTGGCCGCGACCTGTCGCTCGTCGTCTGGGCGACGACGGTGGGCGCCGTCTCGGGGCCCAACCTCATCGGTCCGGGCGAGACTCTCGGCGCCTACCTGGGGCTGCCCGACCTCAGTGGGCCGTTCCTCTTCACGGTCGTCGCGCAGAGCCTCGCCGCCGTGCTCTACCTCGTCGGCCTGCGACCCGACCCCCTGCGCGTGGCGGCGGCCTGGCAGGCCGAGCAGGAGCGCGTGACGCGCGATGAGGCCGAGCGCACCGGCAGCGTGCCCCCGACGCCGACGGCCGCCGTCGACGACCGGCCGGGCATCCGTCTGGCCATTCTGTCGATCGCGCTGAGCCACGCGACCATGGTCTCGGTCATGGCGATGACGCCCGTGCACCTCACGGCGCACGGCGCGAGCCTGGTGATCGTCGGCTTCACCATCAGCCTGCACATCGCGGGCATGTACGCCCTGTCGCCGGTCTTCGGAATCCTCGCCGACCGGGTGGGTCGCCGTACGACGATCGCTGTGGGCCAGGGGATGCTCGCCGCGAGCCTGCTGATGACCGGCTTCGGCGCCGAGAGCGAGGGCTGGGTCGTCGCCGGCCTCATCTTCCTCGGGCTGGGATGGAGCGCGAGCACCGTGGCAGGGTCAGCCCTGCTCACCGAATCTGCCCGCCCCGACCGCAGGCCCATCGTGCAAGGACGCAGCGACCTCATTATGAGCGCGAGCGGCGCGCTGGGCGGCGCCCTGGCCGGTGTGGCGCTCGCTCTGCTCGGCTATGCGGGGCTCTCGTTCGTATCGATGGCACTGGTCGCGACGGTCGTCGTGGCGCTCGCCGTGACGCGACGGTCGGCCACGGGTGCTGTGCAGAGAGCGGCAGTCGGGCGAGAAGCGAACGACGTTCGCCCCGCGAATAGGGGGTAGCCCCACCCCTCGGCTTATCGGCGAGCCTCACCTAGAGTGGAAGCGCGTCGAGGCAGGGGGTCTCGAGGCATCGCATGACGACGGGGGGCGCCGTCTGCGATCTGCCGGGTTCGGGGGGAACCGTGAAAACGCACTTCGTGGTCGCTGCAGTGCTCACCGCTCTGCTCGTCGTGCCATCGGTGACCGCAACAGCGGCCACCGAGGTCGTCGAGCTCGAGCCGGGGCTCGAGGCGCCGACCGACTTCCGGGCTGCTGACACCACCGGGTCGTTCGACGCGTCGTCGACGCTGCTGCCCACGGCGGGCGTCTTCCAGTCAGAGCGTGCGCTGATTCTTCAGCAGACGAACGCGTTGCGAGCGCAGAACGGCCTCGCGCCGCTGCGGTTGAACGCCGCGCTCAACGACATCGCGCAAGACTGGTCGGTGCAGCAGGCGCGGGCGTCGACCATGTCGCACCGCCCGAACTTCCACTTTCTCTACCCGGCCGGCTGGTCGCGGGCTTCTGAGAACGTGGCGGCGGGCTACAGCCCGAGCTCGGTCGTCAACGCCTGGGCCGGCTCGGCGGGCCACCGCGCCAACCTGCTGTCGAACAGCACCGACATCGGCATCGGCGTGGCCGTGAGCTCGACCGGTCGTCTGTACTACACGCAGAACTTCGGGCGGTACACGACGGCGCCGCCGACTCCGCCCGGCGACGTCAACCGCATCTCGGGCCGCGATCGCTTCGCCACGTCGGCGCAGATCTCGACCCGCTCGTTCCCGAACGGGGCGAGCACGGTCTACGTCGCTTCGGGCCTCAACTATCCCGACGCCGTGAGCGCGGCCGCGCTGGCCGGCGCGGTGAACGGGCCGCTGCTGCTCGTCTCGACCTCGAGTGTTCCCGCCTCGATTCTCACCGAGTTGCGACGGCTCGATCCCGACCGCATCATCGTGGCGGGCAGCGCCAGCGTCGTGAGCGACAGCGTGCTCGCGACTCTGCGCACGGTGGCGCCGCGGGTCGATCGGGTCGCGGGGGCGAGCCGCTACGACACCTCGGCGCAGCTCGTGCTCGACGCCTACGGCGCGTCGGGCGCTCCGACCGTCTACCTCGCGACCGGCACGGGATACGCCGATGCTCTCGCGGCAGGGCCGGCGGCCGCCTCGGTCGACGCCCCTGTGCTGCTTGTTCCCGGCAAGGCCGAGGCGCTCGACGACGGAACGCTCGCCGTGCTCGAGGCACTGCGCACGACCCGAGTCGTCATCATCGGTTCAGCGGTCGCGATCTCCGACGGCATCGAGGCCGGACTCGTGACCTCCGGGTTCACGGTGTCGCGCATCGCTGGCACCGACCGCTTCCAGACCGCCGCCCGCATCGCGAGCGCGCATTTCCCGACCGCTGAGCGCAGCTACATCGCGACGGGCCTGAACTTCGCCGACGCACTCTCGGGCGGTGCGGCAGCAGGTGCACTCGGTGCGCCCCTGCTCACAGTGATGCCCGGCTGCGTGCCGTCGTCGGCGCACGCGACTCTGCGCGCGCAAGACCCTGACGATCTCATCCTGCTGGGCGGCCTGAACGCGATCTCGCCGACCGTGGCCGGGTTCTACCGCTGCTGAGCCGAGGGGCTCGGGGGCGGTCGAGCGGCGAGCGGGCATCCGGCTGGCTCGCTCTCGTGAGCGCCTAGACTTCTGAACCGTGACCAGCCCCGCCTTCTCGACCGCGACCGGCGCCGATGTGCGCGTTCGGTTCTGCCCGTCTCCGACCGGAACCCCGCACGTGGGGCTCATCCGCACGGCCCTGTTCAACTGGGCGTACGCGCGGCACACGGGCGGCACGATGATCTTCCGCATCGAAGACACCGACCAGGCGCGCGACAGCGAAGAGAGCTACCACCAGCTGCTCGACGCCCTGCGCTGGCTCGGCATCGACTGGGACGAAGGGGTCGAGACCGGAGGGCCGAACGAGCCGTACCGGCAATCGCAGCGTGGCGAGATCTACGCGGGCGTCATCGAGCAGTTGCGCGCGAGCGGGCACCTCTACGAGAGCTTCCTGACGGGGGAGGAGATCGAGGCGAAGAACCTCGAGCTCGGCCGCGACCCGAAGCAGGGCTACGACAACTGGGAGCGCGACCTCAGTGACGAGCAGAAGGCCGCCTACCGCGCCGAGGGCCGCGAGCCCGCGCTGCGGCTGCGGGTGCCCGACACCGATCTGAGCTTCACCGACCTCGTGCGCGGCGAGATCACCTTCCCCGCGGGCAGCTTCGTCGACTTCGTGGTGGTGCGGCCGAACGGCGCCCCGCTGTACACCTTCGTCAACCCGGTCGACGATGCGCTCATGGGCGTGACGCACGTGCTGCGCGGCGAAGACCTGCTGTCGTCGACCCCGCGGCAGATCGCGCTCTACCACGCGCTCATCGAGGTCGGCGTGGCCAGTGCGATTCCGCAGTTCGGCCACCTGCCCTACGTCACGGGCGAGGGCAACAAGAAGCTCTCGAAGCGCGACCCCGAGTCGAACCTCTTCCACCACCGCGACCGCGGTTTCATCCGCGAGGGCCTGCTCAACTACCTCTCGCTGCTCGGCTGGTCGCTCGCGGCCGACCGCGACGTCTTCACGATGGACGAGATGACGGCCGCCTTCGACGTCGCCGACGTCAACCCCAACCCCGCGCGGTTCGACGTGAAGAAGGCTGAGGCCATCAATGGCGACCACGTGCGACGGCTCTCGGTCGACGAGTTCGTCGAGCGCAGCATCCCGTACTGCAGCGGTGCGGGGCTCTTCAACGACGTGCCGCGCCCGGCGGAACGCGCCCTGCTGACGGCCGCCGCGCCGCTCGTGCAAGAGCGGGTCGCCCTGCTCGGCGAGGTTCCGGGCATGGTCGCGTTCTTGTTCACGACCGACGACGACCTTCAGATCGAGGCGGATGCTCGCGCCTCGCTCGACGCCGACGCGGCCGCTGTGCTCGACGCCGGAGTCGCCGCGCTCGAGTCGCTCGAGCCGTTCGAGCCCGAGCCCATCGAGGCCGCGCTGCGCACGGCCCTCATCGATGGGCTCGGCCTCAAGCCGCGCACGGCCTTCGGGCCGCTCAGGGTCGCCGTCTCGGGTCGGCGGGTCAGCCCGCCGCTGTTCGAGTCGATGCAGCTGCTCGGCCGCGACTCGACGCTCGCTCGCCTGAAGGCCCTGCGCGCTTCGCTCTAGCGCGGAGCAACGGGCATGCGCCGCACGTCGGCGACGCGCTCGGCGATCGCCACTTGCGCGTGCGGCCGCAGCAGCACCCACGCGACGGCCATGACGATGACCGAGCCCGCGAACACGACAGCCCCGAGCCAGCTCTCACCGTCGTCGATGCCGAGATACATGGCGTTCAGGTTGCGCCGCGCGCCGGTGAGCAGCACGAGCCCGACGTGCACGACCGTGAACGCGAGGTAGAACCAGAGCACGAGCGAGTGCGTCTGCCGCGCCCAGGCGTCAGACAGGGGGCCATGGTTGCGCATCCACCGCTCGGGCCAGACGGGCGAGAGCCGCAGCCCCGTGGCGAGCGCGAGCGGCGCCGCCACGAACACAGTGGCGCCGTAGAACAGCACCTGCAGGCTGTTGTAGTAGGCCCAGCTCGTGTGGGCGGGCCAGTCGAGCGAGAGGTATTGCACCCCGGCCGAGATCGCGTTCGGCACCACCGACCACTCGGTGGGCACGATGCGCGCCCAGTGACCGCTCACGAGCAGCAGGGCGACGTAGACGAGGCCGGTGGCGATCCAGAGCACGACGACGACGAGGTGCCACCACGTGTGCAGGCCGAGGCGCTTCGGGGGGTTCGCGGTGCGAGGCAGCCGGTTGCGCCGGGTCACGAAGGCGATCGGCCGCGCCTTCGACCGCAGGTGCAGGGCCGAACTCACGATGAAGAGCAGGAAGAACCCGTTGAGGAAGTGGGTCCAGCTGAGCCAGGCCGGAAAACCCTCGGGAGTGCCCGGGGGCGGTGCGACCGCGCCGGGGAATTCGGCGACGAAGGCGGCACCGGTCGGGGAATCCCTCCACCATCGAGCGATGAGGATGCTCGCCGCAAGCACGAGCACGGCGGCAACGACAGCGACCACGAGGGCGCGGCGTCGGCGGGGTCTCGCGTCGGGCACCCCTCTACGGTAGTCGGCGGCGGGTGGGGGAGCGGTCAAGGGGTGTGAGCATCCTCCGGGCCGTGTCGGCGACGTGGGAGACTGGGACCATGGCAATCGTGAATCCGCACCGCCCCGAGTGGGTGCGCTGGATTCCCGCGGTCATCCTGTCGCTGTTCATGCTCGGCGTCGTGCTCTTCGCCCTCATTGCCGGGCCGCGCATCGCCGCAGGCCCCGGACCGGCGCAGGAGGGCCAGGTCACCGACCTCAATTGGTCAGTCTTCACCGAAGACGGTCTGCAGTTCATCGAGAGTGCGCGCACGCCGCGCATCGACCTCAGCTCGCCCCCCGTCGACGCCGTCGAGATCGGCCTGCCGGCGGACGGGGCGCTCACGGTCGGCCCGCATCAGACCGGCCTCGACTACCGGCTCGTGCTCATTGCGACCGATGCCGAGCCGAACGGCGCCCTGTTCACGACGCCGCAGTTCACCGTCAACTCGGCCGGTGGGCGCCTCGAGTCGGTGCGCGTCGAAGAGCGCGGGGCCTTCACCTTCCGCGAGACCTTCCTCGCCGTGAGCGAGCGCGCGCCCGACTTCGGCTACACGCCGCCGACCTCGCAGCAACTCGCCCAGGCCGTCACCGACGCGCGCGAGAGCGGTCGCCCGGCTGTGGTGCGCACCAATCGTGGGCTCGACGCCGGCATGGGCGTTGTCGCCGAGACCACGTGCTTCGGCGGCGGCTTCTGCCAGCTGTCGTTCATCGTGACACCGGCCGTAGGGTAAACTCGCAACTCGGCCCGGTCACGGGCCGCCTCAGCGCTGGCTCCGGTCACGCTGATGGGGTGTGGTGTAATTGGCAACACGGCTGATTCTGGTTCAGTTGTTCTTGGTTCGAGTCCAGGCACCCCAGCTTCGCCCTCTGCTCGATGGCTGATCGATACCCTCGACTCATGCGCCTCGGAGTGATCGACGTCGGCTCGAACACGGTTCATCTGCTGATCGTCGAGGCGCACCCTGGCGCGAGCCCCGTGCCGTACCACTCACAGCGCTCGACGCTGCGGCTCATGAGCTATCTCGACGACGACGGTGCGATCGTCGAGGAGGGGCAGCGTCTTCTCATCGACGCCATTCAGCAGGCTGCCGACACGGTCGCCGAACTGGGCGTCGACGACCTCATCAGCACAGCGACGTCGGCGATTCGCGAGGCCGCCAACGGAGAGCAGGTTCTCGCTCGCATCGCGGTCGAGACGGGCATTGAGTTGCGGGTGCTCTCCGGAGACGGAGAGGCACGCATCACGATGCTCGCAGTGCGCCGCTGGTTCGGCTGGTCGGCGGGCGAGATTCTGCTGTTCGACATCGGGGGAGGATCATTCGAGATCGCGCAGGGGGCAGACGAGTACCCCGACGTGCAGGTCTCGCTTCCCCTGGGTGCCGCCCGCACGACTCTGACCTTCTTCCGCGACGATCCGCCATCGGCGCAGTCGGTATCGCAGTTGCGGGCTCACGCTCGCGCGGCTTTCACCGACGTGCGAGACCGTCTGTTCAGCGACCGACCGCGCCCGACACGCGTGGTCGGAACCTCGAAGACGATCCGTTCTCTGGCGCGGCTCGTCGGCGGCCCGGCAGATCCCACCACGGGCGAGCTCGCGCCCATCCACTACGCGGGTCTGCGCGAGTGGGAGCCGACCTTGCGCCAGATGCCCTCCGAGGTGCGTCAGTTCTTGCCCGACATCACCCCCGAGCGCGGGTACCAGATCTTGGCCGGCGCGATCGTGCTGCGCACCGCCATGAAGGTCTTCGAGGTCTCGACTCTTGCGGTCTCGCCCTGGGCTCTGCGCGAAGGCATCGTGCTGCGCTACATCGATGGGCTCGATGCGCCGAGGGCATCAGAGCCATCGGTGTTCAGAGCGGCCGACGACGACGCGGCGTCGGCCTCCTGACCGGGGCGGAGCGGGTGGTCAGCGCGTCTGCGGCGTGAGCGGCGCGAGCACGCCCCTGCTGCGGCGGATGTTCTTGTAGTCCCACCGGATCTCGCGAGACTTCTGCACCCACCGCGCGAGCGCCTCGAGGTCGATCTCGTCGACGCTCTCGAAGCGCGCTTGAGCAGCCTTGAACGTGCCCTCGACGTGCAGCCCGGGCTCGTCGAACGACTGACCGCTCCAGAACAGCAATTGCACATTGTGCTTCCGGGTTGCGAAGCCTGTCACGGGGTTGCCGTCGAGAAACCACACCGGGTGCGCGTGCCAGACCTTCGACTCCGCCTCGGGAAGACCAGCGTCGATCTGCTCGGCGAGCACCTGGCAGATCGCGCGCGAGGGTTCGGGCTGCTCGCGATGTAGCCGGCGATGTCGGCGGGGATCGTCATGCGCTCAGTGTGCCGGAGCGCTCAGGTCCGGCACCAGATCGACTATAGACAGTGACACTATCGATAGTGGTACTATCTGTGCATGAGGATGTCCGAACTCAGCGCCACGACCGTCACACCCGTGCCGACGCTCAAGTTCTACCTTCGTGAGCACCTGCTGCACGCGGGTGAGCGCACGAGCCCCAACCAGTCGCAGTACGACGAGACGCACGTCGAGCGGGTGCGCCTCGTGCGGGCGCTGCTCGAGGTGGGCGGGCTGAGCGTCGCCCAGGCCGCGACGGTGATCGGCGTGCTCACCGACGACAGCATTCCCCTCAGCTCGGTGTTCGGCGTCGCTCAGCGGGCCGTGACCATGCCGGCCCCGCTCACGCGCGAGTCCCGCGGCGACGGTGCCGCCCGCATCGCCGAGCTGTGCGAGCGGCGAGGTTGGACGGTGTATCCGAACAATCCGGGTCTCGCTCTCGCCGCCCGCGTCGTCGACACCTACGCCGAGCTCGGCGTCGACGTGATCACCGAGGCCGTGCTCGAGCCCTACGCCGAGGCCGCCGACCTCGTCGCCGGCGCCGACCTCGCCGCCGTCGCCGCGGCACCGAGCGAGGCCGGCATGACGACCGTCGTCGCGGTCGGCACCGTGCTCGGCGACGCGCTCTTCGCAGGGCTGCGCCGCATCGCCCAAGAGGCGGAGTCGTTCCGCCGCTTCCCCCTGCCCGAGGGCACTCCCGCCCCGGGCACCACCTACACCGACGAGGACTGCTGATGACCACCACCGCGCCCGCACCCGCCGCCGACTGGCGTCTCGACCTGCCCCCGAGCCGCTGGCACCGCCCGCTGCTCGTTCTGGGCATCCTGCTCGCCGCTCTCACGGTGGCGACTCTCGTCGGCCGGCTCGTCGACGACCGCGAGCTGCTGGGGGTGAACCTGTGGGAGAAGCCCCTCAAGTTCGCGATCTCGGGCACGATCTACGCCGTGACCTGGGCCTGGATCATCGGTCACTTCACCCGCTGGCAGCGCGCCGCGTGGTGGGCGGGCACCGTGATCGCCGTGACGCTCGCGATCGAGCTCATCGTCATCGTGGGCGCGGCTGTCGCAGGCATCACGAGCCACTTCAACGTGTCCACCCCGCTGGCGACGACACTGTGGTCGATCATGGCCGCGGCGATCACGACGCTGTGGGTCGCGACCTTCGTCGCTGCCGTCGCCCTGTGGCGCAATCCCGGTGCCGACCCCGCGCGTCAGGCGGCCATTCGCACCGGAGTGGCGATCTCACTGCTCGGCATGGGCCTCGCCTTCCTCATGACGGGCCCGACCGCCGATCAGCTCAACGACTGGCAAGGCATCGCCGGCGCCCACGCGGTCGGCGTCGCCGACGGCGGCCCCGGCCTGCCCCTGCTCGGCTGGAGCACGGTGGCCGGCGACCTGCGCATTCCGCACTTCATCGGCATGCACGCCCTGCAGGCCCTGCCGCTGCTGGCCCTGCTGCTCGAGCTCGGCGCTCGCCGGGTGCCCCTGCTGCGCGACGCGATCGTGCGACGCGGCCTCGTGCTCACCGGCGCGGGCGCCTACCTCGCGGTCGTCGGGCTCGTGACGATGCAGGCCCTGCGCGGCCAGTCGATCGTGGCGCCGGATGCCCTCACGCTGTCGATCGGCGTCGCCATCGCCGCGCTGGCTCTCGCCGTGTCGCTCGGGGTGCTCGCCGCGGGATCACGGCGGCAGAAGCATGCATCCCCTGTGAACTCGGCCACGGAAGGGTGACCTCGCCCTAGGTTCGAGTGATGACGTCGCACACGGCAGCCGTGGTCGGGTCGGGCCCGAACGGGCTCGCCGCGGCCGTCGTGCTCGCGCGCGCAGGCATCCGCACCACGGTCTACGAGGGCGCTGACACGATCGGCGGCGGTGCGCGCACGGCAGAGCTGACGGTGCCGGGCTATCGGCACGACGTGGGCTCGGCCGTGCATCCGCTCGCCGTCGCCTCGGGCTTCTTCCGGCGCTTCGAGCTCGCCCGGCGCATCGAGCTCGTGACGCCCGAGATCTCCTACGCGCACCCGCTCGACGGCCGCCCGGCGGCGATCGCCTATCGCGACCTTGATCGCACCGCCGAGCATCTCGGGGTCGACGGGGCCGCCTGGCGCAACCTGCTCGGCCCGCTCGTCGAGCGTGCTCAGAAAGTCGCGCAGTTCACGGGCTCGTCGCTGCTGCGCGTTCCTGCGCACCCGCTCACGACCGCGCTGTTCGGCCTGCGCGCGCTCGAGCAGGGCACGCTCGCATGGAACCTCCGCTGGCGCGACGCGGCAGCTCCCGCTCTGCTCTCTGGCGTCGCCGCGCACTCGGTGCGCCCCATGCCATCGCTGTCGACCTCGGGTACGGCCCTCGCCCTCGCCACTGCGGCCCACGCAGGGGGGTGGCCGATTCCGATCGGCGGCAGCCAGGCCATCATCGATGCTCTGGCCGACGACGTGCGCGCACACGGGGGCTCGATCGAGACCGGGGTCGAGATCACCGACATTGCTCAGCTCGGGCCGGTCGACGCGGTGCTGCTCGACACGACTCCGCGCGCGCTCGTGCGGCTCGCCGGCGAGGCGCTGCCGAGCAGCTACCGCGCGCGCATGCTCGCCTACCGCCACGGTGACGGTGTCGCGAAGGTCGATTTCGCCCTCAGCGGTCCCGTGCCGTGGAGAGACCCCGCACTGCACGCCGCTCCGACCCTGCACCTCGGCGGCACCCGTGATCGCATCGCCGCCGCCGAAGCGGAGGTCGCGCGGGGTCGGCACGCCGATGACCCGTACGTGCTCGTCTCGCAGCCGTCGGTGGTCGACGCCGCGCGGGCACCCGCCGGCCACCACGTGCTGTGGAGCTACACGCACGTGCCGCACGGCTCGACACTCGATCAGACCGACGCGATCATCCGCCAGATCGAGCGGTGGGCCCCCGGATTCCGCGATGTCATCATCGCGTCGTCGAGCGCGACGGCGATGGATATGCAGCGCCAGAATCCGAACTACGTCGGCGGAGACATCGCGACCGGCGCCGCAACGCTGTGGCAGCTCGCCGCGCGGCCGACACTGTCTCTCGATCCGTGGCGCACGCCGATGCCCGGGGTGTACCTGTGCTCATCGGCCACGCCGCCCGGTCCGGGCGTGCACGGGCTCGCGGGCGCCTACGCAGCGCGCTCAGCGCTGCGCCATGAGTTCGGCATCGAGCGCCTGCCGTATCTCGGCATCACCGAAGGAGATCACTGATGGCCCGCACGACGCGACTCATGCACTGCCCGCCCGAGGCTGTCTTCGCGGTGCTCGCCGACGGCTGGACCTACCCCTCGTGGGTCGTCGGGGCCTCACGCATGCGCGACGTCGACGAGAGCTGGCCCGAGGTCGGCTCGCGCATCCACCACTCGGTCGGGGTCTGGCCAGCAGTCATCGACGATGAGACCGAGGTGACCGAGTGGGATGCTCCGCACCGGGCAGCGTTCATCGCCCGCGGCTGGCCGATCGGCGAGGCTCGTATCGTGATCGAGGTGCGGCCGCACCGCGACGGGTGCGTCGTGCGCATGCACGAGTACGCGGTGCGCGGCCCGATGCAGTACCTGCCGCGCCTGCTCACCGACCCGCTCCTCGACTTCCGCAACCGCGAGGCGCTGCACCGGCTCGGCTATCTGGCTGAAGGGCAGTGGGAGAATGACGAGACCGAGGAGCGGTCGACTCCCGAGGAGCGCGGCGAGTAGCTAGTCGAGCTCGAGCGTCTCGCCCGGCTGCAGCACCGTGACGCGCCCGCCGTGCGATTCGACCACGTGCGTGATGCGCGCGTTCGCCATGGCGTTGCCCGCGTCAGAATTCACCCGTTCGTGCGTCGGGAACGCGTGGCGCGGCTTCACGACCTCGAGGTAGTCGATCACCTCGCCGATCTTGAGCCACGGAGCACTCGACGGCACCGCGAGAACGGGCACCTCGCCCGTGGGCACGGTGAACGAGTCGCCGGGGTAGTAGAGCGTCTCGTTCACGAAGACGCCGACGTTGTCGACGATCGGGATCGAGCGGTGGATGGTCGCGTGGTGCCCGCCGAAGAAGGCGAGCGCGAACGGGCCGGCGGCGCGCACGTCACCGCCGTCGACGATCTGCCAGTGGTAGTCGGGGTGCGCGGTCGCGACCCCGGCGGGAGCAAACAGCTCGACGGGCCCGGGCGCGTCGGCGAGGAGGCGGTCGAGGTGCTCGCGCGTCACATGGTCGCCGTGCTCGTGCGTGATGACGATCGCGGCGAGGCCCTCGACGGCGAAAGAAGCCGTGAAGCTGCCCGGGTCGATGACGAGGGTGGCACCGCTCTGCTCGACGACGAGGCAGGCGTGCTCGCGCTTGGTGATGTTCATGGCGCCACCCTACTCAGCGCTTCTGCGTGTGCAAGGGTGTCGAACGCGCGCGCTACAGACCCCCTGGGGGTATGCTGGCGGCGTGATCGACGACATCAAGAAGCGAGCCCTGCACCGCTCGCGCATCCTTCAGGGTCAGTTGCGCGGCATCGAGAAGATGATCGAGAACGAGGAGTACTGCGTCGACATCATCACGCAGTCGCTCGCCGTGCAGAAGAGCCTGCGCAGCCTCAACAAGCTGCTGGTCGAGAACCACCTGCGCACGCACGTCTCCGACATGTTCGACGAGGGCGGCGATGAGCGCGAGAAGGCGGTCGCCGAGCTGCTGGCCGTGTTCGAGCTGCAGCAGAACCGCGGCAGCTGAGCCGAATCGCCTTCGCTTCGGCGGCGCGCCATAATCAGCGCATGACATCGTCGTCGAAGCGCATCGTCGTCGCCATCAACCCGAACGCCTCGTTCGGTCGAGGGCGCGAGGTCGGCCCCGCCGTCGTCACCACGCTGCGCGGGCTCGGTCACGACGTCACGAGCCTCATCGAGCCCGACTTCGCTCAGCTGCTCGATGCAACGCGCGCCGCAGTGCGCGATAAGCCTGACGCTCTCGTCGTGGTCGGCGGCGACGGCATGGTCAACCTCGGGGTGACGGCCCTCGCGGGCACGAAGGTGCCCCTCGGCCTCGTGCCGAGCGGCACCGGCAACGACGTGGCGCGAGGCCTGAGCATCCCCATCGACGACACCGAGGCAGCCATCGAGGCGCTCGTCTCCGCGCTCGACCGCCCGCCCCGCGTCATCGATGCCGGCACCATCTCGTTCGGCGGCGCCGATGAGCCTCGGGGCCGCGCCCGCTTCGCCTGCATTCTCTCGGCGGGCTTCGACGCCCTCGTCAACGAACGAGCCAACCGCATGACGCGACCGCGGGGGCGCAGCCGCTACACGATCGCGCTGCTCGTCGAGCTCGCCCAGCTGCGGCCGATCGAGTACACCCTGACGCTCGATGGCGTCGTGCACACCGAGCGAGCCATGCTCGTGGCCGTCGCGAACAACCTGTCGTTCGGCGGCGGCATGAAAGTCGCGCCCGAGGCGAGTCTCGACGACGGGCTCTTCGATGTCGTGCTGGTGCGCCCCCTCGGGCGACTCGCCTTCCTGCGCATCTACCCTCGCGTCTTCGCCGGAACCCACGTCACCGATCACCGCGTCGTCGTGCACCGAGCGCGCACCGTGCGCGTCGAGGCCGAGGGCGTGGTGGCCTACGCCGACGGCGAGCGCATCGCGCCGCTGCCGGTCGACATCGAGATGGATGCGGGCAGTCTGCGCGTGCTGGCATGAGCGGCCGGCCCCGGTTTTGCCGGGGTGCGGGCGCTATGGCATACTCGAACGGTTGCGCACGCGGCCCCATCGTATAGCGGCCTAGTACGCCGCCCTCTCACGGCGGTAACGCGGGTTCGAATCCCGCTGGGGTCACCACATCCGCAACGAACACCAGCACCACGAGAAGCCTCCGGAAGCGGAGGCTTTTTTCGTGCCAGCACGCCGGTAGTCTGGCCGCATGACCCGCCTGCGTCTTCTCGCCACCACGCTGTCGCTCTCGCTCGTCATCGCGGTCTCCGGGTGCGCGAGCATCGAGCAGCTCTTCGCGGGCCCGTCGACGGGCGAGCCGCTCATCGGCACGAGCTGGTCGGGCACCGACTCTGATGACGACGAGTGGGGCATTGCGTTTCAGGACGATGGCACGATCGGCCTGACCCTGAACGGCAATGAGTATGACGACCCGACCGACACCTGGGTCGTGGCCGACGAGACGCTCACGATCTCAATCGCCTTCACGACCGGGGTGGCGACGATGGTCGGGCCGTACACCGATGGCGCGACGACGATCGATCTGGAAGGCGAGCAGGGCGACGCGAGCTGGACTCTGACGATCGAGCAGGACTAACCTTCCGCAGCGACTAGGCTGGCCCGCAGCGAAGGGGAGTATCCCACTCTCGTCGATCCCGTCATCACGGTGCGCAGCGATGCGAGCCCGGGTCGGCGCCGCGGTGACGCGGGGGAGAGACTTTCGACCACTATCGACCCCTTCGAAAGGCTCTTGTGAGCGACTTCGTCATTCCCGCCTGGTTCGAGATCAGCTCGCTCATTGTGCTGAGCGTGATTCTCGTGCTCGACCTGCTTCTGGTCGTGCGTCGTCCGCACGTGCCGAGCCCGAAAGAGTCGGGCCTGTGGGTGGCGTTCTACGTGACGCTCGCGCTCATCTTCGCCGGGCTCATGTTCTGGATCGTCGGCCCGCAGGCCGGCGGTGAATTCGTCGCCGGCTGGTTGACCGAGTACAGCCTCTCGATCGACAACCTCTTCGTCTTCGTCATCATCATGGCTCAGTTCGCGGTGCCCAAGAAGATGCAGCAAGAGGTGCTCATGATCGGCATCATCCTCGCGCTCCTGTTCCGCGGCATCTTCATCCTGCTCGGCGCCGCTCTCATCGAGAACTTCAGCTGGATCTTCTACATCTTCGGCATCTTCCTGCTCATCACCGCGGCCCAGCAGGCGTTCTCGGGCCGCGAAGACGACGAAGCGCGCGAGAGCGCCCTCATCCGGATGCTGCGCAAGCGCATCGCGATCACCGACGACTTCCACGGCATGAAGATGCGGGTGAAGATCGATGGCAAGCGGCTCTGGACCCCGCTCATCATCGTGCTCATCGCGATCGGCACGACCGATGTGATCTTCGCTCTCGACTCGATCCCCGCGATCTTCGGCATCACCCAGAGCCCGTTCATCGTCTTCACGGCGAACATCTTCGCCCTGATGGGGCTGCGGCAGCTCTACTTCCTGCTCGGCCACCTCGTCGACAAGCTCGAGTACCTCAAGTACGGCATCGCGTTCATCCTCGCCTTCATCGGCGTCAAGCTGATCTTCCACGCCATGCACGAGAACGAGCTGCCCTTCATCAACGGCGGGGAGCACATCGAGTGGGTGCCGGTGATCGACACCGTCACGTCGCTTCTGGTCATCGTCGCCGCCATGACGGTCGCGGTCGTCGCGAGTCTCGTCAAGCTGCGCGTCGAGAACCGCTACATCCCGACCGCGCTCACGCGCGTCGATATCACCGACGACGATGACGACGATTCGCCGAGCGAGCGACGCGCGAGCGCTAGCGCTGTCGCGGCAGAGCCTGACCGTGACGCGTCGCGCACATGATTCCGCACCCCACTGACGAGCAGTTCTTCTCGGGGCACGTCACCAGCTCCGAGAACCGCGAGTGGCTCGAGAGCGTCGAGCTCGAGTTCGAGCGGGCCTTCGCGGCGCTCGACGGCATGCGCCTGGGAGTCTCGGTGTTCGGCTCGGCGCGGGTCGCGCCCGAGCATCCGCGGTACGCCCTCGGCGTCGAGGTCGGCCTCCGAATCGCCGACGCAGGCTTCACGGTCATCACGGGCGGCGGCCCGGGCCTCATGCAAGCTGCGAATCAGGGCGCCTCTGAAGCGGGCGCGCGCTCGATCGGGCTCACGATCGAGCTTCCGCGCGAAGAAGAGCCGAACCCTTTTGCGCAGATCGTGCTGCCGTTCGAGCACTTCTTCGTGCGCAAGACCGTGTTCGTGCGCTACTCGTGCGCCTTCGTGGTGCTGCCCGGAGGCTTCGGCACGCTCGACGAACTGTTCGAATCGCTCACGCTCATCCAGACCGGCAAGCTGCACGATTTTCCGGTGATTCTCATCGGCACTGAGTTCTGGTCGCCCGCCCTCGAGTGGCTGCGCGACTCGCTGCTGGCGGCAGGCACGATCTCGCCCGGCGACCTCGACCTCATCACGGTGACCGACGACCTCGACGAGATGATCGCGGTCATCCGGTCGTGTGTCGAGTGCCACACGCCGCCGCCAGGCGTGGAACACTAGAGGAATCCTCCATACGTGAGGGCGCGCGACATCATGTCGCGCTCGGCGCTCTGGGGGAACATGTGGCCGCGGCACGACTGATCCGGTTCGAGTTCGTTGCTGGCTCAGATGGGGCAGCGTCGACAGCCTTCGACGTCGAAGTGGACGACCCCGGAATCCGCTCGCTGACCGAGCACATCATGGATGTGCTGCGGCCGCTCAACCCTCGCGAGACCGACCGCGTCGACGTGTATGCGATCGACGATCCCGCACGCGGGGCCGGCACTGCTGAGCTTCTGCACGTGTCGAAGGGTTATGGAGCCGAGGTGCGCGACGCGGTGCGCACGATGGAGATCGCGGCACTGATGGGTGAGCCAGAGGTGTTTCGTCAGGAGGTGCTCGGAGTCGATCAAATCATGCGCCCGCGCACCACGAACCCCTACTTTCTCATGGTGACCGGCTCAGTCTTCGTGGTGGCGACCAGCGCGTTCCTCTGGTCCGCCATCACGCGAGACCTGGGGGTGATCATCACGTCAATGATGGCGATTCTGGCGCTTGTCGGGGTGCCGATCGGTGGGTGGTTGTTCGTCTCAGGGCTTCGTCGGCTGGGCTGGTGGCATCGGGCTCGCGCGACGGCTCGACGGCACGGGCGCCCGCTTCCCGCACAACTTCGAGTGTGGAACTGATGATGAGAGCCACCACGGCCTCCGCGCTCGCGCTCGCTTCGTTGCTGGTGCTGTCCGCGTGCGCCGACTCGAGTACTGGGGGGACCGCCGCCGACTACGCGGCCGTGGCCGAGGCCTCAGATCGGCTGCTCGCCGATGCGCGCGAGGCGATCGACGAGTCCGACATCGTGCGTGAAGAGCGTGCCATCACCGATCTGGAGACCGACCGGCACCGGTACTCGTGCTCCGAGACGACCAGTCGCTACGTCAATAGTGTGTCCGTATGGCTGACTGACATCGAGGCGGGTCGTGACGCCATCTCACGCGAGGCGCTGCGCCTCGCGGAGAGTGATTGGGTAGAGGTGAGGGGTGGCGACAGACTCTCTGAGAGCCGATTCTTCATGGGCCCCGCGGGCTTCAGCCTGCGCATGGGCGTCTGGACCGACAACGCCGGAGACTCTGGGGTCACCTTCACCGTCGACTCGGTCTGCGTGCCGAACCCGAGCGATAGACCCTCGACGTGGGGAAAGTGATCCATAAGGCCATCGGCGCGGCCATCGTGCTCTGACAACCCCGACGCCGCGGGCCACCCACTTCAGGGCCCAGTGATAGTCTGGGCGAATGCTTCGCGGCCGACTCCTTCTTTGTCGCCGCGACGAGTCCTGATCACCCCAGGTCGCTCTCTCGTCGCGGAGTCTCGACGCGGCCGCACCGCTTTCCTCGCAAGAAGGGTGATTTCCCCATGAACGACGCAGCACCTGAGAGCCGCCGCCCCCGCACCCTGGCCGAGAAGGTCTGGGATGCCCATCTCGTCGCCAAGGGCGAGAAAGGCGAGCCCGATCTGCTCTACATCGACCTGCACCTCGTGCAC
>SXGT01928652.1_pt1 | contig 18599 bp, 18 predicted proteins | sample 3176221 | NCBI WGS metagenome assembly SXGT01 (sample SAMN11356862, study PRJNA531348) | freshwater metagenome | isolation source: freshwater sample F1-120 | place: China: Fuxian Lake, Yuxi | collected 2017-12-25
CCATCTCGCTCTTGTTGCCGGTAGTGAGCACGATGGAACCAAACTTGTTCGATAGCGCCATCAGGAGGGTGCCACGAATGCGTGCCTGGATATTTTCCTCCGTGGCATCGACTGCACGATCCTTGAACTCGTCAGCCAGGGTGCCGAGAAACGCATCGAACATCGGCTTGATGGCTATCTCGTCATAGCGCACGCCCAGCCGCTTGACCATCTCACGCGAATCAATCCAGGAAATGTCGGCGGTGTACTGCGAAGGCATCATCACGGCGCGCACCTTGTCGGCGCCGATGGCGTCGCAGGCAATCGCCAGGGTCAGGGCCGAATCAATCCCGCCGGACATGCCGATGATGGCGCCGGGAAAGCCGTTCTTGCCAATGTAATCGGCCACGCCGAGCTTGAGCGCCGCGTAGACCTCGGCGTCCGGATGCATGTCGGCATCGACCCGAAAGCCCTTGATCGCGGCCGGTTCCTGGTAGGCCGCATCGAGCACCACCATGTCGTGCGCTTCGACGAAGAGCGGCATCTGCAATTGCACCTTGCCGCTCGCATCGAGCGCAAAGGAGCCACCGTCAAACACCAGTTCATCCTGCGCGCCAACCAGGTTGCAGTACAGCACCGGCAGGCCAGTTTCACGAATACGCTCGCGCACCACGCTGTAGCGCGTGGCCGATTTCTTCATGTGAAACGGTGAGGCGTTCAAGACCAGCAGCGCCTGCGCGCCGGCCTGTTTGGCGGCCCTGGCCGCTTCTGCATCCCACGCATCGGGGCGGGAGGCCAGCAAGCCTTTCAACTGGTCCAGCGAAGGTTCCGGGCGCGTAGTGAGCGGGCCCAGGTTGCCCCAGATGTCTTCGCAAATCAGTACCCCCAGCTTGATGCCTTCGACCTCCACCACCACCGGCGTATCTCCAGGGGTGAAGTAACGCTGCTCATCGAACACCGTGTAGTTGGGCAGGTTGTGCTTGCGGTAGACGGCCTCAACCTTGCCCCCACGCATCACAGCGGCAGCGTTATAGCGCAGCATCCCGGCGGCCTCGGGAAATCCGACAATCGCCGTCAACTGCGGCGCCACAGCGGCCAATTCGGTGGCCAGTTCCTCGAGCCGTGCCGCGCAGGCCGTCATGAACCCCTGGCGCAACAACAGATCTTCCGGGGGATATCCGCAAAGCGCCAATTCCGGTGTAAGCAGCACGCGTGCGCCCTGCGTTTCAGCGCGACGCGCCGCCTCGACGATCTTGCAGCTATTGCCAATCAGGTCGCCTACCGTGCAATTGATCTGCGCCAGCATCACCGTTACCTTGGTGGGAAGCAGCATCGGGCTATCATTCATGTCAAATTCAGGTCAGATTCATCTCAAATTCGCCGGCAATGGCATTGTCGGCGACATCGCGGGCAACGAGGTGGGCATGGTTTTCCACGCAAATCTCTTCACTCTCGGCCCAATTATCTCATTGCCCCCAGCCTTCCTCCCACATCGCAGTGACCACTCCGATTTTTCGCATCCTCGATTCACTTGAATCGATCCCGCCGCTTGCCTGGAATGCCCTGGTGGACGGCCATCCATTGCTGCGCCATGAGTTCCTGCATGCCCTGCATGAAACCGGCTGTGCCTCCGAGAAGGCTGGGTGGACGCCCCAATACCTGACCATGTGGGAGGCCGAGGACGAGACGCGCACTCACGAGGCGATCTTTGCCGGCGCCATGCCGCTCTATGTCAAAACACATTCCTACGGCGAATATGTATTCGACTGGGCCTGGGCGGATGCTTATCAGCGCAATGGCCTGGCGTATTACCCCAAGCTGCTTTCCGCCATTCCGTTCACACCCTGCACCGGCACGCGCCTGCTTGCGCGCGACGATATTAGCCGGAAAGCCTTGGTGGGAGCCGCTCTTGGCCTGGCGGGTGATGCCGACGTATCTTCCCTGCATGTGCTGTTCCCGCTCGAAGCGGAGGCAGCACTCCTAACAGGTGCGGGCATGATGCTGCGGCGTTCGGTGCAGTTTCACTGGACCAACCAGGGCTATGCCGATTTCGATGCGTTTCTGGCCACCATGTCGCACGACAAACGCAAGAAGATCAAGCAGGAGCGCCGCAAGGTGCGTGAGGCCGGGATCACCTTTCGCCATCTGGAGGGAACCGCCATCACCCCCGAGTTGTGGCGTTTCTGGTACCGCTGCTATGCACATACCTACCGTGCCCACCACTCCACCCCCTACATGAACCTGGCGTTCTTTGAGCGCATCGGCGCCACCATGCCGGAGAACCTCCTGCTGGTGGTGGGAAGCATGAACGGCGATGACATTTGTGCCTCGCTTTGCATCCACAACGGCAAGACGCTGTACGGGCGCTACTGGGGGTCCATCGGCTATTCGCCGGGGCTGCATTTCGAGGCCTGCTACTACCAGCCGCTGGAGTTTTGCATCGCACGGCAAATCGCCACCTTTGAGGGCGGCGCCCAAGGGGAGCACAAGCTGGCGCGCGGCTTCCTGCCAGTGGAGACCTTGTCCGCGCACTGGCTCAAACACCCGCAATTTGCCGATGCGGTGGAAAACTTCCTGGCGCGCGAATCCTCGGGTGTTCACCGCTATGTGGACGAATTGATTGAACATAGCCCGTTCAAGAAACCTGTCACCGAATCTGCGGTCTGATGCGTTATAGGATCTGTACTGATCGATTTCACGCTCCCTGACAACAGAACCAGAACCAACTCCTGGTCTCAAAGCTGCAGTCGCTGCCGTTTCAAGAATGCCAACCAGCCCATCATCAGGAGGCTGCCATGTCCCACTTCCGTACCCCGACTCTCATTGCCACTTCACGCAGACTTGGCATGATGCTGGCGCTAGCGCTTGTCGTCGCAGGATGCGCAACCGCGCCGGAAGGGGCACGCGTTGAGCGGCTCACGCCGGAACAACTGGCGGCCTTGAAACCGGTGCCCAACCCCAAGGTATCGCTGGATGAAATTGTGGCGTTGTCGCGCACCGGCAGTCTACCTGCAGCCATCATTGAACGCCTGGCCAGCACCGGTACCTGGCACGCCTTGTCGCCGCAACAAATCATTGAATTGAACAAGCAGGGGGTGGACCGAAGCGTCATCGACCACCTCGCAGCCGCCGAAGAACGTGCGCATCAGGCAACCTTGATCACCCAACTGACCGACCGCGACGCCAAAGCAGCACAGGATCTGGCGCGTGAGCGGGCTCAGCGCCAGGCGCTGCAACAGCGGTACAACAACTGGCATGGCGGCATCGGTTACGGGTCGGGTGGCCCCTTTACCCAGTTTGGCTGGCGTAGCGGCGGCTGGCCGGGTTACTACTACGACCCGTTCTTTCGCAGCTGGCGACCGCGCTGGTAACGAACCGGATTTGTGGCGTCACTACAAAACCAGACGCGCGGAGCCCAACACCCCGTAGTTGATGCCGGCTCCGCCCGCGTTACGAGCAATGCAATTGCGCGTCATCGCAACCTGGATGTAATTTTCCCCGCCCCATGAAGCACGCTGAATGTTCAAACAAGCAAAAGCGGTAATGGCAACCTGGGAATGACCCTCTGCATTTCCCACCACGGGTACCACCACCTGCGTACACTGTCCGTTGCCGCCTCCGCTGCAGGCATCGATCGATGCGAAGAATGATTCATCAAAGCTCGGCTGCAGCCATACGCGGCTTCCGTACTTGAGCAGAGAAGCGTTTCGGCTTGTAAGCAGGGCCTGAAGTGACGCCAGATTCGAAACATCCGATTCAAGCGAACTGACCGATCCTGCCTTGCACCCCTGATAGGTATAGTCCGCTCCGATGCGCAGGACATAGGGCAAGCCGGTGGAAGGGTCCAGCTTCGGACCAGGTGGCGAAGCTGCGGCATTCCAGTACTGTTGGTACAGGCATTCTGTTACGACCAGCGGAAACACTTCGCCGGCGCCCACTGCAGCCACTGGCGCGACGGCGGCAACGGCACTGGCGGAAACCGCCAATGAGGACAATCCAAGGGCACGTGCGAAATGCAGCGGGACGGCCCCGCCATTGGCTCCTTCGCCACGCCAAATTGTCACCTGCAGGGCAGGCACATCGCGGGGTCCCGGGTTGGTGGTCAGCACCGGTGGTCCGTCTGCACCATGAACCGGCCAGAAGCCGCTAGCGACCGTTACGTCTTCCAGCTCCACACCAATCGAGCGGTTTAGGGTGATGGCTTCCCCGGCGGTGCTCGCCGCAGCACTGAAATTTGGCTCATCAATAGGCCCTCCTTCTCCTGAATACAATTTCGCCGCGCCGGACAACGCCGCCGCGTCCGCGACATTCTGCAATTCGTTTCGCACCAGGAAAACCAGCGCGACATCGACCGCCAGCGCGCATAAACCAAGGAGCACCGGCAGCAAGAGCGCCACCAAGATCAGCACTGCACCGCGCTGGCGCCTGGTCGAGCGCAAATCCCGATTACAACCGGTTGATTTCCATCCGGGGCTTGTGAGGGGGGGCCTATTCATGCCGCATTACAGTCGTTGCGCCCAATTGCACCGGGCCGGACAATAAAGACATCAATCCGACTGCGGCAAAACCAGTGAACGGATAGCTGACACTGACGCGAAGAGGCGAGGAAAATTGCGGATCCGTATCTTGTTCGACGGTCACCGTCGGCACTGTCTGAGGGCCCAAACCAAGTAAGGCGCCCGCCGTATAGCCGGTGACCACCGCTTCAATTTCTTCATCCGTCAATTTCGGATTGCGTAGAACAATACCTGCTCGCGCCCCTTCCCGGCTCGCATTCGTCAGGACGGCCTGATCAAACATAATCCAACTCATCTCAACCATGCCGCCAACCAGGAGGAGCAGGAGAGGCAAAATGAGGGCGAACTCAACCGCAGCGGCGCCGCGCCAGCGCTTTTGGGAGAATGCCGATGAAGCCCGTTCTGTAAACAACCGACCAGGCACCGCGCGCGCGCGCAGCTCACCACGGCAGGGGGTGGGCGACCGCAGACTCGAAAACATGCGGCTACCCCCCTGCATTAAAGCTTCCAGACATGCGCAAAACACTCAACAAGGCGGGTCCCAGAACGACCACAAAGAGTGCCGGAAAAATGCAGAAAATCATCGGAAACAACAGCTTTACCGGTACTTTGGCGGCCTTTTCCTCCGCCGTCTGGCGCTGCCGGGTGCGCATCACGTCCGTATGCACGAGCAAGGCTTCCGCCACGCTCGTCCCCAAGCGCTCGACCTGGACCAGCACCGCCACAACCTGGTCAACTTCGGCAAGGCCGACACGGCTTGCAAATTTCCGGAGCGCCCTCTCGCGAGACAGTCCGGCCCGAATCTCCAGGTTCAAGTGGTGAATTTCGTCACTAAGTGGCTTGCAGATCGAATCCATTTCCCGCCCTACGCGGGTGAGCGCAGACTCGATGCCAAGGCCAGCCTCTACGCACAGCCTCACCATGTCCACCGCGTCAGGAAAATGCGCGGCAATCAGCGTTTGCCGGCCAGCAATGCGCCGGTCCAGCCATACGCTGGGAATAACGTACCCGGCGGCCATCCCTGCAAGACACCCAAGAAAAATCCATGCGGGTTCGCCAAGTGCGTCAGATGTACCCGAAAGCGTGCCAACGAAAGCGGCCATGGCAACGGTCAAACACATGCGAAGAAGCAGAAACCAACGTTCGGAACCGTTACCCCGCAGGCCCGCGCGTTCCAATCGTTGTTGATGCGACTCGATCGTTCCACCGCTGGTGCCGAACAGCCGCACCAGCCAAGGATTCAGCATTTCCGGCGTGGCCTCAGAAATGCTCGGCCATCGGCTCTGCGACCCAATCCCCAAGGCAGCGTTGGCTCGCATAGACGCATGGCGAATCCGCTTGCGGGATGCCTGACTTAATAACCACACAAGCCATACGCCCGCTGCCGCGACAACCAGCGCCACCGCCAACGCCACCAGCCAGACGCCCTCAGCGTTGAGTTCGTTCATGAGAGCACCGCCCTTCCGCTGCCGTCTTCTTCGACATCCGGTATATCTCCTTGCCCAAGTCGGGCGGAAAGAATTCGCACCATGTGCAATTCAACGCCTTCCTAAATTCGAACGCGCACAATCTGCCACATCCACACAATGCCCAATGCAATGCCCAGCAGCGCAAACTTGACCATGCTGATGCCAACTGGATCGCTCCACAAGGGCGACATGAATTTCGGATTGAGAAATCCTACTATGGCGACAATGACGAATGGCATTGACCCGAGAATCCACGCAGAAATTCGCCCCTCCGCTGACAAAACCCGGATCGCTCCACGCTGCGCCGCGCGTTCACGCATCTGCTTGGACAAACTGGTCAACAGCTGCACCAGATTACCGCCGGCCTCACGTTGAATGGATACGGCTGAAACAAAATACCGCACGTCTGGTAGAGCAACCCGCAAGGCCAGATTTTTAAGGGCTGCTTCTTCAGACAAGCCGAAGGCAATTTCGTCAACAATCACGCGCAATTCAAGCGCAAGCGGCGCCGGACCATCGGCCGCGCTCCCGCGCAACGCACCGACGAGAGAGTGGCCCGCCTGCATGGCGCGGGAGATGGCATCTAGCGCGTCCGGCAATTGCGCCACGATCATCAGACGCCGCCGCGCTGCCAAACGCTGCAAGTTAAGAAAGGGCATAACCACGCCTACGGCCGCTGCCAAAGCGGCCACGGGCAACGGCGCGTCAAGGTAGGTCGCGATCACGCCTGCGAGAAGAGACAGCACGAGCGTGCCAGCAACAAACCGGGAAAGTCCACCCTTCCGATCCGCCGAAAGTCGCAAGCGCTGCAACCGAATCGATGCCCGGTGCAGCAGGCGTGCAGCCAATGTGCGCGGGACGGGCCTTGCGGGAGCTGCGCTCGAATTGCCTTGGCGTGCAGCCAGAATGGGCTGCGCTGCAACCGAGCGGATGCGGTAGCTCAAAGCAGGAGCCGCGCGCAGGCGCCACGCAACTACAGCCACCGCTACACACCCGAAGCCGGCACCAATGGCAAAGAGCAAAAGCACGAAGTCATCAAGCACGGTCGAACACCCCGGGCGGCAATTCGATGCCACGGACGCGCAAACGTTCGGCGAACTGCGGCTCCATGCCGGAAGCACAATGACGGCCAAGCACCGAACCGTCAGCGGCCAATCCCGTTTGCTCGAATTTGAAGATGTCACGAATACTGATGCTGTCGCCTTCCATCCCGACCACTTCACAGATGCTGACGATCCTGCGGCGCCCATCGGTGAGGCGCGCCGCCTGAACCACCACCGAGATCGCGGCCGCAATCTGTTGGCGCAACGCCTGCGGTGAGACCTGGATATCCGACATGGCCACCATGTTTTCGAGGCGGATGAGTGCATCGCGCGGGGTATTTGCATGCACCGTGGTCATCGAACCCTCGTGCCCCGTATTCATCGCCTGCAGCATATCAACCACTTCGGCCCCACGAACCTCGCCGATGACTATCCGATCAGGCCGCATCCGCAAGCCGTTGCGCAGCAAGGATCGCTGCGTTACCTCCCCAATACCTTGGATATTGGCCGCACGTGTTTCAAGCCGCACGACATGCGCCTGATGCAAGCGAAGTTCCGCCGCATCCTCAATCGTCACGACTCGTTCGGTAGAGGGGATCGACTCGGAGAGCGCGTTCAGAAGCGTCGTCTTTCCGCTCCCGGTACCACCGGAGACCAGCAGGTTCGTTTTGGCTGCCACCAGCCCTTTGATCACACTCGCCATCCCCTCGCTGAGTGACTCGCCGTCAACCAGATCTTGCATGGACAACGGCTTGGCGGAGAACCGGCGTATTGAAAGTGCCGGTCCGTCCAGGGCCAGCGGTGCGATCACGGCGTTGACACGGGAGCCGTCCGGCAAGCGCGCATCCACCATTGGGCTTGCCTCATCTATGCGGCGGCCGATTCGAGACACGATTCGCTCGATAATCTTCAGAAGATGGGCGTTGCTGCCAAATCGCACGTCCGTCAGTTCCAGGCGGCCTCGTCGCTCCACATAGATCCTGTCGCATCCGTTGACCAAAATGTCAGACACCGAAGGATCGGCCAACAACGGTTCAAGTGGCCCGAGCCCGAGTACTTCATTCTGGATATCGACCGTGATTTGCTGTCGGTCATATTCGCTTAAAGCATAGTTCTCCTCAGCCAGTATTTCCTCGACAGCCAGCTTGATCTTCGGCCGCAACTGCGCGGGCGCCTCGCGTTCGAACTGCGCCAGATCAAACCGCTGCAGCAGGCGTTCATGGATGTTGGTCCGAAACGAAGCGCGTACGGACGACACAGATGGAGCACTGCCCGTCTGCCTTGCCAGATGCCATGTAGGTGCACCGCGTGAGTGCAGGAATTCTCGCAATGACATGAGTCCGATCCCGTTCCTGTGGCGAAGCGCTAGGCTCGTCGCAGAAATTTCTGAAACCAGGTGCGCTGTTCGGTAGCCGCGCCGGTCAAGTCCGCCCCCATTTCACAAATTGCCCGTGAAACGGGGCTGGCCGGCGCCAGTTGCACGATGGACACACCCTGATTGACCGAAGCGGAGGCATTTGGATAGTCGTTTGGAATCGTGCGATAAAAATCCACGCCGAGACCACGCTCGATCGGCCTTAGGGGAGCGTCCTCCTTCTTGTCCGATCGGTTGACAATAAAGTGCAGCTTCTCGTCCGGGTAGCCAAGTTGACGAAATGCCCGAAGCATGGTGCGCGCATCGCGCATGTCGTGCACCATCGACTGCATGACCGGGAAAATCCGGTCAGCGCGATCCAGCGCGGCAAGTGCTATGGCATCAAAAGCACGGTGGATATCGAAGACCACCACATCATAGTTGGCCGATGCCACCTGGAGAAGCCTCTCGATCAGCGTTGGTGTCACCACCGCAATCTCTTTAGGTTCCTCTGGAGCGGAAAGCACATGCAGGTTGGGGAGGACTCTAAACGCGCTGGAGGCCAGGAGCGTGCCGTCCATGTGCACCGGATCGGACAGCACACTGGTGACCGATCCGGCGGCAGCCGGCCCGCTCATGAAGTAAAACGAGGCATCTCCATACTGCAGATCAAGATCAAGCAGGAGCACACGCTTTTCGTGTTGAACCGCCAAGACATATGCCAGGTTGGCCGCGATGAAGGTAGCGCCGCTCCCCCCCTTGCAGGCCGTAAAGCCATAGACTTCGCCTCCCGACGCACCCGTCGAGTGATCGGTCTGTCGGGCGGTGACGCGCCCCAGCAGCTCGGCAAGTTCCTCGCGACGCGGAGGAACTGAAATCACCTCGCGGACACCGACCCGCATCGCCGCAAGGAGGTTGGGGGACGAACAGTGGCCGGACATCAAAACCACCTGCATCTGCGGGATGCGCTGCGTGAGGCGCGCAAGACTCTCCATCGCCCTCGCATCCATCTCCGTTTGCGCGAGCATGAGGATGTCCGGCCACTTTTCCGGCAACTGGCCCGGATCCTCGCCAACACTGACTGCGCGCAAGGGAGGACGATCCTGGCGCTCCATGCCGATGAGCCATTCCAGAAAATGGCCTTCGAAAAACCGCACGTTGCGCTTCTCGCTGAAGGTCGCGACCAGATTCTCCCGCCCCTGTTCCGGATGGAGAACCGACTTGACCTGCTGGCGCAGCTCTGCGGAGTGCGTGATGATGGTGATGTACATAATCAGAATTTCAGACGACGTCACTACTCTCAACGCGGCGGCGCGGCGGTATTGGCCGGAGCGCCACTGGCTCCGCTCTGTCCTGTTCCGGCACCTCGTGAAACCTGGGTTGGTGCGAGAACCTCAAACGTGCGCTGATAGCGATCAACACCTGCCTTGGCGGCAGGTCCCGACAATTCGGGCGCCCCTTGAACCCGCTGGTTCGCGTCCGGATACGCCACTTGCATGGAGAATACCGCCCTGGTGGCTTTCCCATGCTCCGTAGCACCGGGGATGCGATCACCGGCACATCCGAGCAGAAACAGGCTCGCGCCGACCACGGCCCACACGGTATGCAGTTGGTTCAGGTTCACGGGTTTTCCTTTGGTCATTTCGATTGCGCCGGATTGGCGTCCGGCGGTTGTGTCCCCTGGACAGGGCCTGAGACGGACGGGCGCGCCTGCTGCTCGGTGCGTTCACGAATCCCCTCCAACTGCCCATGCAGGAAGAAGTCTCCGCGCCCGGGCGGGGTGAACCGGTCGGTGGGTAACGGCGGCTGCGCATTCAGCGGCTTCACGATGCGCGGCGTGACAATGATCAGTAGTTCGCTGACGTCGTTCTGAAATTCGCTGCTCCGAAACAACGCGCCAAATACCGGCAAATCTCCCAGACCTGGAAATCGGCGGATGGATTCAGAAACGTTGTTACGGACCAATCCGCCAATTGCAAAGCTTTGCCCGTCAAATAGCTGCACGGTGGTCGAAGCTCGACGGGTAGTGACGGACGGGAGCACGCTGGTCGTTCCGCCCGCACTGGTGAACGGCACGCCAACCTGCGAAAGCTCGGACACCTCCGGGGTGACCCGCAGGTGGATCTGACCGCCTTCAAGTACGGTTGGCGTAAAGCGCAGCCCCACCCCAAACTCCTTTTCCTCCATGGTCACGCTCGCACCGTTTGCACCGACCTGCGGCACAGGAATGAAGAACTTGCCGCCGGCAAGAAACGTTCCCTCTTGCCCGCTCACTGCCATGATGGTTGGTTCTGCGAGTATCTTGACCAGTCCGTTGCGAATTTCGGCGTCAATCGATATGGCGTTGGTACCGCGGCCAAGTGCGACCGCGCCGGCGCCGCCGGCGAGTAATTGCGTGAGAAGCGAATAGCGGAAGTTGCCGCCACCGAACGCCGTCGCGTCGACGCGTGCACCGAGTCGGTCCAGGACGGTCTTCGACACCTCGGCAATCTTGACTTCGAGCATGACCTGCGTTGGGCTAGAGGTGACCAGCATGTTGACCACGCGCCGACCGCCAAATTGCTCCGCAAGCGTCACCGCACGATGAACCTTTGCCGGGTCGGAAACGCGTCCCGTCAGAACCAGGGAGTCACCCGCAGCCGAAACTGTCAGTCCCGCTTCTTCGGGCATGAGGCGGGCAAGCAAGTCCTCGAGGGCACGGGTATCTATTCCAATCGTCACTTCGAATAGGGAAGTCTTACCGCCTTTCCCCCAGAGAAACACGTTCGTAGCACCGGTCTTCTTGCCCAATACATAGAGCTCGCGTGGCGTAACCAGTATGACGTCGGCGTGGTCTGGATTACCAACCGCCACGCGAATGATGTCATGTTCGCTGCGAATGATCTGCGACTTGCCCGACACCAAGCGCAGTGGGGGCGCCAAGTCGGCGTAGCCGCCCCTGGACGGCTGTAACGAATCGGGGTTCATCATCGGGGGCGCCAATGGCAAAGAAGTCGAGCTACCCGTGCCCGCTGCCAACGCGATCTGCTTGGCAGAGCGCAGGCGCATGGGCTCTTCGGCCTGTGCACCAATGAACGCACCAGATATGGGAACGCACAACAACATGAGGCTGCGGATGAAGATCTGGACGGAGTGCGCGCAAATGGCAGTCATTCAAACACCGTCACTTCCATGGTGCCGCGAGTTGTCCCGCGAATGACTTCAACGCTGCGTTTTTCATGGGCATCGCCGTGGCGGCCGCGCTTTGATGCCGCATCCGTGTGCTTGTGCGTCCCTGTGCGTGGCCCGCCACGCACCTCTGTGGCCCCGCTTCGCTGCGTTCCGGCATTGCCCGGGTTCGGCCCGCTGCCCAGCAGGTCCCCCTTGCGCATTCCGGGCGTTGCCACTGCCACGAGGTCGCCATGGTTGCGCAGCAAGAGGGACAGAGTCCCGATACTGCGACCAAGGTCCAATTTTTCTGCTTGTTCAGGCGTCACTTCCAGGGTGACCGCACTCACCACTTTGGGTTTGGTCTCGTCCCTGCCCACCTCTTGCGCAACGGCCAGAACCGGTATTTGCTCAAGAAGTATCTTGGACACCGGCACTGCGTCCGCATCCTTGGCGTTGAGGAGCACGTCTACCATGCTGCCAGGAAGGGCAAAGCCTGCAACCCCAATCACTTCATTGACCTTGACCGTCATCGCGCGCCTGCCGGGAGAGATGACAGCCGAAAGACCTCCCTTCGACCCCGGAGGGGCCAACCGACCTTCAAGAATCGGGGCCCCCTTCGCCAGGCCCACCTTGACAACACGTGACTCGAGCACTCGAGCATCTCTGAACACGCCGGGTTCACCTTGCACTGCAGGCCTGACCGCCAGCACCAGATGTTCGCTGCTCAACCGGGTTCCGACGGGGAGATCCCGAGCCGCGACGACGATCTTTGAGTCTGCTGCCTGTCCTCGGCTCTGTATCCAGCGCGCCCCCCCAAGCACCGAGCCGAGCCCGAGAACGGCCGAAATGCCGAGTAACGCCAGTACCCTCTCGTTCATGGCCGCCTGCGACTGAAAGTGGTGCGCCTAGCAGTTAAGGAATCTCTGCCAACACATGGATGGAAAGTCATTCAAGCTGAAAAAACAGACAGCACGTAGGCCATACTGCCCCCAGCGATGGCGATGGCGTATGGCATCCGACTTCTTGGCCCTTGGCGACACTTCCAGACAATTGCCAATGCCCCTCCGGCCACTGCCGAATACAGCACCGCCAGAATCGCGCCCGGAACACCGAGGTAGACGCCTACGACGCCCATAAGCTTCACGTCCCCTGCCGCCATGCCGCCCATCAAGTACAGCGGAAGCAATGCAACCGCAGCAATGAAGGAACCCAACAGCGCGCTCCAGAGAGCGGGCCCCCAACCGATGACGGCCAGCGCAATTCCCGTTGTCCAGGCTATCGCGACCAGTATGTTGGAGATCGTCCGCCCCCGGATATCCGAGCGCACCGCTAAGGCAAGTGCCATACCGAGCGCGACAAGGCCAAATTCGTGCATCTAAGGTCGTTGCGCTAAGTCTGGCGCCGCCTTCAGCGGGCTTTTCGGCATTAGCCTCCCGCTGTCGCCATGCATCCGGTTCCAGGATTAGCGATGCAATTTGCCAGCCCGGCAAAGAGCGCGGTGATGTTGACGCCGAGCGCCACAGCGCCGCCAATTACCGCGACCGCTACGATAGCAGCGATCAACCCATACTCGATCGCGGTGGCGCCGCCTTCGTCTTGCCAGAACGAACAAAGTGCCGCGCAGATAAATTGCATGATGTTCTCCTTATCAAAGGTTCAAATACATTGGAATACCGAGTCAGTAACATACATGCATGCGCATGCATGTTCCTCAAATTTGCCGCATTCACCAGCGGTGACTCCATATTGAAACAAAAAAGCGGCCTATTCAAGGTTAAGAAACGTTAAGCCTTCTGGTTTCGCATGTGTAGGAACCAATGTTAGGTACTCGATCCGATTTGAAATCTGCCGAATAGACGGTCGATAACCCGTTAAATCCATGCTTTGGTGAGGTGGCCCTGCCAAGCCGACGTTGCGCGGAGCAATCGGTATCGTGGTCAAACCCACATCCACGCCGCAGATCTGCAGGGGTTGTAGAGCCCGAAAGCACTGTCCGCTCGGTCTGGAGAAACCTTCAAGGACATTGCGGAAGCCAGACACAACGGTTACAGCCGGTTAGTCATCCGCTTCGGCCGCCATTCGAAAGTAGCGATGGGCAGCATCGCCTTGGCCTGAACTCTCCATCAGGCGTGCCAACTCAAGCCAGACGGCTCTGGACGGAGCTGCCACCGCTGCCTGCTCCAGGATGTTTTGCGCTTTGCCCCACAGCTGCTGACGGGCGCACAGGCGGCCCAGGGCGAGCAGCAAACCCGCATCTCCGGGATGCTCATCCAGCCAGCGCTCGGCCTGCTCCAGCTGTCTTGCGACATCCCGATCATTGGTCGCCACACAGTCGGCGTACTGCGCCGCCAGCGCGCTATCCCATTCATGCTGGAGCGCAGTTTCAATCACGGCCTGAGCCTCATGCATCAAGCACGCGCCGATCAGGCCCTGCGCCACCGTGGCAGCCACGCGCGCAGTGCGTCGATCGGCACGTGGCATGCGCTTCAGACGTTCACGCAGCTCCTCGGCATCACCTTGTGCGAACAGCGCGGCATAGGCAGCCTCGCGGGTTCGCGCAGCCACGGCCGGATGGACTGCCTTGCGTTCCTCGAGTTGGCGTGCGACACTCAATGAAGCCTCCCAGCGGCCGGCGTTTGTCATGGCCTTTAACGCCAAGCGCTGGGTAGCAATGTGGCGGGCACCACTGCGATTGAGTTCCTCCAAACGCTGCAGGGCCTCTGCATCACGTCGATCATCGACCAGCATTTCCGCTTCCGCCATCAGACGGGCATGGTTAAGCGCCATGCCGCTACCCTCGCGCGTGGCGGCTGCCGCCTTCACCAGCCAGGCATCGCGGAGCGCGCGATTCTCCAGGCGATGCGCCGCTTGCGCCGCCAGCAGCGCTGCCAGTGCGGCCTCCTCGCCGGCCGCATGAGCGGCCCCGGCCGCCCTTTCTGCCCGTGCATAGCGGCCCTCAAACAAGGCGCGCATGGCATCAAACAGGGAGTGGCGTGCCCTCTCAAGCGTACGGGCCGTGCGAAAGGCTTTGACCCGCTCCGGCAGGCCCAGGGTGTAAATAGCTGCGCGGAGGAAGAAATACAGCACGCCAAAATTGCCGGCGAGCAGCAACAGAAACAGGGTCAGGGACAATTCAATGCGCTTCGGCGGCACGAAGAAAAGCACGTAGCCATCGTTGTAGCGCGCCGCCAACGACAGGCCAACGGCAAGGCCAAACAGTGCCAGAATCCAGAACAGCCCGCGCATGCCCTGGGTGCCGCCTACTTGGATGCTGCGCGCGGCGCGCGGTAGTTCCGCACAGCGTTCAGGCTGTCGGAGAGGTTGGGCAGCTCAATACTGACGGCGCTGCTCGACAGCGCGCGCAGCGAAGTGACTGCGGCTACGCCAGTGCGCGAGCGCACGTCGACATAGCGGTTGATCCAGCTAATCGCTGTTTCCACATCGCTACGAAACAAGGCCTCATTGCGCTGCAGCAGGGCGATCCGGGCGTTCAGCAGCCGCAGCTTGAGGTTTTCGCGCACGAAAAACGCCTGGTTCGGCGCCAGCAGTACCGGTTCGGCGTCGCCGATATCGCGAATCCGGATCAGCTGCAAGAACTGTTGCCATGCATCGTCGCGCAAGCGGGCGAAAGCCGTCGGTTCGGCCGCCTTGCCGTCCTTGCTGTCCTTGCCGCCCTTGACGTCGGCCTTGTTCGCATCGGCCTGGCGTTGTGCAGCGCGCGCCGCCGACTGCGGCTGCAAGCGTTCATCGAACTGCAGCGGCAACGCGTCGACGCCGGCGATCACCGTATCCAACCTTAAGGCAAGTCCGGAGGTATCGACGAACGGCAGCCCCTTCAAGCGCTCAATGTCGCGTTGCAAGGCGCGACGCACCGTGATGAACTGGGCCTTGTCGGCACGCCCCAGGCGCAGGTCCGCATTCTGCAGGGCGATCAGTGCACCACGCACGTTGCCGGCCAGCTGCAGCTGTTGCGAGGCCAGCGTCAAGGTTTGCTCGATCTCGGTCAACGCCCAGTCATCACGATTGCGCGACAGGTCCTGATACAGCGCTTCCAGCGCCGCTTGCTGGCTTTGCGAATCGGCCAGGCGCGCTTCCAGCGCGGCGAGTTTCGTGACAGCCTCACGCACGCGCTCCTGCGCTTCGCGTGTGAGCGCGCCCTGCTGGCGCAGCGCATCGCTTTCTGCCTTCAGCCGCTGCGCCACTTCCTGCGAAAGGTGATCCACCTGGCGACGGGTATCCCACCAATTAAAAAGAAACAGCAGGACAAGGACGGCGACGGCGATGCGCGGCCGCGTCCACCACGCGCTGGCTCGCGCCAGCCAGGCCCGCGCCGACACCACGCCAGAACCATTGGTGGGAGCGGCTTCCGGCCCGTTTGGACCTTCTGTTCCTTTTATCCCTGGTGTTCCTATTGTTCTTTCCGTCTCACGCGGCCGCGCGGCCGCATCTGGCGCAAATGCCCCAGCCGGTTCCGCTTCGCGGGTCGGCGGGTTCATGTGCCGCCCCCGAAGTAGTGCACCATCCCCGCCACCAGGCCTTCGTCACCGCCTGCCGTCACAACCACGTTCTGCACCCCACGCTGGCGCATGCAGCGGCCAATGCGTTCGTGTGGAACAAACATCGGCGCCCGATTGAGCCAAGTCAGCGCATCCTTCGCCAGTAGCGATAACAGGTGCTCGCCGCCTTCCGTGCTGGTCACGGTTACGGCGTCAATCTGGGCAGCGCCAAGAAGCTGATTCAGTGTTGCCGGGTCTGGTGTTGCGCGTGCCCGCTGGTAACTGGCCACCGACGTCACCACAACACCCCTTGCCCGCAAGGCGTCGGCCAGCCATTCCCGGCCGCCATCGCCGCGAATGATCAGCGCGCGTTGCGGCAACAGGCCCTGGCTCTCAAGTTCAGCCAACAGGCCTTCGCTGTCGAACTGCCGCTTCGGCACCACCACGCGCGCCACCCCGCATTGGCGCAACTGTGCGGCGGTTCCGGGTCCGGTGGCGCCGGCCGGCAGTTCTGCCGGCCAGGCGAAGCCCCGCGCAAAGGCGTGCGTAACCGCATTGGCACTGACAAAAACCACCAAGTCAAACTGGGCAAGACGCGCCAGACAATCGTCCAGCTCGCGCGTATCGGACGCAGGTGCAATCGCAATGGTGGGAAACCAGACCGGGGTACCCCCTTGCGCCAAAATCAGTTCAGAGAGCGCCTGTGCCTGCTCCTGCGGCCGCGTCACTACCACCTGGCGCGCCGCCAAGCCGGGGGTGCTGCTCACACAAGGGGACAGAGAAACGCCGGACGGCGCTGACCGAGGTTCGATCGACTGGGCTGGCGCAACGGGTTCGGCCATGTCAATCGTGGCTACTGAGCGCGGCTAGAATCACATCCGCACCTTGCTTGCGCAGCTCCATCGCGGCGCGCTCACCCAGCGCCACGGCATCACCGGCGGCACCCTGTACTTCCGTTTCCAGCATGCGTGAACCATCCGGCGCACCCACGCGTGCACGCAGCACGATGAGGCTGCCTTCGATCACGCCATAAGCGGCCAAGGGAACCGAGCAGCTTCCGCCCAGGGCACGGCTCACCGCGCGCTCCGCCGTCACGCAGGCTTGCGTTTCGTCATGATTCAAGGGTGCGAGCCAGGCCGCCACGTCAGCACGGTCGGCGCGCGTTTCAATCCCCAGCGCACCCTGGCCGGCCGCCGGCAAGCTTGCGGTTGATGGCAGGATGGAACGAATGCGTTCGGCCAATCCCAGACGCTTCAAGCCGGCAGCGGCGAGGATGATGGCAGCGTACTCACCACGATCCAGCTTGCCCAGGCGCGTATCGAGATTGCCGCGCAGTGGTTGTACCGTCAGCGCCGGGTAGGCCTTGCGAATCTGCGCTTCACGCCGCAAGCTTGACGTACCGACGATGCTGCCGGCCGGCAAATCAGCCAGCCCGGCGAACACATTCGATACAAATGCATCGCGCGGATCCTCGCGCTTCATCACCACCGGTAGCGCAAACTCGACCGGCAGATCAGCCGGCACATCCTTCATCGAGTGGACCGCCAGATCGGCACGGCCGTCCTGCAGCGCGGTCTCCAGTTCCTTGACGAACCGCCCCTTGCCGCCCACTTTCGAGAGTGTGCGATCAAGGATTTGGTCCCCTTTGGTGGTCATACCCAGAATCCGGACTTCACACTCTGGATATAATTGCTGCAATGCAGCGCGGACATGTTCTGCCTGCCACATCGCCAGGCGGCTTTCCCGCGACGCGATGGTCAGTTGTTTGGGTGGGGAGCCCATTATTTTGACGTGTTGAATCGAGTCAAAAGTTTAGCATGCGCCCTTTTGCTGACCTTGGCAGCCTCCCTGCTGCCGTCAGCCGCCGCGGCAATCGAACCTGCGCGGGATCTGGCCGCAGACGCCGCCGCAGTGCGACCCGGGGTTCGCCCCGGGGAGCAAACGGCCGGCACCTCATCAAAGGCGGGCCGGCCTATTCTGTTGTTTGTGACCCAGCCGGGATGTCCATACTGCGACCGTGCACGTCGACAGTATCTGCGCCACATGGCCAAAGATCCGCAGTACACCAATCGCGTGCTGATGCGCGAGGTATCGATCGCCGCGCACCTCAAGGACTTTGACGGCCGCCGCATCAGCGGGCAGGAATTGGCGACCCGCTATGCGATCCGCCTCTTCCCGACCAATGTGCTCGTCGACGAAGCGGGCAGGCTCATCGCGCCCCCTCTGATCGGATTTACCGTGCCCGATTTTTACGCGGCGTATGTGGAGGACCGCATTGCCACAGCCGAGAAGACCCTGACTGCCAAACCATGACGACCCGCACAGCCGCAAAGAAAGCACCATCAGGAGCCAGCCGCGCCCGCGACAAGGAACTGCCCCTGCGCGAAGATGTCCGTCTGCTGGGCCGCATTCTTGGCGAAACCATCAAGGCCCGTGAAGGCAGCAAGGCCTACGAGACGATTGAAGCGATTCGTCAGTTGGCAGTGCGGTTCCGCCGCGACAATGACGCGGCGGCGCGGCGCCAGCTCACCGGCATGTTGAATCGCCTCTCGCGCGACCTGACGGTTTCGGTGGTGCGTGCGTTCTCCTAC
>SXGT01355238.1_pt1 | contig 18598 bp, 21 predicted proteins | sample 3176221 | NCBI WGS metagenome assembly SXGT01 (sample SAMN11356862, study PRJNA531348) | freshwater metagenome | isolation source: freshwater sample F1-120 | place: China: Fuxian Lake, Yuxi | collected 2017-12-25
AGGACCTCACGCCGATGCAGTGGCGGATGGTCGGCCGTCGCGGGCGCACGGCGTCGTGGACGATCGTCGGCGACCCGGCGCAGTCGTCGTGGCCGGCGCCGCAGGAGGCCGCCGCCGCGCGTGCGGAGGCGCTCGCGGGCAAGGACGAGCACCGGTTCCGGCTCTCCACCAACTACCGCAACTCCGCCGAGGTCTACGACCTCGCGGCACGCGTGGCGACGGTCGCCATCCCCGGCGCCGACCTCGCCGACGCGGTCCGTCGCACCGGCGAGGAGCCGGACCACCGCTGGGTGGCCGACGCGGACCTCGCCGCCTCGGTCGCCGAGACCGCGCGCGAGCTGCTCGGGCGGGTCGACGGGACCGTCGCGGTGGTGGCCCCGCGAGCCGGCCTCGCATCCACGCGCGTGCACCTCGCCGACCTCCTGGCCGCACACCCCGACCGCCTCCGGGTGCTCGACGGCCTCGACACCAAGGGACTGGAGTTCGACGCCGTCGCCGTCGTGGAGCCCGACGCGATCATCGCCGAGTCCGAGGCCGGCTGGCGCACCTTCTACGTCGTGCTCACCCGTGCCACGCAGCTGCTCGTCACCGTCGGCACCAGCGAGACCTGGCTGGCACGCGTCGCATGAGGCCGTCCCTGTGGCGGACGGGGCTGCGGCTCCTGCTCGCCGTGGCCCTCGGCCTCGCGGCCGGTCTGCCCGTCGCCTGGGTGACGTTCACCGACAGCGTGCGGGAGCTGACGATCGGTCCGCACCAGGCCACCGTGCGTCCCGCCTTCGACTCCCACGCGACGCTCGACTTCGGTGCCCTGCTCCCGCTCGTGCGCGTCCCCATCGACGCACCGGGACCGCTCGGTGTCGACATCCGGCTCGGGGAGGCGCAGGTCGGGACGCTCGAGGAGCTCGTGCAGCAGGACGCGGTCATCGCGAGCCAGCCGCAGGGCGAGATCGCCGAGGTCCGTGCCGCCGTCACCGACATGGCGACGGTCGCCGCCCTGCGCGGCGCGGGGGTGACGCTCATCGTCACCGCCCTCACCGTGGGCGTGTGGAGAGGCGTCGGTCCCCGACGTCGCCGTCGCCTCGTGCACGACCTGCGTCACCCGTCCGGACCACAGCTGGTGACGACGCTGACGGTGGTCGCGGCGCTCGGAGTGGGAGTGGCCCTCGTCGTCACCTCGCCCGATGAGGGGGAACGGCCCGAGACCGAGTGGGTCGGCGTCCGCACGGTCTTCCCCCAGCTGCCGGACGACCCCGTGCTCGACACGCTCCAGATCAGTGACGGTTCCATCACCCGCGGCTCCAGGGCCTTGGTCGAGGGCGCCCTGTACCTCTACGAGGACTCCGTCTCCTTCTACGGCGACCTCGCCGAGACGGCCGCCGAGGCCGAGCTGCGCCGACCCGAGGAGGACGAGTTCACCGCCCTCGTCGTCGCCGACCGGCACGACAACATCGGCATGGACCCCGTCGCACGCGTCATCGCCGACCTCGCCGGCGCCGAGCTGCTCGTCAACGTCGGCGACGACACCTCCCAGGGCGACGACTGGGAGCAGTTCAGCGTCAACTCCCTGGCCCGCGAGTTCGACGGCTTCGACAAGGTCGCCGTCAGCGGCAACCACGACACCGAGGCCACGGAGCAGCAGCTGCGCGACGCCGGGTTCACCGTGCTCGAGGGCGAGCCGGTCGAGGTCGGCGGCGTGCGGTTCCTGGGCGACAACGACCCGCGCGGCACGACGCTGGCCGGCTACACCGAGACCGCCGAGGAACGGGAGCGGCTCGTGCGCGAGCAGGATGCGGAGCTCCTCGAGGCGGCGTGCGCGGCCGACGAGGCGCAGGAGCGGGCGAGCGTGCTGGTGGTGCACTCGTGGGGCTCGGCACGCGACGTCGCCGCGTCGGGCTGCACCGACCTCGTGCTCTCGGGCCACCTGCACTACCAGGTGGGACCGGAACCGATCGAGGGTGACGGCGCGGCTCCGACGACGCGCCTGACCATCGGCTCGACCGGCGGCGCCGTGTTCCCGATCGCGCTGGGCAGCAAGCTGCGGCGCGAGGCGCAGGTCGCCGTCGTCACCTTCGACGCCGACGGTGTGCCGGTGGGCGTCCAGGTGGTCGGCTTCACGCCGTCGGGAGACGTCGACGTCGCCGAGTACGTCGAGCTGCCGTTGCCGTTCGCCGACGCGCAGGACCCCGACGCCGAGGAGCCCGAGGAGCCGGAGTTCGAGGAGTCGCCGCCTCCGGTCGAGGTCGAGTGAGCGCGGCCGCGGCGCTGGTGCCGGATGCCCTGCGGCACTCCGTCGGCGACCGCGGACCGGCCTGGGCGGCCTTCGTGGAGGGGCTGCCCGCCGTCCTGGCGGACCTGCTCGACGCGTGGGACCTGCAGCCCGACGGTCCGGCGCGGCACGGTCACGTCGCGATGGTCCTGCCGGTCCGGGGCCCACAGCGTCAGGAGTGGTCCCTCAAGGTCGGGTACGTCGACGTAGAGTCGGCCCACGAGCACCTCACGCTCGGCACGTGGGAGGGGCGGTCCGCGGTGCGTCTCCTGCGCGCCGACCCCCGGCGCGGGGCCCTCCTGCTGGAACGGGCCGGTCCGCGCGACCTCACGTCGCTGCCGGTGCTGCGGGCCTGCGAGGTGGTGGCCGATCTCGTCGACCAGCTGCACGTCCCCGCCCCGGGTCGCCTGCCGCTGCTCAGCGACCTCGTCGCCGGCTGGAGTGACGACCTGCAGTCCCATGGCTCCCGGCTGCCCGTGCCGCGTCGTCTCCTCGACCAGGCCGTCGCGCTCGGCCGCGCGTTCGCCGGCGACTCGGCGACCGACGGCGTCACGATCCACGGCGACCTGCACGACGCCAACGTCCTGGCCTCACGACGCGACGACGGGCTCGACGAGTGGCTGGCCATCGACCCGAAGGGGATCAGCGGCGACCCGCACTACGAGCCGGCGCCGATGCTGTGGAACCGCTGGGACGAGGTGCTGGCCGCGAACGACGCCCGGTTCGCGATCCGTCGCCGCTTCCACACCCTCGTCGACGTGGCAGGTCTGGACGAGGACCGCGCCCGTGACTGGGTGGTCGTGCGGACGATGGACGCCGCGCTCGAGGCCGTCGAGGCGGCCGACCTCGCGCTGCGCGACCTCGACGCGCGCGACCGACAGTGGATCACCACCTGCATCACCGTCGCGAAGGCCGTCCAGGACTGATCCCCGGCTGCCCGCGTGGTGGAGCCTCAGGCCAGCTCGACGTCGGCCGCCAGCACCGCCAGCTCGAGATCGGGGTGGGCCCGTTCGACGGATCGGATCTTCCAGCGGTCGGTGAACAGGACCAGCGTGGTGCCGTCGCTGCGCTCGAAGACCTCGACCCCCGACGTCCCGGCCAGGAGGCCGACGTCCTTGCGGTCGATCTGTCGCGCCACGGAGTAGTCGAGGCGCTGCAGCCTGGTCTGGGCGCCGAACTCGTTCGCGAGACGGTCCTGCACGACCTCGAACTGCATCGGGCCGACGGCCGCGAGGACGGGGGCGGCGTCGCCGCGGGCGTCGTTGCGCAGCACCTGCACGACGCCCTCGGCGTCGAGCTGGTCCATGCCGCGGCGGAACTGCTTGGACCGGGAGACGTCCGCGGACCGGATCTCGGCGAAGTGCTCCGGCGCGAACCTGACGATGGCGGGGAACTCGACGCGTTCGCCCTGCGCCCGCAGGGTGTCGCCGATCCGCAGACCCGTGGCGTTGACCAGTCCGATGACGTCGCCGGGGAAGGCCTCGTCGGCCCTGGACCGGTCGCGCCCGAACATGCTCTGCACGTACTTCGTGGTGATCGACCGCTTCGTGGCGGCCTGCTCGACGACGTCGCCCCGCTCGAAGCGGCCGGAGCAGACCCGCGCGAAGGCGACGTGGTCGCGGTGGTTGCGGTCCATGCCCGCCTGGACCTTGAACACGTAGGCGCTGAAGGGGGCGTCGACGGGTCGTCGGCTGCCGTCGGCCTCCCGCCGGTCCGCGGCGGCCGGGGCGAGGTCGACGAGCACCTCGAGCAGCTGGGTGAGGCCGAAGTTGAGCAGTCCTGCCGCGAACAGGACCGGGCTGGTTCGCCCGGACAGGAACGTCTCCTGGTCGTGGACCATGCCGTCGGCGGCGAGCAGCTCGACCTCCTCCTCGGCGGTCTCGAGGTCGATGCCGAAGGCCTCCAGGGCCGCGGCACGGTCGAGGACGTCCTCGCCGGCGATCGTCGCACCGCCCGCGGTCCGGTGGTACTGCACGATGTCGCCCGAGCGGAGGTCGAGCGCGCCCTTGAAGTCGCCGCCGATGCCGATGGGCCAGGTGACGGGCGTGGGGACGATGCCGAGCCGCTGCTGGATCTGGTCGAGCAGCTCCAGGGGAGCCAGCGCGGGGCGGTCCCACTTGTTGACCACCGTGATGACGGGGATCGCGCTGCGGCGGCACACGTCGAAGAGCTTCAGCGTCTGCGGCTCGAGACCCTTGGCGGCGTCGAGCACCATCACGGCGACGTCGACCGCGGCGAGCACGCGGTAGGTGTCCTCGGAGAAGTCGGCGTGGCCGGGGGTGTCGACGACGTTGACGACGGTGTCGCCGTACTGCATCTGCAGCGCCGTCGAGGAGATGGAGATGCCGCGGGCCTTCTCCATCTCCATCCAGTCCGAGACGGTGGCACGGCGACCGGCCTTGCCGTGGGTGACGCCGGCCTCGCTGATCATCTCGGTGTGCAGCGCGAGGGCCTCGGTGAGCGTGGACGTGCCCGCGTCGGGGGGGGAGATGATGGCGAAGGTCCGGCGACGGGCCGCTTCTCGTGCGATGTCCATTGCGGTCACCCTCCCGCCGGGTGAAGGTGAGGGCTCAGCCTGCCGACTCCCGGTGTCAGCGCGGTGATCTTCGACACCTTCGCGGCGAATGATTCGGCCGAACCCTCACCCAGGGGTAGAGTGCAAGAGCGCCGCGAGACTCCGGATCACGCATCCGGCATCGGATGGTCTCGCGGCTCTCGCGCGTCTGCGCCCCTCGACTTCCTGATCCACCCTCCTTCGAACGGAGTCCTCATGTCTGCTCCTGCTCCCGAGCGCGAGGCCGACACGCGGCACAGCGTCCGCGCCGCCCTCGCCTCGCCCAAGCGTCTGCGCGTGGAGGTCCTCGCGGGCCTCGTCGTCGCCATCGCCCTAATCCCCGAGGCCATCGCCTGCTCGAGCATCGCCGGCGTCGACCCGCGCGTGGGCCTCTTCTCCTCCTTCGTCATGGCCGTGGTGATCGCCTTCACCGGTGGCCGCCCGGCGATGATCACCGCCGCGACGGGTGCCATCGCCCTCGTCGTCGCGCCCGTCAGCCGCGAGTACGGCCTCGACTACCTGCTCGCCACCGTCATCCTCGGCGGCATCCTGCAGCTCGTCCTCGCGCTCGTCGGCGTCGCGAAGCTCATGCGCTTCATCCCGCGCTCGGTCATGGTCGGGTTCGTCAACTCCCTGGCCATCCTGATCTTCCTCGCGCAGGTGCCGTACATGGTCGACGTGCCGTGGCTCGTCTACCCGATGATCGTCGCGGGCCTGGTGATCATGGTCGCGCTGCCGAAGATCACCAACGTCGTCCCGGCGCCCCTCGTGGCGCTCGTCGCGCTCACCATCGTCACGGTCGCATTCGCCCTGACCGTGCCGGACGTGGGTGACGAGGGCGAGCTGCCCGACAGCCTGCCCTACCTGCTGATCCCCAACGTCCCGCTGAACCTCGAGACGCTGCAGATCATCGCCCCCTACGCTCTCGGCCTGGCGCTCGTGGGCCTCATGGAGTCGCTCATGACGGCCAAGCTCGTCGACGACATCACCGACACGCACTCCGACAAGTCCCGTGAAGGTCGCGGACAGGGCATCGCCAACATCGCCTCCGGGTTCTTCGGTGGCATGGGCGGCTGCGCCATGAGCGGTCAGACGATGATCAACGTGAAGGCCTCCGGTGCTCGCACGCGGATCTCGACGTTCCTCTCGGGCGTCTTCCTGCTCGTCCTCGTGGTCGGCATGGGCGACCTCGTCGCCATCATCCCGATGGCCGCGCTCGTCGCCGTCATGATCATCGTCGCCGTCTCCACGTTCGACTGGCACAGCGTCCACCCGAGCACCCTGCGCCGGATGCCGAAGAGCGAGACGTTCGTGATGGTCTCGACGGTCGTCGTCGTCGTCATCACCCACAACCTCGCGATCGGGGTCATCGCCGGCGTGCTCGTGGCCATGGTGATGTTCGCCCGACGCGTCGCGCACTTCATGCAGGTCGACGTCGTTCCTCAGGACGACCCGGGCGTCAAGGTCTACAAGGTGCGAGGCGAGTTGTTCTTCGCCTCCTCCAACGACCTCGTCTACCAGTTCGACTACAGCGGTGACCCCGACACGGTCGTGATCGACATGTCCGAGTCGCACATCTGGGACGCCTCCACGGTGGCCGCGCTCGACGCGATCGAGACCAAGTACGCCTCGCGTGACAAGGTCGTCGACATCCAGGGGCTCAACGATGCCAGCCTGGAGCGGCACCGCCGGCTCGCCGGCCACCTCGGCGGGGGGCACTGAGCCCTCCCGATCCGGGAGCCGGCCTCAACCCTCGTGACGGGCCCGCACGTCGTCCAGCAGCCGGGCGAGGTCGCGGGCCCGTTCGGCGCGCTCCTGCAGGAGGGTGAGGCGTTCCTCGACCACCCCGCGGACGCCGTCGAGCTCCTCGAGTGCGAGGGCGGTGTCGTCCGGGCGGCCGTCGGAGGATCCCAACCGGTCCAGCAGTGCGAGGATGTCGGCGATCTCCTCCACGGAGAAGTCGAGCGGCTTGAGCGACTTGATCAGTTCGAGTCGCTCGACCGTCACCTCGGAGTAGAGCCGAAAACCACCGGTGCTGCGGGCGTCGGGCGTGATGAGCCCGCCCTCCTCGTAGAAGCGGATGGTGCGCAGGCTCAGCCCGACCCGATCGGCCACCTCGCCGATCTTCATCAGAGCGTCCACAGCGCGTCTCCTCCGGTCGTGTGGGGGACACTGTAACGAGCCGGTGCCATCGTGCCGGCGTCCCGGGAGGAGGTGCCGCGTGACGACCGACGAGGTGTCCTGCCCGCGCTGCGCGTCGGCCGACGTGTCCGGCACGGAGCACACCGACGGCATCGTCCTGCGCTGTGGGGCGTGCGGCCACACGTGGGAGCGGGGACGACGCGGCTGCGCCACCTGCGGGGGGTCGGAGCTGGTCACCATCCCGCAGCTCATCACCACGACCCCGCGGGGCAACCAGGTCTCCATCATCGGGCGTCGGCAGGTCCTCGTCTGCCGCGCCTGCGACGCGGCGGGCGTCTCCGACTACCTCGAGCGCGGGGTGCCGCTGCCCTCCACCTATCAGTCCGCGGCGCGGCGGGTGGAGGTCGAACCCACGTCTGCACCGCCGCGTGCGAGCACACCACGGCGACGTGCGGCGCCGGCGCCCCGACAGGTCCCGTCGCCACCGCCGGCACCAGCGCCTGCAGCACTGACGAACCCGACGGTGCGACAGGCCATGGAGCACTTCCAGCAGTCCGCGCCCGACCCGTTCGCGCTCGCCCTCGTCATGCTGGGTCGTGAGGCGGGCCCCACCTCCCGGCTCGGCGACCCGGGCACCGCGGACCTGCTCACAGGCGCGGACGCCTGGGCCGAGCGCACCTTCACCGGCGGCAACCGTGAACCGGCCATCGCGACGGTGCGAGCCTTCGTCGAGCACTGCCGCGACCGTGGGTGGCTCTGATCTTCTCCTTCGGTGTCGCCGTCGTGATCAGGTGGTCGTGGCTCGGAGCTCTACTCGCTGCCCGAGCGCGCGGGGTCGGCTGCCGTCGAAGGAGACAGCGGCACCGTCGAACAGGTGGACTCGATGGGCGATGTACGTGGTCGGCACACCATCGAACCGCACGGTCATGCCGTCGCTCGTCGGTTGCAGGATCACTCGAGCGTCCGAGCCGAGGCGCACGTCGTGCCGGCTGTCGTGGCCGACGATCCCGAGCTCTGGACGGGTCGCGGAGCCCACGGTGACGACGGCGCCCTTCATGGCGACGTCCTCCACGAGGGCGAGCTCGTGGTCGATCGGTCGAAGACCGAGGAGCCCGGGTTCGGAGGAGGGCGTGTGCGAGCTCATCGGGGTGAGGACGTCGGCGTCGAGCACGGCGCCGAGGCGAGCTGCGTCCAGTCGGTCGCCGTCGGAGACGTCGACGAGCAGACGATGGCCTCGGGCGGCGGGACGATGGCTGCGGTGCAGCACGGCGCCGACGCTGACGTGGCAGTCGATACCTGCTGACTGCAACGCCTCGCGCAGTCGGGCTGCCCGCTGGCGACTCACCTGGGAGAAGCCGCGGACGACGACGGTCTCGGAGTAACGTCGGGCGACGTCGGCGACGTTCGTCGCGTGGTCGATGGCGGTCTCATGCACGGCGAACCTCCGGAAGGTGGCGCCACAGCTCGTCGATGGAGCGGTAGCGGCGGTCGGGCAGGGTTCCGAGGTGATCGACGACCTCGGGATCGGCGCCGCGGTGAGCGGCGTGACGGATGAGCTCGTCGCGGTGAAGGGAGTGGTACGGACCACCGAACGCCCCCAGCAGAGCGTTGACGACATCGAGTCGGCGCACCGTCATGACGCGCCCTCGGTGAGCGAGGCCGTCCGGTCGGCCGTGACGTCGAGGCGACACCGCCGCCAGAACCACCGTCCGTCGACGTCCACGGCTCGTTGCCGCACCTCGGCCACGTCGTCGAGAGAGAAGCGGGCCACCTCCTGCCACCCGTCCTCGACGCGTCGATCGAGGTAGACGTGCTCCTCGTCCTTGAGAACGCGATCCGCCTCGAGGTCGTGGCGGTACATCTCGACGGTGTGGATCCGGAAGTTCATGTGATCACCTCTATGCCCAACTCTACCGTTACGGAAGGTATGACCCAAGGGTGGGCTGGAGCCAGGGCTCGGATGGGCTAGGTTCTCGAGGTGGTCGCACTCGTCCGTCCTGATGCCTCCCGCCACGTCGCGTGGGCGGACTGCCTCACCGACATCGGCCACGGCCCGGCCGACGGGTCGGGGTTCATGTCCGCCGACGTCCCGACCGGCGTCGACGACTTCGAGGCCTACGTCCGGAACCGAGCCCTGATGGAGGATCCGGACGAGCCGATGGCGCCCGGCCTCGTGCACTGCAGCTTCCGCTGGATCGTCGACGACACGTGGCCCGACGACGGCCCGCTGCTGGGCTTCCTGGCGATCCGCCACGCGTTGACCCGTCCGCTGTGGGACGCCCACGGGCACGTCGGCTACTCGGTGCGGCCGTCCGCACGCGGCCGGGGTGTCGCTGTCGACGCACTGCGGGCCGGGCTCGCCGAGGCCGCCGCTCTCGGCATCGACCCCGTGCTCGTCACCTGCCACCGCGACAACGACGCCTCCCGTCGCGTCCTGGAGAAGGCCGGTGGCCGGTTGGAGAACGTCATCGACGACCACCTGCGGTTCTGGTTCGGCGACGGCCCTCGACCGCCCCGGCCCGCGGAGTAGCGTCACGCCCGCCCGAGGAGCTCCTCCGTGCGCGTGCAGAGCGCCTCGTACCGCTCGCGGACCCGACCGGGGTCGGACGGTCGGGCGATCTCGACGGGGTCGAGCAGCTGCTCCCCGGCGCGGAACTGCTCGCGCGTCAGGTCGAGCTCCTCGCCACCGGGCAGCCGGTTCCACCAGTGGTAGTCGACCAGTCGGCCCTCGTGGCGGACCTCGGCGCGCACCAGGGACCCGCCGAGCGCGTCGTGGACCACCAGAACCACCGTGATGCACTGGCCGGTCGCAGGGTTCTCGGGCGTCCACCGCTCGCGGTCCTCCGGAGCGCAGGTGTCGGGCCCCCACGCCCGCCGCAGGGCGTCGACGAGGACGGGACGGTCGACGGCCGCGAGAATCGCCATGGCCGCGAGCGTAGGCGCTGCCGCCGACAGGCGGCGCGGGTCGGCGAGAGCCCGGGGTCTCCTTGCGGCCCTTCCCCCTTTCGGGGCCCGTGGCTCTCCTCACCGACTGCTCGGCCGACGCACCTTCCCACCGTACGGAGGGGTCAGTCGGTGTGTCGAGACGTGCGACGGGAGTGGATCAGCGCCGCCACGACGAGCACGAGCGCGGCGAAGAGGACGACCGCGCCGACCTGGAGGACGACCTCACCGGCGAACGGCGCCAGCGGATCGAGCTCGACGACCCCGGGCTCCGGCGCCTCCTCGGTCAACGACGGGACGAGCAGGCTCAGGCCCACGACGACGGTCGTCACGACGAGCGAGGTGATCGCCCCGAAGCGGAGGCTGCGTCTGTTCACCGCCGGATCGTCTCAGCCGCAGCGTTCCAGCAGCAACGTCGCGTAGGCGCGGGCGCTGGCGACGACCTCGTCGATCGGCACGTACTCGTCGACCGCGTGCGCCTGCTCGATGTGCCCGGGCCCGAACTGCAGCGTCGGGATGCCCAGCGCCGCGTACTGCCGCAGGTCCGAGCCGTACGGGGCGCCGACGAGCTCGGGTCGGTCCGCCCCGGTGCTGGCGACCGCGTCGGCCACCTGCTCGCCGAAGGCGTGACCCGACGGCAGGGCGCCGGCGGCGAACTTGCCGCCCGGCCAGCTGACCTCGACCGGGTGCTCGCGCAGCCACGGCTCGTCGATCGTGGCGAGCGCCTGCTCGAAGATCGCCGTGGCCTCCGCGAACGACTCACCCGGCATGACGCCGTAGCGGCCCTCGGCGACCAGCAGGTCGGGCACCGTGCTGGCCCAGTCGCCCGCGCGGACGATGCCGACGGAGATCGGCCACGGCCGCGGTCCGAACGGCGCCGGCGGGCTGACGTTGCGACGGTCGTCGAGGTCGCGCAGCGCGGCGTGCACCCGCTCGAAGAGGTCCAGCGCACTCAGACCCCGCCCGGCCATGGAGCCGTGCGTCGCCCGTCCGCGGATGTCGAGGCGGAACGTCAACGATCCGGCGTTGGCCGCCACGATGCGACCGTCGGTGGGCTCGGCGATCAGGCACGCCTCCCCGGTGTGCCCGCGGCGCAGGGTCGCGAACGTGCCGATGCCGCCGTCCTCCTCGCCGATCACCGTGTGGACCGCGAAGGGGCGCGTCAGCTGCTCGCCCACCGCGCGCACTGCCGCGAGGATCGCGACGACGCCGCCCTTCATGTCGCACACGCCCCGGCCGTACCAGCGGCCGTCGGCCTCGTGCAGGAACCACGGGTCGTGCCCGGTCCACCACTCCGCCTCGCCCGAGGGGACGACGTCGAGGTGGCCGTTGAGGATCAGGGCGGGCGCACCCCCGCCGGGACCGTCGGGGCGAGACGTCCCGACACAGCCCCATGCCTCCTCGCGCTCGACCTCCTCGCCCGGGTAGTCCGGATCGGTGCGCAGCGCCTCGAGGTCGAGCGGCCAGAGGTCGACGTCCAGGCCGAGCCCCTGCAGGGTGGCCGCCGCCCAGCGCTGCACGCCCGCCTCGGCCTGGCTGCCCCCCACGCTGTCGTAGCTGACCAGCTGCGCGAGGTCACGTCGGATCAGGTCGACGTCGATGTCCATGAGGCCAGTGTGGCAGCCGTCTGCGGGTAGTCGATGCGCCCTTCGGCGATGCCGATCACGAGGTCGTACGCAGGATCCTCGGGGGCGTCCAGGACCACGTCGTTGAGACCGTAGAAGACGTAGACGCAGAGCCACCCGAGTCGCTTGTTGCCGTCGACCAGAGGGTGGTTGCGGACGATGGACTCCATCATCGCGGCGGCCTTCTCGTCCAGCGTCGGGTAGGCGTCGTCACCGAAGGCGCTGGCCCGCGGCCGGTTCACGGCCGCATCCAGCAGGCCGATGTCGCGCACCGGGCCCACCCCGGCCTCGTCGAGAATCGCCAGCGCGAGGTCGGTGCTGAGGTAGACCGTCACGAGCCCGTCCTCATTGGGAGAGTCGCTCGAGCAGCGGACCGTAGTGATCGATCGCCTCGCGGGTGAGGCGGCGAACCTCGTCGTCCCGGGACAGGCGCTCCGCCCGCTCCCGGATGGCGCGCAGGGCAGCCTCGTTCTTGCTGACTCCTTCTGACTCCGCGAGCGCAGTCAAGGTGGCGTCGTCGTCATCGTTGAGTCGCAGCGTCATGCCCATGCGCCCATGATATCGCTCTGATACCACCGGCACCACCGTCTACGCTGGCCGCATGTCCAGCCTCGTCGCGTCCCGTCACGCGTGGTGCTGGCGTCGCCACCCGTAGAGGAGCACGACCGCCACGGCCCGAGACCCTCTCGACGGTCCGGCCCCGCACGGTGCCGCCTCGACCGCCGGGAACCCGACCCGACGAGGACCCCATGACCCTGCTGGACGACCTGCTGGCCCAGCCCGCATTCGCGATCATCCGCGGCCGCGACGCCGAGACCGTCACGCTCCTCGGCGGTCCGCGCACCGACGTCGAGCGCCTCGCCGACATCCCGCTGTCCGCGGCTGCCGCCATCGGTGAGCCGCAGTGGGACTCCCTCGTGCTGGTGCCGTTCGCGCAGGTGCGCGAGCGCGGGTTCCGTGCGCACGACGACGGCACGCCGCTGAGCGTCATCGAGGCGCGGATGCGGGTCGAGATCCCCCTGGCCGAGCTGCTCGAGCTCCTGCCCGACGTCCCGATCGAGCTCGCCGACGCCGGCGGCTTCGAGACCTCCGACGACGACTACGCCGCCATGGTGCGTCGCGTCATCGACGAGGAGATCGGTCACGGCGAGGGCGCGAACCTGGTCATCGGGCGACACCACCGCTCGCGCGTCGCCGACTGGGGGCACGACCGTGCCCTCACCGTCCTGCGCCGCCTGCTGGAGCGCGAGCGCGGTGCGTACTGGACGTTCTGCGTCTTCACCGGAGAGCGCCACCTCATCGGCGCCAGCCCCGAGCGGCACGTCAGCGTCGAGGCCGGTGCGGTGCGCATGAACCCCATCAGCGGCACCTTCCGCCTGCGCGGCCTGGACACCCACGCCGACCGCAAGCGGGAGCTGCTGCGGTTCCTGTCCGACGAGAAGGAGATCTACGAGCTCTTCATGGTCGTCGACGAGGAGCTCAAGATGATGTGCGACATCTGCCACGAGGGCGGCCTGGTGCTCGGGCCGTACCTCAAGCCGATGAGTCATCTCGTGCACACCGAGTACCTGCTCGCCGGCCGCACCGACCGCGACGTCCGCGACGTTCTGCGCGACTCGATGTTCGCCGCCACCGTCACCGGCAGTCCTGTGGAGAACGCGTGCCGGCTCATCGAGCGGTACGAGGAGCACGGTCGCGGCTACTACGCGTCGGTTGCCGCGCTCGTCGGCCGGGACGCCGACGGCGCGCCGATGATCGACGCGCCCATCCTCATCCGCACCGCCGACGTCGACGCGGACGGCAACGTCAAGGTCACCGCCGGTGCGACGCTCGTGCGCGACTCCGACCCCGACTACGAGACCGCCGAGACGTGGGCCAAGGCCTCGGGCATCCTCTCGGCGTTCGGTCTCGTCGAGGCGGCTCCGCTCCCGTCGGGCGACCTCGACGCCTTCACCCGCGACGACGAGGTCCTCATCGCTCTCGGCTCCCGCAACCAGCGGCTCAGCCAGTTCTGGCTCTCCGACCAGTCCGGCGCGGCCCCCGAGCCGACGCTGCAGGGCAAGCGGGCCGTGATCGTCGACGGCGAGGACGACTTCGTCAACATGCTGAGCCACGTCTTCGGCGTGCTCGGCATGCGCACCGACGTGATCCGCCACGACGCCGACGTCCTGCGCGACGAGGGCGTGGCGGCGCTCGAGCCGTACGACCTCGTCGTCGTCGGCCCCGGGCCGGGCGACCCGCGGCGCAGCGACGAGCCCAAGATCGCGGTGCTCGACGACGTCGTCACCGACCTCCTCGCGCGCGAGCAGCCGTTCCTCGCGGTGTGCCTGGGCCACCAGGTGCTCAGCCGCCACCTCGGTCTCGACCTCGTCTTCAAGGACATCGTCTTCCAGGGCACGCAGTCGCGACTCGAGGTGCTCGACCGGCCGGAGACCGTGGGCTTCTACAACACGTTCGTGGCCCGGGTCGGGGCGGCAGGGCTGCCGGCCGGCGTCAGCGTCGAGCGCGACGAGACCACGGGCGACGTCCACCACGTCGCGGGGCCGCACTTCCACGGCATCCAGTTCCACGCCGAGTCGATCCTCACGCAGGGTGGTTTCGCGATCCTGCGCGACCTCGTGCTCGACCTCGTCGGCTGACGGGCGCCGGCTCGTCAGCTCTTCAGCTTGCGCAGCGCGCTGGGCTCGTGCGCGGCGCGTGCGCCGGTCTTCTCGCTCTCGACGACGTACTTCGGCTCGTCCTCGCTCGCGCGCCACTGCTGCTTGGCGAGCTGGAAGTCCTTGGTCTTCTTCTCGACCACCGTCCCCTGCGTCCGCCCCTGGGAGGTCTCCCAGCTCACGCGGTCACCGGCCTTCAGATCATCGCTCATGGCATCACTGTGCGTCCGCGGGCGACGGTCCGCACGTCGGCGGGGCTCAGGCCGGGGCGGGGGTCCGCGGGCGCCACCGGGTGATCGCCACACCGGCCAGGCACAGTGCACCACCGACGAACGCGAGGGCCACCGGCACCTCGCCGAGCACGAGCCAGGAGATGACGATCGCGGTGGCCGGGACGAGGTAGGTCGTGGAGGCGACCGTGCCGGCGCTCAGCCGCTCGATCGCGTACGACCAGGCCACGAAGCCGACCGCCGTGGGCAGCAGCCCGAGGTAGACCAGCCAGGCGACCTCACCGGCCGAGGCGACGGCGAGCTGCTCGGCCAGGCGCGGGGCGAACGGCAGGCAGGCGAGCGCCCCGACCGAGCAGCCCAGCCACGTCGAGAAGGCGGGCCGCACGTGGCGCAGCGTCGGCTTCTGCAGGAGCGCTCCGGCCGCGTAGCTCAAGGCGGCGCCGAGGGCCAGGAGCACCCCGTCGACGCCGACCTCGGCCGACTCGCGCGTGCTCAGGGCGATCACCGCGACCCCGGCGAACGCCACGGCCAGGCCGAGCATGAGGGGGCGGGGGAAGCCCTCGCCGAGGAACAGTCCGGCACCCAACGCGATCAGCAGTGGTCCGACGTTGACGATCAGCGCCGTCGTGCCGGCGTCGAGAGAGGTCTCGGCCGCGTTGAGGGCGACGTTGTACACGCCGAACCACACGATGCCGTACGCGGCCGTCAGGGCCAGGGTCCGTCCTCGTGGCAGGCGGTGTCTCCACGGCCGGGCGATGAGCGTGAGGGCGGCGGCGCCGACGGCCAGGCGGCCCAACGTCAGTGCGACAGGGTCGAAGGCGCCGGCGAGGGCACGGATGCCGACGAAGGCAGACGCCCACACGACCACGACCGTCGCGAGCGCCAGGATCGTCAAGTCTCGTGCCGGTCGCACCGTCGAGTTCGCGCTCACGACGTCAACCTAGGGGTGCGGACGCCGCTCCGACCACGGGGGATCCGGTCACCGACGCACGAGATCGCGCCATCGAGGGGGTGGCGCGATCTCGCGCGTGCTCGGCCGACGTGGCCGGGGGATCAGGCGGTGTTGCCGCCGTCGGAGTCGAGCGTCACGCTGACCTCCTGCCGCTCGCCACCGCGCAGGAACGCCAACGTGACCTCGTCGCCGGGGCGGAACCCGCGGATCGCCGCGACGAGGGCGTTGGAGCTGCCGACGGGGACGTCGTTGATCGAGGTGATGACGTCACCCTCCTGCAGGCCCGCATCGGCGCCGGCGCTGCCCGGGTTGACCTCGACGACCTCGGCACCGATGCCCGTGATCTCGTCGTTGTCGACGGCAGGACGGACGGTCACGCCGATCTGGGCGTGCTCCACGGTCTCCCCGGCACGCAGCTGACCGGCGACGCTGCGGGCGAGGTCGACGGGGATGGCGAACCCGAGACCGATCGACCCGGCCTCGCCGGGGACGGACCCGCCGGACCGGATGGCGGAGTTGATGCCGACGACGCGGCCCTGCAGGTCCACGAGCGGACCGCCGGAGTTACCCGGGTTGATGGCCGCGTCGGTCTGCACGGCCGGGAAGACGGTCGATCCTCCGCCGGATCCGTCCGAGGAGGCCACGGGGCGGTTCAGCGCGCTCACGATGCCGCTGGTGACGGTGCTCTCGAGCCCGAAGGGCGACCCGATGGCGACGACCTCTTGTCCGACCGTGAGGCTCGAGGACGATCCCAGCGTGGCCGGCGTGAGACCGCTGACGCCGTCGACCTTGATGACGGCGAGGTCGGTCTTGGGGTCACGCCCGAGGATCGTGGCCTCGCCGTTCGTCCCGTCGCTGAACGCCACGGTGATGGTGCCGCCGTCGGCGGCGGACTCGATGACGTGGTTGTTGGTGAGGATCTCGCCGTCGTCGCTGATGACGATGCCCGTGCCGGAGCCCGCAGCGCCCGCGCCGGCGACGTTGATCTGCGTGACCGACGGCAGGACCGCCTCGGCCACGCGCTCGATCTGTCCGGTGGCGGCCGGCTCGGCGTCGACCTCGCCCTGCAGGGAGCTGACGGTGGCCGGGCCGTCGTCGTCCAGCGCACCGTAGAGAGCGGCACCGCCGAACCCGGCGGCGCCGGCGAGCAGCACGACCGCGAGGGCCGCCGCGAGGCGACGGCCGCGTCGCTTTCGGGGCCGCTGCGCGGCAGGCGGGTGCTGCTCGCCCCACCCCGCGCCGACCGAACCGGCGCCGGCGGCGACAGCGGTCGCGGCCTGGCTGTCGGAGCGCGCCGCGGTCGGCTCCTGCTCGCGGGTGGACTCGCCCTCGAAGCGGTGGACGTTCGCTTCGTGGGCTGCCGGATCCGACGGGACCGCGTCGCGGGGGATCTCGGTGGTGTGCTCGGGCTGCCCGGCGGGCGGGACGGGAACGGTGGGCTCGGCGTCGTCAGGACCCCGGGACGACGAGGCGTCCGGTCCCGGCGCGGCATCGTCGTCGGACCTGCGATGCGGCGGGACGTAGGGATCCGAGGCGAACGGATCGTTCTCGTTGCTCATGTGACCACATTCTTCCTCATCGCTGAGAACACGCTGAGCGGTGAGTGTGAGCGCTCGAAGAAGGGACGGTCAGGCCTCGGGGTCGCGCACGTCGGCCTCGTCCAGGCCCGGGACGGTGAGCGTCAGCACCGTGCCACCACCGTCCGGGCAGCGGGCCGTCACCGATCCTCCGTGACGCTCCGCCGCGCGCTTGGCGATCGACAGGCCGAGGCCGGAGCCGGGCATGGTGCGGGCCTCTCGCGAGCGGTAGAAGCGGTCGAAGACGTGGGGCAGGTCGGCCTCGGCGATGCCCGGCCCCTGGTCGGCGACCGTGAGCACCCCGTCGACGAGCCGGACCGTGACGGTCCCACCCTCCGGGCTCCACTTGAGCGCGTTGTCGAGCAGGTTGGTGATCGCGCGCTCGAGGAGGGCCGGCTCCCCGAAGACCGCCCACTCCCGCGCGTCGACGTCGAGTTCGAGGCCCTGCGCCCTCGGGCGGACCCGGTCGACGGCCTGCGCGACGACGTCGGCGAGGTCCAGCACCTCGGGGGACCGGTCGAGCGGTTCGTCACGGGCCAGCTCGACGAGGTCGCCGACGAGGGTCGTGAGCTCCTGCAGCTGCGCGCGCACGTCGGCCATGATCTCCCCGCTCTGCTCCGTGGTGAGCGAACGATCGGGGTTCTCCGAGGCCTGGCCGAGCAGCTCGATGTTGGTGCGCAGGCTCGTCAGCGGCGTGCGCAGCTCGTGGCCGGCGTCGGCGACGAGCTGGCGCTGGCGCTCCTGCGAGGCGTCGAGCGCGAGCAGCATGTGGTTGAACGACGTCGACAGCCGGGCGAGCTCGTCGTGACCGGTGACCTCGATGGGGCGAAGCTCGTTCGTGCGCGCCACGCGCTCGGTGGCGGCGGTCAGGCGGCGCACGGGTCGCAACCCGTTGGTGGCGACCACCCAGCCGGCGAGTCCGGCGACGAGGACGCCGAGGGCGGAGGTGAGGATCAGGACGAGCTGCAACCGGTCCAGCGAGCGTTGCGTCGACTCCATCGACTGCGCGAGGACGAGAGCCTGACCGGGGCCCGCCTGCACGGCGACGACGCGGTACGGCTCGCCGTCGATCGTCGTCGTCCGGCGCGAGCTCTGCGACTGCCCGATCGACACGGCGATCTCCCGCCGGTCGTAAGGGAAGTCGGCGTCGGCGCGCCGGGTGAAGACCTGCCCGCCCTCGACGGCGATGAACCGGATGCCGAACGCGGAGAGGAGGTCGGCGTCCTCCTCGTTCATCGAGGAGGGGCTGTACCCGGCGGCCACCGCCGCGTCGGCACGCTTGAGCAGGGACTCGTCGAGCGCGTCCTGCAGCTCGGCGCGGACGGTGACGAACACGACGGCGCTCGCCACGGCCAGGACCGCGGCGACCGCGGCCGTCGTCAAGAGCGCTACCCGCAGGGCCAGGGAGGCTCGGGACGTCCACGGCGTGACCGCGCGGTGGACGGCCTCGACCGCGGAGCCGACCGGTCGTCGGGCGGTGCGCCCCGTGGTCTCACCGGCGGCCGCTCCCGTGCGTCCACCGTCGGTCGACGTGTCGTTCGGCCCAGGGTCCCTGTGTCCCGTCGTCTTCTGCCCCGTCTTCTTCTGCCCCGTCGTCCTCTGCCCCGTGTCGCTCACGGCGGCGTCTCGCGCAGGGCGTAGCCGACGCCGCG
>SXGT01607643.1_pt1 | contig 18594 bp, 15 predicted proteins | sample 3176221 | NCBI WGS metagenome assembly SXGT01 (sample SAMN11356862, study PRJNA531348) | freshwater metagenome | isolation source: freshwater sample F1-120 | place: China: Fuxian Lake, Yuxi | collected 2017-12-25
CAGGGCTTCCTGATCCTTGTCGAGACTCACGCCGACGACCGCGAAGCCTTTGACAGCGAGCTTCTCATTCAGCTCCTTGACGTGCGGCATTTCCCTTTTGCAGGGGCCGCACCAGGTGGCCCAAAAATCCACCAGCACCACTTTGCCTCGATAATCGGCCCACTTGAAGTCCTTGCCGGCCGCGGTTGCCCCGGCCAGGTCCAACTCTTTGCCGACCAGGTCCGATTCCTCAGCCTCCGGCTTCTGGGCGAGTTTTTTGCCGTAGCGGGCCAGTTCCTTGTCGCTGGCTTTGGCGAAGAGGCCGCCGAACTCCGCGAACAGCTTCTCCCTTTCATCGCCGCTGTCGAGCTTGTTGATGAGGGCGACCGTGCTGGAAGCCATCCGCAAATGCTTCGTCACCAGCTTTTCGGCGGCGTAGTAATCCTTGAGCTCTTTCAACAGGCCAGGGATTTTTTCTGCCGGAAGTTCGACGCCATCGAGCACCTTCCGCTCCTGCTGGAAGAAGGCAACCTGGCGGGCGATGCGAGCGCGGGTATCCGCTTTCATCTGCTCGGTGAAGGCAACCAGCGCCTTGTCGCAAGTTTCGTCACCCGTGCAGGCCTTCTTATGCAGCGTCTCGAACTTCGCTTCCGCCGCCGTCAGAATCTCGGTCTCTTTCGCCGCGGGATTGGCGGCCAATACGCGGTCGCAGGCTTCCACGACGGCTTCGGTGAAGCCAGGGCGGGCCTGAATGGACTTGGACTTGTCGAGCATCTTCTCGATGTAGGCCACCAGCTTGTCGCTGGAGAGGCCCGGTTTGGCGGAGTACGGATTGACTTCGCTTTCTTCGTTGGCTGCTTCCTTCTTCTCTTCTTCCACCGCACCGCAGCCGCCACTCTCATTTTCCTTCTTAGGTTCCTCTGACTTTTCCGCAGCAGGTTTCTCTTCGCTCTTTGCGGGAGCCGGCTTCTCTTCGGCTGGTTTTTCCTTCCCTTCTTCGGCTGCCGGTTTCTCGGCGGGCTCACCCATCAATTCCTTCAGCCGGGCCTCGAGTTTGGGTCCGCGGAGATGAAGGGAATCGACGTTACCCTCCTTGTCGAGCAGCACGACAAAGGGAATGGCTTTCACTCCAATGGCCACGGCTAATGGATTTGCGACCACGCCGTCGTCCACGGTCTTCTTGTCAAACAGTTCTTGGCTGATAACGGTCTGCCACGGTGGCCCTTGAATCGTCAGGAATTCCTTAAGCTGGGAGAGTTCGTTGTCCAGGCTCAGGCCGATGACCTCAAATCCCTTGGCATGATAGGCATTGTAATTGGCCCGAACATTAGGCAGCTCTTCCAAGCAAGGAGGGCACCAGGTGGCCCAGAAGTCCACCAACACATATTTGCCTTTGTAGGCGGTGAAGTCGAAGGGCTTGCCGTCAGGAGTTACCCCTTCGATCACAAGCGGTTTGCCCACAAGTCCAATCCGCTGACGGGCAAATTTGGCCGCTTCGGATACTTGCTCGACCAGGCCTTTATCCGCACCTTGGAAACTGGTTTCCAGCATCTCGTACAACTTCAGGACGGTGGATAGTCTTCCGAACGAGTATTCCAAGCTATTCGCCTTGCCCAAGATGCTCGCCACCAGGGACTTGCTCGGTTTCTCCTTGGCCAGCAACTCCTGAATGGCCGCCAGAAATTTCTCCTCAGCCCCCTCTTTCCCTTCGCTGGTAGCCTGAAGCAGTGGCTTGATTTCAATTTCGGCATCGAAGATGCCCGCCACATTCAGGATTTGCTTCGCTTGGGCCGCAATCTGCTCGATAGGACTCTCCTCATAGCGCTTCGCGATCTTCTGCAGTTCGCTGACCATGTCGTGTTGAAACTGCGGTGTCGCGCCGTCGGCGCCCTGCAGTTCGAGGCATTTCTGGAAGGATGCCATGAATGCCATCGGGGAGCCGTTCGCCCCTTCGACAAACTTCTCAATCTCCGCCACGACCTCCTTGCCGTCGGCGGGAGGCGGATCCACTTTCGCCAGCTTGTTGACGGCAATGTCGAACGCTTGCACCCGTCCAAGTTCGGCAGTTTCTGGATCCTTGCTGTCGCTCAGCTCCTTGGCAAACGCCACCAGCCGCTCTTCAGCACCGGGGATTTTGTTTTCCAGAAAACCTTGGTGGATTCCCATCATCAGTTGCAGCAACTGGTGCTTGGTTTCCGTTGGGATGTCGCGGATCGACAACAATTTCCGCGCCGCGGCCAGACTGGAGTCCTGGATCGCGACGTAATCGGCTTGCTGCTCGTTTTTGGTAGCTCCCTGGGGCTTTTGCTGCAATTTTTTTTGCAGGAAACTCATCAGGCGATCTGCACCTCCCGAGGGGAGCGGATACTGCGGCGACGCTCCGTAATCATTCGTATCCTCCACCACCTCCGGCGACTCCGCGGGCTTGCCCGGCTCCTCTTCAGCCGGCCCAGGTTTGGCTCGGGGCGACTTCTTCTGGCTAATCGCATCCGCTGCCACGCTGGGGAATTCTCCCGCTGCTGTCTTCCCGCTGGCCTTCGAGGAGTCGGCCTCCTTTGCGGGCTGCTCTTCCTCGTTCCCCTCGACCTGAAACTTCGACTTTTCCGCCGTAATCGGCGCTGGATCTCCGCAGCCGCTAAATAGTGCCAGGACGAGGCCCCCCAGCAGGAACGGGGCGCAGTGGAATCGAAGGCAGGAGGTACGAGAAACTGTCATGGCAACACGCTGGAAGAGAAGGGAAACCGGATTGGGGGGGCCCATGTTGGCCGCCCCTTATTCTAGGGTAACAAGGCCCGGCAACGCACCCCCGAAATGCGGAATACGGCCGTACCGCGAGACAGAGGACGTGAGACGCGAAACGAACAAGGGCTCATGAAGTTTGGCGCGATGCGGGTTGCAAGTCAATGATGCGCGGTTGGCCCCAGATAATTTGCCCCTGACTTGCCCTCAGTCGTGGCCTCCCGAGCGGGAGGGTAGTATAACGGCTGACGAATCAGCGTCTGGAATTCTTTCGAGTTCACTCCCTCCCGTGTACGTGTAAACTGGCCATGAAATTCCTGCTGGGTTGCTGGCCGTTTCTCCTCATTGCCGTGTTGGTAGTGATCGGCATCGGCGTGAGCATGTATTTTGAGAAGAAACGGCGGGAGGCGCTGGAGAAAGTTGCCGCCAGCCTGGGGCTGGAGTTTTTTCCGCAGGGAGTGCCCGGTCTGCTGGGAGCGGTTCAGGGGTTCTCTCTGTTCAACACCGGACGGGGACACTCCGTTACGAACACCATTCGCGGCGTGACGGACGACGTGGAACTGACCATTTTCGATTTGACCTATACCACCGGCAGCGGAAAACATTCGCACACGCATCGCCAGACGGTCATTCGTTTTGCCTCGTCGCAGCTCGGCTTGCCTGATTTTACGGTCAGCCCCGAGGGATTCTTTCACAAGATTGTGAAGCTGTTTGGAGTGAAGGACATCAATTTCGAGGAGGACCCCGGCTTCTCCAAGGCTTTCCTGTTGCAAGGAGCCGTCGAGCCGGCGATCCGGCAACTCTTTGGACCACCGGTGCGGGAATGGTTTTCGCAGCGACGTGGCATCACGGCCGCGGGGCGGGCGAACCAGCTTTTTTTCTTTCGCGCCGGCCAGCGCGTGAACCCGGACAAGATTGCGGGGCTCCTGGAAGAGGGCTTTCAGTTCTTCAAGCTCGTGGCGACGCCGGTGAGCGAGGCGTAGCCACACGCGGGCCGCGTGTGGCCACGTATAATGTCTTCATGCCTGCCGTCCCTCTCCACACTCGCCACGACCGCCGCTTCGAGCAGAACCGCTTCGTCTACCCCGTCCTCAGCCGGCGAAGCGAGGGGATATCCATCGGCGTGAATCTCAATCCCGACAAGGTCTGCAACTTCGACTGCATTTATTGCCAGGTGGACCGGACGAGCCAGAGCGAGACACAGTTCGTGGAGACGGCGGCCCTGTTGGAAGAGCTCGGTTCGGTCATTGATCTTTGTTCCAGCGGCGCAATTTTCGAGACCGAGAAATTCCGGGATACGCCCCCCCAGTTCCGCCGGCTCAATGACATTGCCTTTTCGGGGGATGGCGAGCCGACGACGTTCAAGAATTTCGACGAGATCATCGCGGCGTGTGCCGGCCTGAAACGAGAGCGCGGCCTCGACGACGTGAAATTGGTCCTCATCACCAACGCCAGTATGTTCCACCGGCCGCATGTGCAACGCGGCCTGGCGATTCTGGACGAGAACAACGGCGAAGTTTGGGCCAAGCTGGAGGCGGGGACCGAGGAGTACTTCAAGCTCATCGACCGCACACCGATTCCCTTCCAGCAAATCCTGGACAACATCGCCGCTGCGGCAATCATCCGGCCGCTCGTGATCCAGGCCCTCTTCATGCGCGTGGCCGGCGATCCCCCCAGTTCCGCGGAGCTTGCGGCTTTTTGCGATCGGCTCAACGAAATCGCCGCGGCAGGGGGTCAGTTGAAGCTGGTGCAGGTCTATACCGTCGCCCGGAAGCCGGCGGAGAGCTACGTCACGCCGCTCGGCGACGCTGAAGTGGATGCGATTGTAGAGATCGTCCGCGGGCGGACGGGATTAGCGGCGAAGGCATATTACGGCACACAAACCTGAAGCACCCTATAGCAGTTCACTCGCCAAGTCCGCCAGTGCCGAGCGCTCCCCCTTCTCCAGCGTTACATGCGCGAAGATCGGCTGTCCCATCATGCGATTGATGAGGTAGGAAAGCCCGTTGGAGAGGGTGTCGAGATAGGGCTGGTCGATCTGCTGGATGTCGCCGGTGAGCACGATCTTCGTCCCCTCGCCGGCGCGGGTGATGATCGTCTTCACCTCGTGCGGCGTCAGGTTCTGGGCTTCGTCGACAATAAAGAAGATGCGCTGCAGGCTCCGGCCGCGAATGTACGCCAACGGCGTAATCATCAGCTTCTCGCTTTCTCGCATCTCGTTGATCCGCTGACCCGCCGCGTCGTGATCGCCGAAGTGGTGGCGAATGACGGTCAGGTTGTCGTAAAGGGGCTGCATGTAGGGATCGAGCTTTTGCTCGACATCCCCCGGCAGAAAACCCAAATCCCGGTTCCCCAGCGGCACCACGGGCCGGGCCAGCAGAATCTGGCGATACCGCTGGCGGCATTCGAGCGCGGCGGCAAGCGCGAGCAAAGTCTTGCCTGTTCCCGCGGTTCCCGCCAGCGTCACCAGCTTGATGTCGTCATTGAGCAGCGCCTTGAGCGCGAAGCTCTGCTCGGCGTTGCGGGGGGTAATGCCATAGGTGGTGGACTTTTCGACGCGGGCAAACACATGCTCGGCCGCCCGGTACGTCGCCAGCACCGATTTGCTGCCGTTGCGGAGGATGAAGTTCTCGTTGGCGACTGGCCGCTCCACTTCCGGCAATGCCGAATGCGGGACGAGTCCGCCATTTAGATAAAAATGGCTGATCGTTTCCGAGGTGATTCCCTCGACGATGCGCTTCCCCGTGTACAGTTTGTCAAAACTCTCGACTTTGTCCGAAGTATAATCCTGGGCGAAGATTCCAAGCGATTTGGCCTTCATCCGCAAGTTGGCATCCTTCGTCACCAAAATGACCGCGCGGCTGTGCTCCCGTTTTTGCAGCATCAGCGCCGTATTGAGAATGCGATGGTCCGGCGAATCCTGAAAGAAAGCTGCCTTGAGCCGGCTGTCGAGCTCGCCGCCGAGCACGACGCGGATGTGGCCGAGCTCTTCCCCCAGCGGCGCTCCTTGCGGACTGAGAATGTCCCCCGTCAGCCCATCCATCTGCCGGAGGAAATGGCGGGCGTGAAAATGAATGTCCTCGCTCCCCCGTTTGAATTTATCCAGCTCCTCCAGCACGGTGATGGGAATAGCGATGTCGTGCTCGTGGAAATTCAGAATGCTGCCGCTGTCGTGCAGGACAACATTGGTGTCCAGAACAAAGAGCTTGGGGAGGGGAGCGGGCATGATCATGTCGCCTCCATGCGTAAGCGGCCTGGCATCCACTGCGGCTGCATCCGTTGCACCGGGATTAGTCTGTTCCATTCGGGGAAATCATGCAAGTTCGATTTGGGGCTCAATCGGGCAGTCCCCCCAATGAATACTAGACAGTAGCGGCTGGCGGGAAAGGGGCGAAAACGGCCGGAGGGAATCACCGCGGAGCACGCGGAGTTTCGCAGAGGAGGGAGAAGGAAGATCGGGAACTGGTCACACGAGGGTCACTTTTGTCGTAAAATCCAGTCACTTCTCGCTCTTCGTCTCCTTTCATTTTTGCCCTCCCTCTGCTTCCTCCTCCGCGCCCCTTCGAGTCCTCCGCGGTTACCCCCTCTTCGTTTCAATAAGTTATGCTCCAGAAATTCAACGAATCTAACCGCAATCTTCTCGTCAACATCAACGGCAACATGGTCCACCGCGACCAGGCGGGAATCAGCCCTTTCGACTCCGTGGTGCAAGGCGGGGACGCCGTCTGGGAAGGGCTCCGGCTTTATCAGGGCCGCATCTTCAAGCTGACTGAGCACCTCGACCGGCTGCGCAGTTCGGCTCTTGCATTGGCGTTCGCTCAGATTCCGACGCACGAGGAAATCACGGAGCAAATCCGCCGCACGCTCGCCGCCAACCAGATGACCGACGCCGTCCACGTCCGTCTCACTCTCACCCGCGGCGTGAAAGTCACCAGCGGCATGGATCCGCGGCTGAACCAGTTCGGCCCCACGCTCATCGTCCTGGCCGAGCATAAGCCGCCGGTCTACGACAAAGCGGGACTCACCCTCGTCACCAGCAGCGTCCGGCGGTTCCCGCCCGATTGCCTCGATCCCAAAATTCACCACAACAACCTGCTGCAATCGATCCTGGCGAAGATCGAAGCCAACGTTGCCGGCGCGGACGACGCGCTCATGCTGGACACCCGTGGTTTCGTCGCGGAGACCAACGCGACGCACCTGTTTCTGGTGGATGACAGTGTTGTACTGACTCCCCGCACGGTCGCCTGCCCCGAAGGAATCACCCGTGCCACGGTCCTCTCGCTCTGTCGTGACAACAGCATTCCGTGCGAAGAACGCGATTTGTCGCTGACCGAGTTCTACCGAGCCGACGAAGTCTTCTGCACCGGGACGATGGGAGAGCTGGCAGCCGTCACGAAAATCGACGGGCGTGTGATTGGCGTGGGAACTCGCGGTTCGATGACAAAGCGGCTGAGCGAGTTGTTTGGGGAGTTGACGAGGAGGGAAGGGGTGAGAGTGGGTTAGTATCCCTTCTATCTCGAATCACCGACCAATTATTTCCATTGAGTTTCCATGGAGTCCTGGTTCTCGGAAGCAAAGCGGATTTCGGCCCTTGAAGCGGAAGTTTGCTTCCTCATACAGAAGGACTTCTGCTACGGCCCAGATTCTCATCCTGACGTTGCCGAACGCAAAGAAGTCGCTCCACTTCCTTCTCCAATTATCGTGCGATACCTCGCTTCGATGATTCGAACAGCGGAGGCACTTGGAGACGAAGAAGAACTTGCTAAACCAACAGGCCCGTGAGCAGGCCGCTCGCCGAGAAGTCAGAATCGCATCGACGTGAAGCCGCCGTCTACATACATGTCCTCGCCGGTGATGAAAGAGCCGGCTTTACGCGATAGCAGCAATAGGGCTGCGCCGACCAACTCGTGCGGCTCGCCGAAGCGTTTGACCGGAGTCTGCTGCATGATGTTGGCGACTCGTTCCTGGTCGAGGATTTTGCGGTTCTGTTCGGCCGGGAAAAAGCCAGGGCAGAGGACGTTGACCCGGACGTTTTTCGTCGCGTACTCGCGGGCCAGGTTCTTCGTCAGGTTCACGACGGCCGCTTTGGAGGCGGAGTAGGCGAAGACGCGAGAGAGCGGGATGTGAGCCGTCACGCTGCCGATGTTGAGGATGGAGCCGCCGTCGCTCTGGGCCGCCATCACATGGGCAAACGCCTGGCAGCCGAGATGCGTCGTCAGCAGGCTGCTGTTGACGACCTTGTGCCATTCGTCGTCGGGAATCTTCTCATACGGCGTCGCCGCATTTACGCCCGCCCCGTTGATCAGGCAGTCCACCTGCCCGAACTGCCGCAGCACGGCTTCCTTAAGCGCCGTCACCGAGTCACGGTTGTCCGCTTCGACGCTCAGAAACACCGCCTTGCCACCGAGCGCCTCAATCGCCGCAACTCTCTCGGCACCGCGCTCTTGCGAACGCCCGGCTACGACGACCTTTGCCCCTGCCTGCGCGAGCCCATCACAGAGCGCTCCGCCAAGAACGCCCGTGCCGCCGATGACGACGGCGATTTGGCCGTCAAAGCCGAAGAGGGATGCCAGATATTGTTTTGAATCCATTTTTGGAAATTCAGAATTTGGAGGAGAATGATACCACGCATGCCACAAATGAAAGCACGGATAAGATTACCGTATCCGTGGACGCCTTTGGACCGGGGTCGGGAGTCTTTGGCGTCAGCTGCTTTCCATCCGGTACATTGCCAGCCGCCAAAGACTCCCGTCCCCCTGACGTTATGGCACACGATACGTCAATTCCCGGATTCGCTGAAGTTGATGACTGGCCGGTTCCTCTGGTGGAGCCGGGTCTTCGCGTAATGCCAAAAGTGGACAGCCGCCGGCACGATCAAGATCGAAACTTTGTTGATCGGCGGTCTGGGCGGGATTCGCAACGAATCGGCCGGTTGGTGTCATTCAGCCGTCACGTAGAGGGGATTGGAGAGGATCCAGATTCGCTTCTCTCCCGCTACATCAAGCCACAATTCCACGCGGTAGTTGCCCGGCTCCGTCGGATTGACTTCCATAGTCTCGCTGGTGGTCTCCGAATTCAGCTTGCCGTTTCTCAACAACTTCCAATGGGCCGAATGCGGTGCGCGGCCGGTGAGCTGCAAATCAGCGGTGAGCTTCAGTCGGCTCCCCATCTCAAGGCGCTGGCCGCCTGCCGTCGCGGCGAAGTCAAAGCCGCTGGCGTCGGTTAGCCAGTCGAAGGCGACAAACGCCCGGCCGTGCTCCAGGGCCTGCCAGACCGCGGGCTGGCTGAGTTCGGTCATCAGCAGGTGCGTACCCGCGTGGCGGAGGCTGTTCTCGTAGGGATCGAGGCGGATGTGAAACAGCACGTCACCCGGCTTGGCGTCCTTGGGCACAGCGCCGAGCTCCTTGAGTCCATCCGCATCAAATTCCAAAAGCCTCTTGCCGGAGGCATCTTCAAAGCGGGCCTTCTTTTCCTCCGTCAGGCGAACGGTGAAGCCGATGTTCTGATGGGCATCGTTGGCGGCGATACCCGTGTGCGGCGCTTTCTGGCACAACTCGTCCCAGCGGCGCAGGTAGTCCGCCGGATAGTCCTGCAAAGCCGAAAATGCCTCCTGCGGATACTTGCGAAATAGCTCAGTCGCGCCGAGCAGCCACAGCGGATTCTTCATTGAAGCGACGAGGCGCTTCTCGTCCTTGAAATCGGCGTGCGTATTGTAAATCTCGACCCCTGTCAGGCCGCGAATCTCCCAGTCCATCCGCTCTTCGAGATGAGACAGAAAAGTCAGCCCCTCGCGGCGGCGGACAAGGTCGGAAAACTCCTGCACCGGTCCCGCATCGATTCCTTTCACGCTCTGCTTGGGAAAGACGAGCAGCCCCTTCATCTCGGCACCGGGAATCAGCAGTACGCCCTCCTTCGTTCCCTGATGGCCGTCCCGAAAGAAGTCGTAATGCTCCGCCGGGTGTTCCGTGAACAGGACCACTTGCGTCCCCACCGCTTTCGCCGCCGCCACAATCTCCTCAATCGTCCCCCGGCTGTCGTGGGACAGGGACGAATGGACATGCAAGTTAGCTCGATATTCTTTCAGCGGACCCGTGCGTCGCAACTCTTTTCGTTCCGCCCGCAGCTTGAGCACAGCCTGATGCACGGCTTCCAACTTGTCCGGCGCGAGACGGGAAAGTCCGTCCTCGGCACGCACGATTTGGAGGCCGACAACAAGTGCGGCTGCCGCAAGTCCAAGGCAAGGCAATCCGCGCCGCATGACTTGTTTCCTGAAACGATTCCTCGGCAAAGTGATTCCCTGTTCATTGGACCGGGAGGAAAGCTACAATGCTAGCCGCTCCTATCCCCTAGTCGCTACCGCTTGGCAAAGAGGGTGGAAAATGCGTGTGCAAATTCTCTCGGTACTAATTGCCTGCCTGATGGTCAGGTCCGTTCTGGCCGAAGACTGGCCCCAATACCGCGGACCAGACCGAAACGAAGTTTCGACTGAAACAGGACTTTTGCAAAAATGGCCCGCAGGGGGACCGCAACTGCTGTGGACTTGCAAGAGCGCCGGCATCGGCTACTCCGGCGTTGCGATTGTGAAGGATCGGCTCTGGACCATCGGCGGCCGGGACGACACCGAGCATCTCCTCGCGCTGGACATCGGCAAGATTGCCGACGGAGCCGTGCCGGAAGCGTGGACGGCCAAGATTGGCCCCCTCTTTGATTGGAAAGGGAACCAGTGGAGCGCCGGGCCGGCTTCCACGCCAACCATCGACGGCGAGCTCACTTTCGCGCTCGGCGGAATGGGAGATCTCCTCTGCGTGCAAACCGCGGACGGGAAAGAAGTCTGGCGAAAAAATCTGTCGCGCGACTTGGAAGCGCAGGTCAACCCGATCGGCGGCGGACCAAAAAATCTCGGCTGGGGATTCACATGGTCACCGCTGGTGGATGGTGAAAAACTGATCTGCATCGCGGGAGGTCCGAAAGGGACAATTGCCGCGCTCGACAAACGAACCGGCGACGTTCTGTGGCGCACTGCCGAAGTCAAAGATCAGGCTGCCTATACTTCGCCGATGGTGGCCGAAATCGATGGCGTACGGCAGTACGTCGTCCTCACCAACCAGGGGTTGTTCGGCGTGGCGGCCAAGGATGGCCGAGTGCTCTGGAACCATCGCCGCCAGCCGGCCTACGGTACGGAAGTGGTCAACTCCCCGATCATTCACGGCTCGCATATTTTCACCACCGTCGGCGCGGGTCAAGGATGTGACTTGCTGCAGATTCAGCGCACCGGCGACGAATTCCAGGTCAAGCCAATCTATGCCAACAAAAACTTGATGAACCACCACGGAAACGTGGCCCTCGTTGGCGAGCACCTCTTCGGATACTCCGAGGGGAAGGGCTGGATGTGTCAATCCTTTCTCTCCGGCGAAATTGCCTGGAAGGAACGCGCCAAGTTGCCGGCTGGCTCGATGACCTCTGCCGACGGCCGCATCTATTGCTATAGCGAAGACGACGGTACAACCGTGCTCATCGAGGCCAGCTCCACCGGCTGGCTGGAAGCAGGCCGCTTTCGAAGTCCCCAGGCATCAACGTTGCGCAAGCCGCGCGGCAAGATTTGGACGCCCCCCGTCATCTCCGGCGGCCGGCTGTTCGTGCGGGATCAGGAACTGCTGTATTGCTATGATGTGCAGGCCAAGAAATAGGACCAGCCTGGCGTGGCCAGCAGGCAACTTCGCAAGTCACTGACAATTCAGGACTTGCGAAGGGCCGCTAATCTATAGAGCGGAGGGCACGGGAGTCGAACCCGCAACTGATTGCTCAGCAACTGATTTCGAATCAGCCTCCTAACCATTCGGTTACCCTCCGGGCTGCTCTGCTTATATGTACCGCGATTGGCCCGATTCGGCAACCGCTGGGAACCGCACGAAGGCTTGGCGAATCCGTGATACGCAGAAGCGCTAGTCTACTGGACTGGTTTTACGCGGCTATAATCGGGCGTCCGCAGCGAATACCCCTTGGCATCGCGTCCTTCGCGCGTTGCGTGTCGGTCCCAGCACAAACTCCCATGCTCTGTACAGCTTGCAACACCGAATCTCCCAAGGAATCTACCTTCTGTCCCAAGTGCGGCAAACCGCTGGCGGTGACAGGTGCTCCCGCGCCGACCGTCACGGAAAGGATGGAGGCCAAAGTCGGGGACGTACGCAACTCGCCGGACGACCCAGAACACGACCTCTGGAAAGGGGGATTTTCTCCCAAAGCCATGATTGGCTACTGGCTGCTCGCCGCGGTCGTGACCATCGTGGCCATCGTGGTGGGTATTGTGAGCGTCAACCCCGTGGTCTGGATCATCGGCCTCGCCGTGGCTGGTAGCCTGTGGGTGGCCTTCGCCCTCTATCTGCTGTACGAGCGGCTGAGCGTGGATTATCAGTTGACGACCCAGCGGCTGTTCCAGCGTAAGGGGATTCTGGCCCGCGTGACCAACCGCGTGGAGGTCATTGATATCGACGACGTGCAGTTCTCGCAGTCGCTGGTCGAGCGGATGCTCGGGGTCGGCACCATCCGCATCCTCTCCACCGACTTGTCCGATCCCAAGCTAGTCATGATCGGCATTGACGACGTCAAGAATGTGGCGGACATCATCGACAAGGTCCGCCGCGACGAACGCCGCAAGCGAGGACTGCATATCGAGTCGATCTAGTGCCCGCAGGCGTCCTCTTGATGGGTTCCTGGGATTTTTCCGGCATCAGCCAGGACGAGCGGCAACAAACCGCAACTTCCTTCGGGACGCAGTCACATCAGACCCAGCTTGAGACCAGCAGCACGATTCCCCAACTGCTGATTGGGGAATGAGCTGCGGCTGGTGAATGTACGTCACTCGAAATCAGGCTCGCAATTGGGAAGCGCAAGCCTGATTTCATTTGGCTTCCTTGGCTGCCTCTTTGACAGGCTCGTCTTTCGCTTTGGGCTCGTCGGTCTTTTTTGGGCTGTCCTCCGCCTTTTTCGATCCTTCATCAGTCTTCGTCGAGCTATCGTCAGGTTTCTTGGGGCCTTCGCCATCTCCCTTCGGCTCGCCATCTTCTGCGTTGGCTTTCGCTTGCGGCCGCCCTCCCTTGCCCTTCCCCTTCCCCCCACCTCCACCCGGCGGCCCCATAGCCGGGCCCCCTCGGCCCGCCGGACCCACTCCCGTCGGAGCACCGGCAGAGAAAACCTTGATCTCTTCTCGGTTCCCTTCGGACGTGAGATCAACCGGAGGCGGGCCTATTTTCTTGCCCGGAATAGCATCATCCTCGGGCATCTCGTTGGCGTAATGCGTGGAGTAATGCGGCTTGTCCTGGTTGCCAACGTACAACACTGTAATGTAATTCGACTTTCGTGGAATCCAGCCCCACCAGCAATAGTGCTCAATGGTGTAGCGCTTCGACTTCTCCACTTTGGTTGGGGCCATCCCAATAATTTTTTGAATGTCCTCGCTATAGATCATCCCGCTGCCATCTCCGGCATCAATCTCACTCTTTTTCAGAGCCGCCTTTCCTGCGGCGGTAAGGCCAAACTCGTTATGTTTCGTGACTGTGTCCAGCACTCGGTCATAGGCCGCTAAAACCCGCGGCGGAGCAATCACCCAGTCGTATAACAGCGCGCCCACGACCACCACGAGCACGCTCAACAAGACGATCAGTCGCAATGGACTGGAAGCCGGCGGTGCATGCGACGGTGCATGCTCGGCCCCCTTGGAATCAGTGGAATCGGTTTTCATCGGCCAACCCTTGAATAAGGAAGAAGAGGACGAACTGCCTTCCGAGTCTATGCATTGCCCCCAGGAAATTCCAGTCATTCTGCCGAAAAACTAGCCACAGCGCCGCCAGCCGCCTCCCTGGCCAATTCCTGACTCGTCTCGCACGGTGGCTTTAATCGTCGTTTGCCGGTTAAAATCCCGTTATGTGCGGCCGCTTCACCCTACGTACCTCTCCACAAAAGCTCCTTGGGAACTTTGGGGTTTCATTTCCCGAGTTTATTCCGCGCTACAACATCGCCCCGACCCAGCTTTTGCTGGCCCTCCGGACGGGCGCGGATGGCAAAGGTCGAGAAGGGGCGGCGCTCCGTTGGGGATTGGTCCCGTCGTGGGCCAAGGACGTGAAAATCGGCACCAAGAGCATCAATGCCCGCGGTGAAACCGTCGCCGAAAAGCCCATGTTTCGCGCCGCCCTCAAACGCCGCAGGTGCCTCGTCCTCGCCGACGGCTATTACGAATGGCGGACCACCGGCAAGGAAAAGCAGCCGTTCCATTTTCGTTACGAGGACCAGCGAACCTTTGCGTTTGCCGGCTTGTGGGAAAGCTGGCGCGGGCCGGAGGGAAACGATCATCCGCTGGAAACCTGCACTATCATCACCACGGCTGCCCGCGGCATTGCCGCCACGCTGCACGAGCGGATGCCGGTGATCATTCCTCCCAGCGAGTATGACTTGTGGATGAGCCCGCAGCCGCTGGTGGCCGAGCAGTTGGCTGTGCTCCTGCAACCTGCCCATCAGGACGACGTTGTTCCGGTCGCCGTCTCGCGCTTGGTCAACAGCGTCAAGAATGATCGGCCCGAGTGCTTGAAGGAAGCAGTCTAGTTGCCTCGGCTGCTCCGCTCATCGATCCAGACCGTCCAGATTCGTATCGAACCGAATCTCAATCAGGTTCCACTCCCCCTTCGCCACCGGCATGGCTCCGTTGCCGGGACGATAGTAGTAGAAATGCCACACCACCGGAAACCGCTCGGCTTTGTAGAGATAGCGGAGAATCATCAGGTCGTTCCCCACCGTTTTGACGCTGGCGGCATCGTGACCGATGTAGCGGCCATAGTTCCCTTCCAATTTGCCCGCCTTTTCCACGAGCTTCGCCAGCTCGTCGTTCTTCCCTTTGAGCGGCCCCTTTCCCACTAGCGTGGTAAAAGCTTGCTCGGGACCGATGTTGGGGCTATTGAACCCTTGGAAGAATTCCTCGATTCCCCCTTGCAGCTTTTCGACCTCCGCCTGCTGCTGGGGAGTTCGCTCTTGCGCGCCTGCAGGAAGGGCCAGCCCCACGAAGACCAGGGTGAGGAGTAGAAGTCTCGGGTGACAAGTGGGCATGGGATGGTCCTTGATGGGCTTGGGATTTCGGATTTGATCAGCCGGTCCAATCACCCATCTTACGTCTTACTTGTCTCAGATTTCAAATCTCAAATCTCAAATCCTCCCTTCCCTTCCTCATCACCTCCGCCATATCCGCCGCCAAAAAGAACGAGCCCGTGATGCAGACAAGCCCGCGATTCACCTGGCAGGCCCGTCGCCAAGCCGCTGCTGGGCTAGGCTCGACGACAATCTCCGCCGCAGCGTCTTGGGATAGTTGTCCGGCGACTTCCCGGGCAATCGCAGCGAGCTCCGCCGTCTCCATCGCCCGGGGATTGGTCACGTACTGCGTCAGGATCAGCGTCTCGCACGCCGGCAACAGCACTTGCATCATCGCAGCAACGTCCTTGTCGCGGCTGCTGGCGAAGATCAGTGTCGGGCGCTGACGGGGAAACTGTTTTTGCAGAACGTCGACCAGGGCCCGAACCGACGCCCCGTTGTGAGCCACATCCAGAACAACGGTTGGATTCCGGCCAAGGATTTGGATGCGGGCGCTGCACCGGGCGGCCAACAGCCCCTGGCGGATGGCAGCCTCCGGAATGTCCCATTTCTCCGGCGATAGCTGCCGGAGCGTCGCAATCGCCACCGCGGCATTGGCGCACTGATGCGCACCCAGAAGCGAAATCTCGACACTTCGTAGTCCACTTAGTAGTCCGTTCACTCCGTGAGCGGACAGGCCCGCTTGCGGGCTACTTTCCCAGTAATCAAATCGTTCGCCACGAGCATCGTCCGAACTGCTCACATTCGCAAAATCAAAATCCCGCCCGCGCAGAGAGAGCGGAGCCTGCTGCTCATCGGCAATCTGCTCGATCACCTGCCGCGGCTCGTCAGCAGTCACGCCAGAAATCACCGGCACTCCGTGCTTGATGATGCCGGCCTTCTCGCGGGCGATCTCGGCGAGCGTGCTGCCGAGCTGCTTCATGTGGTCATAGCTGATGCTGGTAATCACGCTCACTTCCGGCCGGCAGACGTTTGTGGAGTCGAGCCGTCCCCCCAAACCGACCTCCAGCACGGCGATCTCGACGTTGTGCCGGGCGAAGAACAGCAATCCCAGGGCGGTCGTGATTTCAAAAAATGTCAGGCCAGCGCCAATCCCGCCCGAAAGTCCTTCCTCATCCATCCGTTTCACCACGGGGACCAATTCCGCGCACAGGCCCACGAAATCCGCCGCGGAGATGCAGTTTCCGTCAATCACAAACCGCTCCTCCAGCCGCTCCAGATGCGGCGACGAGTACAGCGCCGTCTTATAGCCCGCCCCCTGCAACACCGCCGCGATCATCGCAGCCGTCGAGCCCTTCCCCTTCGTCCCCGCAATGTGAACGGCCCTTAATGCCAAATGCGGATCCCCCACCCGCGCCAACAGCAGCTGCATCCGGTCCAGCTTGAACGCCTCCAAGCTGTACGGCACATTTGCCAGTCGCTCGTAATTGATCCGGCTGTAGAGAAACTCGAGCGCGGAATCGCGGTCTGATACGTCCGTCGCCACAGGCCCGCCGGGGAGAGAGAAAAAAAGATGCCTTTGGCCAAGTTTAGCAAGCGAGATTCAAACAGATAGGGGCAACCTTTGACGACCCGGGCAAGTATCTCTTGAAATTCCTTGACTTTTGCTACTAGTCCCTTAGAATCGGTCCTTATCGAAGTTGGGATACTCATTCCCACCAGGGGCGTTCTTATTAAGGGACTCCATCATGCCGCGTTCACCGTTGCGCCTCCAGCGTTTGATTCATGAGCGGAATCGCCGGCTGTTTTTCGAGAGTCTCGAGAAACGAGAAGTCCTCACTACGTACTTCTTCATTTCTGGTAACCCCGGCGTCCCCGAACCGTTCGTTCCCGGCACCACGGTGAATGCCCAGTTCACAATCGGTTACACCACGATGGGCTACCCGAATGTCGGCGGGTCCGTCAACTGGAGCGCGGGTGCGGCCGGGGACACCGCGACCTCGGGTGTGGACTACGTAGCGTCTTCTGGAACGGTGATTCTCGGGCCGGGACATACCTCGGAAATCATCAACATCCCCGTCAACTACGACCAACTGGTGGAAGGAAACGAACACTTCCGCGTCACGCTGAGCGGAAATCCTCCCGGTAGCATGCTCATGCAGTCCTATGCGACGGGAGTGATCCACGATTCACCCCCGCCCCCACCGGCGGTGAGCGTCAGTTCCTCCCCCTGGGTCACGGAAGGGGAATTCCGCGAGTTCATCTTCACCAAGACCCAAGACGGTCCGCTCATCGTTTACTACCAGCTCGAACCGACCACGACCGTCAGCGGCGCCGACTACGAAATCGATCCCGCGTTTGGCTCCGTTTTCTTTGATGTCGGTGAGCACTCCAAGGTGGTGGACGTCGAAGCCATTGAAGACGGGATTCTAGAACACACGGAGTGGCTTGACATCAGCATCACGCCGTATCCTACCGGCGGCCAGGGGCCAGTCCCCTACATCGTGGTGGGACAAGGTAGCGCGACGTTGTAAATCCACGATGGCGATGCGGGAGTCGTGGAAGCGGACTACTCAACTGACTGGCTGGATGTGGATGGAAATTGGGCTTTATCCCCGCAAGGCGAAACTCTTTGGGACGATGAAACCATCCGTTGGCGGCCCGACCTTCCCGAGGAAATCCTGGACGACATCACGCGAATCGACTGGCTCAAGCGGGCTCACGATTCTCCGCAGGGCGAATGGACGGTATTTGCCACTGGTGAAGCTGATTCGCCCACAATCGGACATCTAGGAAGCGGTTACTGGGACGTAACTTATCGAGTTTTTTACGGAATCATGTCGTACTTCCAAGGGGTTACAAAAGATAAATATGTCACATGGATTGCAAGCGTCACTTGGGCACCTGGATACGACGGACAAGTTTTATACCACACTGACGAAGACTATTCCGGACCGCGCGTTTTTCCCGAGTACAATTCACCGACCCCAACAGACACGGAACTTGAGAAGTATAACAAAGTCAAGGTTACAGTGCATTTGACGGAGCCTGTGCCTCCTAACTACGAAGCATACGTTGAAGCAAAGGTCTTTGATCCCGATCATGCGCACAAAGCAACAGAACATGGCGATGACCTCGATCCAAATGACCCACAACTTTTTGAGGATCCAACTCTAACGCGGCCAAACGACAACCGGCATTCGTCCGGGACAGATACCGGAAACGGTACCTTCGGCTTTGGTACTCGTGTAGGCGCGAGTTTAGAAATGCCAAGCCTGATATTCTTTCCCGATGACGTGCAGAAGACTCAGTTGATGACTATCGACGATGCTCAACCTGGAAACAATTTCAAAGTTGTTGCGGTCGCTAGCCGCCATGCTATGGCGAATGTGAAGTTTGCCGAAGACGGCGTCACCTTTAAGCGCAAATGGGAAGGCAACCCCAATGTGCCAGTTCCAGGGAAGTACGTATCGGAAATGTTAACAGTCTGGCGAACTTTGTGGATTGAAAGCGACTCTTGGAAGGCCGCCGATCCGATGGTTGACGGGCCATTCGAGCCTCAGGCCATGGCTTTCGATGATTTCAATCCAGGCGACATTCCTGATGCTCCTCTCGATCTCTTGTACCCTGCATATTATTCCGCAAATATCGTGGTAAAGAATGTTGGTCCTTCCGGCTTTTCCGTGGGTAGAATTCGGTCTAAAACGGCTGGCCAAAGGAGAGCGAGCCGATGCGGGATATCGAATTGTATCAGCAGATTTTGGGACTTGAAAAACCTTGGAGTGTGAGTGAGGTGGAACTCGA
>SXGT01259742.1_pt1 | contig 18593 bp, 13 predicted proteins | sample 3176221 | NCBI WGS metagenome assembly SXGT01 (sample SAMN11356862, study PRJNA531348) | freshwater metagenome | isolation source: freshwater sample F1-120 | place: China: Fuxian Lake, Yuxi | collected 2017-12-25
ATGCCCGGCGTTCTGGAAACGGCGCCGCGCGAGCGTCTTGCGGATGAGGTCAGTGCCCGCCGTGATGTTGCCCCACTGGTCGGTACCTCCGATTTGCAGTTCGCACCCGTGGTCGCGCGAGAGCTCGTAGAAGTCGAACGCCTGAAGCAGCATGTAGCTGAACTCTGTGTAGCTGATGCCCGCCTCGCGGTCCTCCATGCGCGCGCGGACGGATTCCTTGGCGACCATCATGTTGACCGAAAAGTGCTTCCCGATGTCGCGGAGGAAATCCAGGAAGCTGATGCCGGCGGTCCAGTCCGCGTTGTCCACGAGCGACGCGCGGTTGGGCTGAACTTCGAAGTCGAGCAGGCGCGCGAGCTGCGGACGGACGGCCTCGACGTTGGCGTTTATCTGATCCTTGGTGAGAAGCTGGCGCTCGGCGGTCTTGCCGCTGGGGTCGCCGATGCTGCCGGTCGCGCCGCCGGCGACTGCGATGGGGCAATGCCCGGCGTTCTGGAAACGGCGCAGCGCGAGCAGCGGCACGAGCGAGCCGACGTGCAACGAGTCCGCCGTGGGATCGAAGCCGCAGTAGAGCGCGACTGGGCGCAGGGCGAGCTGCCGCTGGAGTTCCGCCGCGTCCGTGCAATCCGAGACGAGGCCGCGCCACTGCAATTCTTGGTAGATGTTCATCGAGCGCGGGAGTTATCGCGGCATGGGGAGGGCGGCTCAAGGGGAAAGTCCGGCGCCCGCGTGCCGACGGTTTGCAACCGCCGTCCGTGGGCCACAGCAATTCGAGGCGGTTTTGAAATGCAAACCCGCAACGCGGCGATTGCAAATCGCCGGCACGGGCGAAGCAATCCTCTGAAACCCGTCACCACCAAACTCGTCTGTCCAAGCACTCGCTTGCACACTAGTCTGCCACCGTGAACTCCGCGAACCGCCGTCTGCTCTGCCTCGCCGCCGTCTGGCTGGCGTTCGGCGGCCCATTGCGCGCAGCGCCCGTCACCTTCCAAACCGATGTCGCGGCGGTCATCTCCAAGGCGGGCTGCAACCTCGGCACCTGCCACGGCAACGCGACGGGCAAAGGCGGTTTCAAGTTGTCCCTGCGCGGCGGCGACCCGGACTTCGACTTCACGGCGCTGGTGCAGGATCAGTTCGGGCGGCGCGTTGACGTCACGTCGCCGGAGGAAAGTCTTTTGCTGCTCAAGGCAACGCAGCAGGTCGCGCACGAGGGCGGCAAGCGCTTCGACAAGGACTCGTGGGAGTATCGCACGTTGCGCGACTGGCTCGCTGCCGGAGCCCGGCGCGAGTCGCCCGGCGCACCGACGCTCGCGACGCTGGAGGTCACGCCACGTGAGCGGGTGCTCATCGAGCCGGCCAGCTCGGTGGAGGTGAAGGTCACGGCGAAGTTTTCCAACGGCTCGACGCGCGACGTGACGAAGATCGCCTGCTACGAAGTGGTCAACGTGGCCGTGGCCGACGTCTCCACGCATGGTCGCGTGACGCGGAAGGAGACCGGCGAGACGACGTTGCTCGTGCGCTTCCTGCACTTGCAGGAGCCGGTGCGGGTGGCGTTCGTGCCCGCGCGGCCAGGCTACAAGTGGGCGAACGCGCAGCCGCACAACTTCGTGGACGAGCAGATTTTCGCGAAGCTCAAAACGCTGCGGATGAATCCGAGCGCCCTGGCCAGCGACGAAGTTTTCCTCCGCCGCGCGTATCTGGACTTGCTCGGCATCCTGCCGACTGCCGAAGAGGCGAAGAAGTTCGTGGGTGCTCGTAGGGACGCGCTGCCGCGGGTCCAGCCCGGACCCAAGGGCCCATCGAGCAAGGCCGCGCAGCAGCGCGACCCTACCAGCGACAAGCGCGCCGCGGTCATTGACGAACTGCTCGAACGCTCTGAGTTCGCGGACTTCTGGGCGCTGAAGTGGGCCGACCTGTTGCGCGTGGAGGAGAAGGCCCTCGACTCGAAGGGCGTGCAGGATTTTCACCGCTGGCTGCGCGCGAGTATCGCGGGCAACAAGCCGATGGACCAGTTTGCCCGCGAACTGATCGCATCGCGCGGCAGCACCTACGCGAACCCGGAGGCGAATTTCTACCGCGCCAACCGCACGCCGGTCATCCGCGCGGAGGCGGCGGCGCAGGTCTTCCTCGGCACGCGGCTCCAGTGCGCGCAGTGCCACAACCACCCGTTCGACCGCTGGACGCAGGACGACTACTACGACTGGGCTGCGATCTTCGCGCGCGTGGACTACAAGATTCTCAGAAACGCGCGGAAGGACACGAACGACAAGCACGAGTTCGTCGGTGAGCAGATCGTTTACCTCGCGCGCAAAGGCAGCGTGACGAACCCGCGCACGGAGAAGAGCGCCGAGCCACGCTTCCTCGGTGCGGCGAAGATGGACTTCGACAAGCAGGACGAGCTGGAGGCGCTCGCGGTGTGGATGACGCGGCCCGACAACCCGCTCTTCGCGCGCGCGCAGGTCAACCGCATCTGGTTCCACCTCATGGGCCGCGGGATCGTGGACCCGATTGACGACTTCCGCGCGACGAACCCGGCGTCGCATCCCGCGCTGCTGGCGGCGTTGTCCGGCGAGTTTGTGAAGAGCGGCTTCAGCCTCAAGCACGTCATCCGGCTCGTGATGAACTCGCGCGCCTACCAGACCACCAGCGCGCCGAACGAGACGAACCGCGACGACGAGCTGAACTACGCGCGCCCATCGGTGCGCCGGCTCACGGCGGAGCAGTTGTTCGACACACTGCACCAGGTGACGGGCGTGACGCCGGAGTTCCGCAACTTCCCTGCCGGGACGCGAGCGGCAGAGCTGCCCGGTGCGCGGCTGGAGGGCCGCCGCGGTCGCCGCACTCAACTCTCGCCCGACGCGTTCATGGCCATCTTCGGCAAGCCGCCGCGCATCACCACCTGCGATTGCGAGCGCTCCGCCGAGACGACGATGGGCCAGGCCTTCCAGATGATTTCCGGCCCGGCGGTGAACGAGCTGCTCACGCAATCCGACAACCGCCTTGGCTCGCTGCTCGAAGCCGTGAAGTCCAACCGCGACCTCGTGACCGAACTTTACTGGACCGTCCTCACCCGCGCGCCGGGCGAGACGGAGCTGGCGAAGACCCGCGCGCACATCGAGCAGGCGCAGGACCGCCGCTCAGCCGTCGAGGACGTGCTGTGGGGCTTGCTGAACGCCAAGGAATTTGTGTTGAGAAGGTGAGCCTTCCTCTCATTAGCACCCCGCTTCAGCCGGGTGTAACGCACGCCTTGGAAGGTGAAACGGTTCGGCTCGCCATTCAACTCGAACACCCGGCTGAAGCGGGGTGCTAATGAGAGTGCGGACTGAAACTTCAACCCGCTTGCCGCGTCTGCACTTCCATTGCTAGACCATTAATTCCATGAACTCCGCTTGCACCCCGCAGCTCAACTTCCAGATGACCCGCCGCCGCCTGCTGCAAGTCGGCGGCATGGGCATGTTCGGCCTGTCGTTGCCCAAGCTGCTCGCTGCCGAGGCCAAGGCCGGCAAGAACCCAATCGCGCGCGCGAAGTCCGTCGTCTTCCTCTTCCAGTGGGGCGGACCGAGCCATCTCGAAACCTTCGACATGAAACCCGACGCGCCCGAGGGCATCCGCGGCTTGCACAAGCCGATGTCGTCCAGCGCCGACGGCATCCAGGTCAACTCGCTCCTTCCGCGCACCGCGAAGGTCATGGACAAGGTCACGCTGATCCGGTCCATGCATCACACGATGAAGAACCACAACTCGGCGGGCTACTACGCGCTCTCCGGGCACGCGCCGGCCACGGATGACCAGCGGCTCAAGGACTCCATTGACCTCTTCCCCGCCTACGGCTCCGTCGTGGACAAGCTCGCGCCGGGCAAGAACCCGGAACTGCCCACCTTCGCCGCGTTTCCCTACACGATCGCGGACGGCTCCATCGTGCCCGCGCAGCACGCGAGCTTCCTCGGCAAGGTCCACGATCCGCTGCTCGTCCTGCGCGACCCGAGCGAGCCGGGCTTCGGCCTGCCGGAACTCAGCCTGCCGGCCAATCTCTCCTTCGACCGCCTCGCTGCACGACGTGAGTTGCAGAAGGTCGTGGATGCGCAAACCCGCTTGCTCGACCACTCGTCCGCCGCCCGGGGCCTGGACGCCTACTACGACAAGGCGCTGGCGATGCTCCACTCCACGAAGCTGCGCGAGGCGTTCAACCTCGAAGCCGAGCCGGCCCCGATGCGCGACGCCTACGGGCGCACGCCCTACGGCCAAAGCTGCCTGCTCGCGCGCCGCCTCGTGGAGTCCGGCGTGAAGTTCGTGCAGGTCTATTTCTCCGAGAGCATCGGCGGGCGCAGCACGACGGATGGCGGCTGGGACACCCACGGCTTCGACAACACGCGGATGTTCCCCATCATCGAGAAGCGCCACCTGCCCATCACCGACCAGACGCTGCCGACGTTCCTGAACGACATGGACTCGCGCGGGCTGCTGAAGGACACGCTCGTCGTCTGGGTGGGCGAGTTTGGCCGCACGCCGCGCATCAACGCGAACATCAGCCGAGACCACTGGCCGCAGTGCTACACGGCGTTGCTGGCCGGCGCGGGCGTGAAGAAGGGCTTCGTCTATGGTGCGTCCGACAAACACGGTGAGTATCCCGCCGACAAGCCCGTGAAACCCGACGACCTCGCCGCGACGATCTACCACCTGCTGGGAATTGACCCGCACACCGAAGTCCGCGACACGCTGAACCGCCCCGTGCCCATCAGCTACGGCAAGGCGATCACGGACGTGATGGGGTGAGCGGCTACTGCAAACTCACGGTGATGGTCTTCTTGTCGTAGCCCAACTGACGCCCGCCGGGTGGCTGGGGAGGCTTGGGGTAGCCCGAGGACGACATCAGTTCCTGCATGGTATCGGGGGTGTTTCCTAAATCCTGCACGCGCTTACGGAGCACTCGGTTGTAGAGGTTCAACTGCGCTTGGTAATCGCCTGGCTGGGCCGGAGCGTAGGCGTTCATGGCTTGTGCCGGCATGAATCGGCGCTCCACGGCCACCGTGAGATCGGCGTCAGGCCGCGGCAGTGGAGTAGCGGCAGCTTTCGGGTCGGCCAGCGCTGATGTCACTGGCGCTTCGCCAGCCCCAGACTGCCCCGCCTGGCCTCCCTCCGCCGGAGCGGCAGCTTCCGATTTCGATTTCCTCCGGCAAGCGGAGGCGCAAAGCAGGACGACCACCGCGAGGGCGACACCAAGGATTCGAGACATAGATGAAAAAGCGTTCAAGGAGCTAGTGCCCGGATAATGTCTGGGATTCCAATGTCGGTGTAGAGAGTTGCCTCCACATGATAATCCCCGTAAATGACCGTGGCCTTTTTGCCATGTCGGAGTGAGAGCACGTTCGCAGTGTTGGCGAACTTGCCATCCTCGATCCACACCCCGGCGGGATTGCTTATGGTCCAAACGCTGGGGTCGTATTCTTTCTGGCCATCCTTGTCGTTGCCTCTTTCCTCTATCCACGCCCACTTTGAGGCCGGCCGCATGACCTGCGCCCCGCGAAACAAGACGATCTGCGTCCGTGCGGTATTAATGTGAGTGTTCATGCCCTGGTTGGGGTTAGTGCCCCCAATTCCGTTGAAGGAATAGGAGAAAGGATAATTGGGACGTCCCGCTGCATAGGAACCAGCATACGGGCCCGTATTCGGGCCACCTCGATTATTCCAAACCTTATCGGAGGCACACCGGAGCATGGAATTTCCGTTGGTTCGGATGGAGTCATCAAGCGGCTGTAGGTATGGCGCGATGGTGCTACCCTTCAAGGGGCGGGGGGTCGAAGCGATGTTGTTGTTCGCTCCAGGCGCAGCCCCGAACTGGTAGTGGAGCGCATCTTCCGGTTGATTGCCGTTCGCATTCTGCGAGGGGCCGGTGAAGAATGTGTCATCAAAGTCCTGGATGTAGAGCGCCGTCGCCAAACCAAGCTGCTTTGTATTGCTTATGCATTGGCTCTGGCCAGCCTTGGCTTTCGCCTTAGCCAGTGCTGGCAGGAGCATCCCCGCCAGAATCGCAATGATGGCGATGACGACGAGCAGTTCGATGAGGGTGAAGCCGACGGTTCCCCGCGGAGGCGAACTATTGGGCTGTGTGGAGATTTTCATTGGTCGGTTGGTTTGTTGGTCTTCGGCTTGTTGGCCAAATCGGGGTAAGCAAGTTTCTACCGAAATAAACCCCTCGCTGTAAAGAGGCATTGTGCAGAAATTGCGCTCGACGAGCGACGTCCCTCACCGCTTCACCCACCGGTAGGCCGTCTGCGCGTTCCCGGCGAAGAATTTCGCCAGCGCCTCCGGCCCCTTCGCGCTGAAGTAGTCGTGAACGATTCCCTGCACCGTCGCTAGCTTCGCGAAGCGCTCGCTCACCGGCCAGTTGCTCCCGTAGATGAGCCGGTCTGGACCGAACGCGTTCCACGCCACGTCCAGCCACGGGCGGTAGAACTCCACGTCGCGCGGCGCGGAGCCGTCGTTCTTGCCGGTGCCCTCGACGAGCGCGGAGACTTTCAGGAAAACTTTCGGGAACTTCGCGGCGGCCTCCAGGTCCGCGCGCCAGGTGGGCGAGACGGTCTTCCCGTCAATGCGCGTGTTCGCCAGATGGTTGATGACGATGCGCAAGGCCGGCAGCTCCTTCGCGAGCCGCGCGACTTCGGGCAGCAAGGCCGGCCCGCCGTTAACGTCGAGTTCGAGGTCCGCGTCGGCGAGGCGTTTGATGTCCGTGACGAAGGACGCGTTGCCAAGGCCGGTGCGCAGAGCGCCTTCATTCACGCGGATGCCCCGGTAGAGCGGGTTTGCTGCGAAGCGCTTCAAGTTGCCCGCGAACGCGTCCTCGCCTGGCTTCAAGTTGCCCACGAAGCCGACGATGAACCTGTCCTTCGCCGCGAGGTCGAGGATCCACTGGTTGTCCTCCAGCAGCGGACTGGCCTCGACGACGACCGTCCCCGTGACCGGTTGCGGCACCTCCTGCGCGCGATAGTTGGCCGGCAGCGTCGGGCGGTAGAGCACCTTGTCGCCCTTGCCCGGCCACGGCACGCCGGTGGGACGCGTGGGGTCGTAGAAGTGCGTGTGCGTGTCAATGATGACGAGCGGCGCAGCCTTCGGCGCGGCGACGAGCGCAGGTGCGACGGCGAGGGCAGCGGTGGTGGCGAGGAACTGGCGACGTGATTTCATGCGTGCTTCGTGTTGCGTGTTGAGTGTTGCGTGACCTGCTCGCGTGGCTGACACGGAACACGCAGCACGCAACACGGATTACTCCGGCGAACCACCGTTCCCGACCCACTGGTCGCGCCGGTGCTTCGCCGTCTCGAAAAACTCGTCCATCGCCTTCGCGTCGCCGACTTCGAGCGCGCGCTGAAACTCCTGCAAGTCCTCGATGAACACGCCCAGCGCGCGGGCGAGGTGCTTGCGGTTCGCCAGCGCGATGTCCCGCCACATCTCCGGCGAGCCGCTGGCGATGCGCGTGGTGTCGCGGAAACCGGTGGCGCAAAGCGCGGGCTGCTCCTTCGGATGCGCGGGACTGAGGACGTAGTTCGCCAGTTCGGCGGCCACGACATGCGGCAGGTGACTCGACCGCGCGACCAAACTGTCGTGCTGGTCCGGCCCGAGCCGCAGCGGCCTGCCACCGATCGCCGCCCAGAAATCCTCCACTTGCTTCACGAACTTCACCGGTGTCTTCGCGCCGGGCGTCACCACACACACGGCCTTCTCATACAAGTCCGCGCGCGCCGCCGCCGGGCCGGTCTTCTCCGCGCCCGCCATCGGATGACTCCCGACGAACTGCGCGCCCGCCTTGGCGCAGAGCGGTTCCAGCTCCGCCACTACGCTGGCCTTCACGCTGCCCACATCGGTCACGAGCGTGCCGGGCTTGAGCGTGCCGGCGAACTGCTCCACCAGCGCCCGCATTTGCGCGATGGGCGTGCAGAGGATGACGAGATCCGAGTCCTTCACCACCGCGAGCAGGTCCGTCGTCGCGCGGTCCACCACGCCGAGCCGCTCGCACTCGGCGACGCTCGCCTCGCGCCGCACGTAACCCTCCACGCGGCCCGCGAGCCGGCGCGCCTTGAGGGCGAGTCCGATGGACCCGCCCAGCAAGCCAACGCCTATAAGGCTGACCTTGTGGAAGTGCATGCGCGGATGATGCGGGGGCGACGGTGAAGTTCAAACGCAATTTGTTTCGAGAAAACCCTGCCCCGGCGCGGCTTGATTTCCTCTAAGAACCCGCCCGTTTCGCTTATCCATGCCGGTGAGCTTGCCGGATACCAACCACACCGAAATCGTCCCGCCGTCGCTCTTCGTGACCACGCGCTGGTCCGTCGTGCTTGCCGCGCGGGAGAAGTCGTCGCCCGAATCAGCGGCGGCGCTGGAGACGCTGTGCCGCGCCTACTGGTATCCGCTCTACGCCTACGTGCGCGGCTCCGGCAACTCGCCGCACAATGCGCAAGACCTGCGCAGGAGTTTTTCGCGCGGCTGCTGGCAAAGGATTACCTGCAAGCCGCCGACCGCGAGAAGGGCCGCTTCCGCACGTTCCTACGCGTCTGCCTCAAGCGCTTCCTTGCCAACGAATGGGACCGGGCGCGCGCCGCCAAGCGCGGCGGCGGCGAGCGCCCCACATCCCTCGACGCCGCGCTCGCCGAGGAGCGCTACGCCACCGAGCTGACCACCGGTGTGCCACCCGACCGCCTCTACGAACGCCAGTGGGCGATGGCCTTGCCCGCCTGCGAAAGTGACCCAGCCTGCCAAATAACTAGCGACGCCTGAATACCTGCTTCCACCGCCCCGTCTCCGTCTGTTTATGGCCAACTTTTACCTATGAAAACACCTTGCTTCTACGTCATCGCAGTGCTCGGCAGTCTGCTCCAAGCCGCCGCCCAAACCCCCGAGTGGATCTGGCACGCCAACGCCGGCAAGGCTCCCGGCAACAACGAGCGCCGCTTCTTCCGCAAGACCTTCACCCTCGACGCCAAGCCCACCAAGGCCACACTCGCCGCCTCCGTGGACAACGAGGGCACCGCCTTCGTCAACGCCAAGTCCGTCGCCACCATCGTCTCGTGGGAGCAGGCCATTTCCGTGGACGTGACGGCCGACCTCAAGGCTGGCGAGAACATCCTTGCCCTGCGCGGCATCAACGAGGGTGGCGCGGCGGGCGTCGTTGCGCGGCTGGAACTCACCTTCGCCGACGGCAAGAAGCAGTCCATCGTCACCGACCTGACTTGGCTCGCGCACAATGAGGACGTCGTCGGCTGGCAGACGGCGGACTTCAAGAACCAGGGTTGGGAGAAGCCCATCTCCGTCGCCAAGCTCGGCGCGGGTCCGTGGGGCGACGTGCTGGCTTCCGCCGCGCCGGGTTCGGCGAAGGGCGCACCGAAGGCCGCTGCCAAACGCGAGGCCACGCCCGCCGAAGCGCTCTACACGCTCGCAGGTTTCAAGACCGAGTTGCTTATGAGCGGTGAGCCGGAGGAAGGTTCCTGGGTCAATCTCTGCAAGGACAACAAAGGCCGGCTCATCCTCAGCCCGCAGTATCGCGCGAACAATCCCGACGGCGGCCTGCTCCGCGTCACGCTCGGCAAGGACGGCAAGGTCGCGAAGCGCGAGTTCATCGCCAAGCCGCTCTACGACGCGCAGGGGATGACCTTCGCCAACGGCGCGCTCTGGGTCGTGGTAAACAAATACTCGACCACCTTCACCTCCGGCCTCTACCGCATCACCGACGACGGCAGTGATACCTGGTCGAAGATTGAACTCATTAAGGCGCTGCCCGGCGGCGGCGAGCACGGGCCGCACGCGGTGGAGCTTGGTCCCGACGGCAATCTGTGGGTCATGGCCGGCAATCACACTAAGCCCCCCGCCGGCCTCGCGCCCACTTCGCCGCACCGGAACTACGCCGAGGACCACGTCCTCCCGCGCCAGCCCGATGGCAACGGCCACGCCACCGGCGTCATGGCTCCGGGCGGTTACGTTTGCCGCGTCAGCCCGGATGGGAAGAACTGGGATTTCTTCTCCGCCGGCTACCGCAACCAGTTTGATTTCGCCTTCAACCCCGACGGCGAACTCTTCGTGTGGGACGCCGACATGGAATGGGACTGGGGCATGCCGTGGTATCGCGCCACGCGCGTGACCCACGCCACCAGCGGCTCGGAGTTCGGCTGGCGCTACGGCACCGGCAAGTGGCCGGACTACTACGCCGATAGCCTCGGCACCGTCGTGGATATCGGCCTCGGCTGCCCGACGGGCATGGGCAACGGCAAGGGCGCGAAGTTCCCCGCCAAGTATCAACGCGCGCTCTTCATCATGGACTGGACCTTCGGCCGCCTCATGGCCGTCCACCTCAAGCCCGAGGGCGCGAGCTACACGGCGACGTGGGAAAACTTCGTCGCCCCCGCGGGTCTCGTGGACAAAAGCAAAGGCAAGTCGCCGCTCAACGTGACCGACCTCATCATCGGCGACGACGGCGCGATGTATTTCACCATCGGCGGACGCGGCACGGCCTCCGGCCTCTATCGCGTCACCTACACCGGCAAGGAATCCACCGCGGCCGCTTGGACGCCAAACACCGAGGGCACTGAAGCCCGTGCGCTGCGCCGCCAGATTGAAGCCTTCCACGGCAAAGCTGACCCGAAGGCCCTCGATTTCATCTGGCCGCACTTGAACAGCCCCGACCGCGCCCTCCGCTACGCCGCGCGCATCGCGTTGGAAGCGCAGCCCGTTGCGACTTGGCAGGCCCGTGCGCTCGCTGAGAAGACCGCTGACGGTGGCCTCACCGCGCTCCTTGCCCTCGCCCGCCTCGGCGGCAAGCCCGCGCAGGACGACTGCCTCCGCGCGCTTGGCAAGTGGCCGCTCGCCTCACTCCCCGAGCGCCAGCAGCTCGATAAACTGCGCGTCATCCAAGTCAGCATCGCGCGCAACGGCCAGCCCTCCGCCGACGTGGTGAAGCTCGCCACCGAGAAGCTCAACGCCAGCTACCCGAACAAGAGCAACCTCGTGAACCGCGAGTTGTCCCAAGTGCTCATCGCCCTCGCCGCCCCCGGCGTGGTGGACAAGACGCTCACGCTCATGGCGGGCGCGCTCACGCAGGAGGACATGGTTCATTACCTCTTCCACCTCCGCACCGCGAAGAACTGGACCGCCGACCAGCGCCGCGAGTATTTCGGTTACTGGGCACAGGACCGCTCCCCCGCCGCGCACCAAGGTGACACTTTGAAGTGGTTTGCCGAAGCCGGCCGCCCCTACGGCCACGGCAGCAGCTACAACAACTTTTACAAGAACTTCGCCAAAGAAGCCGGGTCCAACCTCACCGACGCCGAGAAGGCTGAGTTCGGCCCGCTCGTCGCGAGCCTCACGGCCGGCCCGCCCGCGCGCAAAGGCGGCGTGAGTGAGTTCCCGGCGCTCCAACCGCGCACCTTCGTGAAGGCGTGGACGATGGCGGACTTCGAGGCCGACCTCGCGCAGCCGCTCAAGGGCCGGAACTTCGAGAAGGGCCGCCAGGCCTTCGTGGACGCGCAGTGCCTCGCCTGTCACCGCTTCGGCATCGAGGGCGGCGGCATCGGCCCCGACCTCACGGCGGTGAGCGCGCGCTTCAGCCGACGCGATGTGTTGGAGAGCATCATTGACCCGAGCAAGGTCGTCTCCGAGCAGTTCCAAAACACAAGCGTCTGGCTGAAGAACGGCGACGACCACACGGGCCGCTTGATGAGTGAAACCGCCGACCAGCTCGTGCTCGTGCCGAACCAACTTCAGCCCGACACGAAAGTCACCGTGAAGAAGAGTGACGTGACCAAGCGCGCCTTCTCGAAGCTCTCGCCCATGCCCGCGAACCTCGCCGACGGCCTGAGCAAGGAAGACATCCTGAACCTCCTGGCCTTCATCGAGAGCGCCGGCCGCAAGAACAGCGCGGCCTTCGCGAAGTAGGCGGAGCGCCGGCTTCCAAGCCGGCTTGGGACGGGACGCGGCGATTGCGTGCGTCCGGCCAGTGGCCTGCGGCGCGCCGTTTGGTTGTCGCTCAACCCGAAATCCGAAACGCTCCGGCGGACTGATGACTGTAGCGCTGCTGTTTCGCGGGTTTTCAACCCGCAGAAGCCACGGACTTTTCTGAACGTCTCTGATTGCCGGCTGACTTGCCGACTGCAAGTCGGCGGAAACGGCAGGCTACAAGCCTGCGCTACGGTCGCAGCGCAGCGCGAGTTCGGACCTCGGGTTGATCCCGAACTCCGAAGTCGAGGCTGAAAGCCTCAGACATGACAGCCCGGGGCAACGCCCCGGGTAGCGGGATAGAATGATCGCAGCCCTGAAGGGGCGGAACATTTTGCGTCGCTCTTTCAGCTTGGAATCTCCTTGCCGGGTAACCCGGGGCGTTGCCCTGGGCTGGTTTGTGATGCTCCTTCGGAGCGCCACAGATCAGTCGTCGGTGGTGGCGACGGTCCACATCCCCGTTTGTGCGGCCAGGTCAGTTCCTGTCCCGAGGGTCTTGATGGGCTGGATTTGTGAAACGTGGCCGTCCGCAAACGAGTAGCCCAGCACATACGCCCCGTGGAGCAGATTGGAACTGGTGCCCGTGACCGGCGCGCCGCCAATGATCGGCTCGAACTGGAGGTTGGGGCGCGTGATGACAGAACGGAGCGAGGAGTATCCGGCGCCCGCAAAGTTTTCCGAGGAGACTTTCTCGCCGTAGACGATGGAATTCGCAGGATTGTTAAAGGACGTGACGCGGAATGAGGCCTGGGGCTGAATGTTGATCGTTCCTGTCGGCCCAACCCAATTGACCGCATTGATGGTGGCGGGCTGGCCGCCAAGGCCGCCGATGTCCCAGCCCAGGCCGGGGCCGGTGAGGTTGCCTGGGCCGGGCGGCCAGTCCCGGGCGGTGACGGGAGGCGGCGAGTTGCCAAACTGCCACGCAAGCATGTTGTGCGCGTTCATTGAGTAGGTGCGCCGGACGCCGCCCAGACCGCCAGCTGAAATCGGGTTCACGAAAGTGGGGTTGCCATTCACTTTGTCAGCCGGACACTTGAGCATCTTGGGAGCGCGTTCGGCCAACATGACCTGGTTGTTCATCTCCGCCTGAGAGAGATTCACGCCGAGGTTGCTGGCAAGGAGGTCGTCCCACGTGATCTGGACTCCTCCCACTGGGCGCAGGAACGCATAGGGGAACTTTCCATCGTTGTCGCTCTCATACATGGCGTTCGCAGTGGCGACCTGTCTCTGGTTGCTGATGCAGGCGGCTGACTGGCCCTTAGCTTTCGCCTTGCCCAAGGCGGGCAGCAACATGCCGGCTAGGATCGCGATGATCGCAATGACGACCAGCAGTTCGATGAGTGTGAAACCACTTTTGGGTGCGGGGTGCGCATGCATGGCTGGCTCGGGGAGATCATTCGGTTGCAGTCCGTTTTCTCACGACTGACGTGTCGCCTTGCAGGATCGGCTTTCCTGTTTGCGCGTCCATTCGCAGCGGCGGGGCGACATTGTTGGTGATTGCCGGGGCGGGGGCCAAGATCACGACCGATCCGCCTGCCTGGACTGCCTTGGGCGCGCTCGATTCCACTGCGGTTTCAGACGTGGCCTCAACTGCGGGCTTGGCGCCGCGGCGACAGCCTTCGGACGAGACGACGAAAAGCAGCAGGAGCAATACCTTGAGAAGGGTCGCAGCGGGGAAATATGGAGTTTTCATGAGACAAAGTAATTTTTAGGGGGCGGATTGGCCAATGCAACTAGATATTTTGGCTCCAGAATCACGGCCACGATCGCGCCTGCGATCATGCGGAGCCGGCCGGTTCAATTCCCGGCGTGCCGCGCAAGGAGGTAGGCGCGGAACTGCTCGTAGTCTGCGCCCATGCGGTCGTAATCCTCGGGCATTTGCAGGCCGGCGGTCATCGCAGCAGGCACGTCGGGCGCCCAGCCTACGACCTTTTCGACTTCCTCCGGGAATTTCGCCGGGTTCGCAGTCTCGACGATCACGGCAGGGGTGTTGCCCAGCGGTTCCACCGCGCACCAATCGAGGAAGCCCTGCCACGCGACGACGCCGTGCGGTTCAAGCAATATCTGATACTTGTTCCAAAACTCGCGGAGCGACGTGCGCGTGCGCTCGTCGGTGATCGAGCTGGAAAAGATGTCGCGGCGCATGGCGACGAGATCGGGTGGGCGGTGGATTTTCCCGGTCTCATCCATGTGCCCGCCATAAACCGCGACGAGTCGCGCGAGGTTGCTCGGGTGGCCGACGTTCATCGCGTTCGAGACGGAGTTGCGTGAGGGGGAGACTTTTTCGTAGCTCCCGCTAGCGAGGTAGCGCGGGAACGAGTCGTTGTCGTTGACAGGGGCGATAATTTTGCGAACAGGCAAACCCATCTCGCGCGCGACTACCGCGCCCATCATATCGCCGAAGTTGCCGCTCGGGATGCTGAAGACCATCGGCTGGCCGGGCCACGCAAGGCGCGAGGCGGCGTAGAAGTAATACACGCTCTGCGGCAGGAGGCGACCGATGTTGATGGAGTTCGCGGAGGAGAGATGGATGTGTTCGAGCGCGGGGTCGGCGAAGGCGCGTTTCACCATCGCCTGGCAGTCGTCGAACTTGCCGTCCACGGCCACGGTGCGGACGTTCTCCTTGAGCGTGGTCATGAGCTTGCGCTGGCTCTCGCTCACTTCGGCGAGGGGGAAGAGCACGATGACGCGGACGCCGGGCACTTCGTGAAACGCATGCGCCACGGCGGCCCCGGTGTCGCCGCTGGTGGCGGTGAGAATGGTCACTTGCCCGCCGACCTCCTGCAGGAAGCGCGCAAACATCTGCGCCATCATTTGCACGGCGAAGTCCTTGAAGGACGCGGTGGGGCCTTGGTCCAACCGCATCAGATACACGCCGCGCTGGATGACTTCGAGCGGGACGCCGAAGTCGTAGGCCTGGTCGCACATCACGGCGAGGGCGTCGTCTTGGATGACGCCGTCAGTGAACTTGCGCAGCACGCGGAAGGCGACTTGCCGATAAGGCAACCCGGCGAACTCGGCGATTTCCGCCGGCGTGATGTGCGGGAACCGCTCGGGCAGGTAGAGACCACGGTCGGGCGCCTGCCCAGCTAGAAAGGCCTCGCGGAGGTTGATGGCGGGCGACTGGCCGTTCGTGGAGCGGAAGAGAAGCGTGCTCATTTACTCAAAGCTCTCGACGCGAATCATTACGGGCGCGGACTTCACCACCGGCAGTTTCGCCAAGGCCGCGAGCGCCTTGCGTATCGCGGCGTTGGGCGCGTCGTGAATCATCAAGATGACCGGCACCGTCACGCCATCGTGGCCCTCCGGTTGGATGATGGAGGAGATGCCAATCTTTGCCTTCGCGAGGATGTCGGCGATTTTCGCGAACACGCCCGTCCGGTCCTCCACCGTCAGCCGCACATAGTAGCGCGACACAACGTCGTCCATCGGCAGCACCGCACCGTCTCGCTCGTGCGGGACGAAGGGCGGGACGCGGTTCTTGGTGCCGCACTTTAGGTCGAGCGCGGCGTCGGCAAGATCGCTCAACACCGCGCTGGCCGTGGCGTCTTGGCCTGCGCCCTGCCCGTAGTAAAGCGTGTCGCCCACCACGTCGCCGCGCACGAGGATGGCGTTGAAGACGCCGTTAACGTTGGCGAGGACGTGCGAGTTCGGCACAAGCACGGGATAGACGCTGACTTGGATTGCCGATTTCTTGCGGCGGATGCCGCCAGCAAATTTTACGCAGCCGAGCAGACGAATCGAATAGCCGAGCTTCGCCGCGAACTCGATGTCGTGCCGCGTGATGTTGCGGATGCCTTCGGTGTAAATCTGCTTGGGGTTCACCCAGAATCCGTGCGCGAGACTAGCGAGAATGCCGGTCTTGTGCGCGGCGTCGTGGCCGTCAATGTCGAGGTCCGGGGGCGACTCCGCGTAGCCCATGCGCTGGGCCTGCGCGAGCGCGTCGGCGAAGTCCGCACCCTCGTCCTTCATGCGCGTGAGGATGTAGTTGCAGGTGCCGTTGACGATCCCGAAGAGCCGCGTGATGCGGTTCCCGATGAGGCCCTCGCGCAGCACCTTGATGATGGGAATGCCGCCGGCGACGCTCGCCTCGTAGTAGAGATTCGTCCGGTGCTTCTGGGCCGCAGCGAAGAGTTCTTCACCATGGGCGGAGAGTAATGCCTTGTTCGCCGTGACGACGGGCTTGCCGAGCTTGAGTGCCGCGAGCACGGCCTGCCGCGCGATCGTGGTGCCACCCATCAACTCGACGACGAGGTTCACTGCTGGGTCCGAGACGACGCTTTGCCAGTCGGTCGTCAGCAGACCGGCGGGAATTTTCACGGTGCGAGATTTCTTCAAGTCGCGCACGGCAACACGCGCAACAGTCAGGGACACGCCGAGGCGCGAAGCCATGAGCGCACCGTTCCGCTGGATGGCCTGAAACACCCCACCGCCAACGGTGCCACCGCCAATGATACCCAGATTTACCTGCCGCATAGAGGCGCGGACACTACTTGATGACAGCGGCCAGACAATTCCTTTTTGCCCGCCAGACAAGGGCGCAACCACCGCCAGCGGTGTCAGGCAAACGCCTCGCGGATCGCCTTGGCTGTGCCCGCCACTCCCGTGAGCCGCTCCGGCCGGCCGTTGTGCTCAAAGAACAGGTCGTCGCTGGCTAGACCCATCGCGTGAAGAATGGTCGCGTGAAAATCTTTGACTGACTTCGGGTCCTGCTCCGCGCGCAAGCCGATGGCGTCGGTCGTGCCGATACTTTGCCCGCCTTTCACGCCGCCGCCCGCGAGCCAGCCGGTGAACCCGTAGGGGTTGTGGTTACGGCCCGCACCGCCTTGCAGCATCGGCGTGCGTCCGAACTCACCCGCCCACACCACGAGTGTGTCGTCGAGCATCCCGCGCTGCCGCAGGTCCGTGAGCAAGGCCCCGGTGGCCTGGTCGGTCTGGTGGGCGTTGCGCTCGGCGTATTCCTTGTTGTTGTCGTGGCCGTCCCAGCCGTATTTGTCCACGCCCTGATAGACCTGCACCACACGCACGCCGCGCTCCAGCAACCGCCGCGCGAGCAGGCACTGGCGGCCGTATTGCGCCTTGATGCGCTTAGGATCGTTCACGCCGTAAAGCTCCAGCGTCGCCGCCGATTCGCCGGACAAGTCGCCGACCCCCAGCGCCTCGGACTGCATCCGATACGCCAGTTCGTAGGCGGCAATGCGCCCGTCCAGATCGAGCAATCCGGGCCGCGCGTCGCGATGCGTCTGGTTGAACGCCTGTATCAAGTCCAGTGTGTCGCGCTGCGTGCCAGCCAGCTCGGCGGGGGGCTTGAGGTTGAAGACCGGTTCGCCCGCGTGCCGGAACTTCGTCGCTTGAAACGCCGCCGGAAGAAACGCGTTCGACCAGTTCGCCGTGCCGCCAAACCCACCAACCTGGAACAGCACCACGAAGCCCGGCAGGTTCTGGTTCTCCGAGCCGAGGCCGTAAGTCAGCCACGAGCCGACGCTGGGCCGGTCGCCGAGGATGACGCCGGTGTTCATCTGGTAAGTCGCGGGCGCGTGATTCGAGGACTCGCAGTGCAGCGAATTGATGAAGCACAACTCGTCCACCTGCTTCGCCGTGTGCGGCATCAGGTCGCTCACCCACGCGCCGCAGCGGCCGTGCTGCGCCCACTTCCACGGGCCGGCGAGCAGCTCGTTCTTCGACGAGTTGAAGACCCCGCCGACCTTGTCCTTGATGCTCTTGATGCTGTCCGGCACCGGCTTGCCGTGGAGCTTCTGTAGGTCGGGCTTGTAGTCGAACAAGTCCATCCCCGGCGGCGCGCCGTATTGGAAGAGCCAGAGGACGCGCTTGGCCTTGGCTGGGAAGTGCGGCTGGCGCGGCGCGAGCGGGTTCATCAGATCGATGCGGCGGTTCTGCGCGAAGTTCTGCCCGCGCGCGGAGTCCGCCAGCAATGCGGACAGCGCAAGCGCGCCCGCGCCGCCACCGCAGCGGAGCATGAAGTCGCGGCGGGTGCGGAGGTTTGGCTGCAAGCCGGGGCAGATGTTCATGACTCAATCCACATACACAAACTCGTTCACGTTGAGCAGCGCGCGGCAGAACTCGGGCAGCGCGGCGTTGCCGTGCTTCGCGAGGAACGTGGCGGCTTGCTGGCGCTCGTTAGCCGTGGGCGCTCGACCGAGCGTAAGCCAGACGGCGCGCTCGATTTGCTTGCCCGCATCTTCACCCGCCTCGGTGGTGACGCGGGCGGCGAGGGCTTTCGCGGTGCGCAGCGAGAAGTTGCTGTTCAACAAGTTCAGCGCCTGAGGCGCGACCGTGGTCACGTCGCGGCGGGCGCAGGAGAAGGAGGTGTCCGGCAAGTCGAAGACTTGCAGGAACGGCAGGGGCACGCAGCGCTTCTGGATGAGGTAGAGCGAGCGCACGTCGCAGTCCTCCTCCTTGTCCGCATACCACCCTTGGCGGCGGCCGCTGTCCTTGCCTTCGAGGCCTTCGAGCACGCCGGGTTGGGCCTTAAGAATTTCGTCCGGTAACGGTGGCCAGAGCGGCTTGCCACCAGCGTAGGGGCGAAGCTTGCCGGAGACGGCGAGCAAGGTGTCGCGCATCGTCTCGGCGTCGAGGCGGCGGGGGGTTTGCCGCCAGAG
>SXGT01305638.1_pt1 | contig 18593 bp, 14 predicted proteins | sample 3176221 | NCBI WGS metagenome assembly SXGT01 (sample SAMN11356862, study PRJNA531348) | freshwater metagenome | isolation source: freshwater sample F1-120 | place: China: Fuxian Lake, Yuxi | collected 2017-12-25
CGATGTGAACAAGACGCCCAAACCGCCAGAAGAGATTGTCTGGTAAAGTCGCCGTTACGGCACAGAGGACTGTGCCTACTACGTAGCAGGCACAGTCCTTTGTGCCGTCGCTGAATGTAGCAGGTACACTGGGTACCCTTTGGGGTCATGCCGTCGCCGAATGTAGCAGGCTCGCTCCGCGAGCCGTCGCTGAACGATCACCCGAGTTCAATTTCCACGGCCGTTCAATCCAGTAATGCGCCTTTGTTAAGAAATGGCTATAGGGAACAACGCGCGGTGCACGCCCCGCGACGACGGGCTTACGGCGCGAGCGGTGGCATCGTGCCATTTGTTTCTGGCAGCCAATCGACGGGGCAGACCTGTCCGGCAGCTTCAGCTCGGTAGGCAGCCGATACAATGGCCTGCATGTTGCGCGCGTGTCGCAAGCCTGGCAGGCGCGGAACACAAGCACGCAGGTGGATGCTTTCCAGCACGTCGGACCAGAGGCTGCAAAACAAAGACTGGACGGGATCGTCCGACTCTTGCGGCGGCGATGTGTCCGGGTGGTGGTTTAGCGCGGCCTGCTGCTGGGGCGAGAGCGATTGCGAAAACTTTCCTTGCAGAGAAAGTTTGGAATGGCCCTCGTCCGTAATGACGAGCTGGCCGGTGTCGCCAAGCACTTCGGCACGGTACGGTCGATCGGTGACCCAGCTCTCCTGGTGAACGTACTGGACGCCGCCTTCCCATTGGACAAGCAGATCCACTTCGTCCTCGATGCCGGGGAACGCCGCCGGATGCGATTGCCGTACCCGTCCGCTGACATGCGTTGCCTGTGGATCGCCCAGGATGAACGAAACAACCGACAGGAAGTGGATGGACGATGACATCAGCATGCCGCCCCCCGCGATGCTGTGATTGACGAGCCAGCTGCGGGGATCGCCGGCGGGGTTGCAGAAGCGGCTGTCGCCGTACATGTTCCTGCCCAAGGTCAGCCGCACCTGTTGCAGCGGACCCAAGGCGCCGGTCCGCACCAGATCGCGTACTGCGCTATAGACGGGCTGGTAACGGTGCATCAACGCCACGCCTACGACGCTGCTGGAGTCAGCCGCCGCCGCAACTGCCAGATCGGCCTCACGGAGATTCATGGCGAGTGGTTTCTCGATCAGCACGTGCTTCCCGCGGGATAGCGCCTGCAGCAATAGCTCGATGTGCCATTTGGGAGGGACGCAGATTGCCACCAGGTCGATGTCATCGAGACGCAATAAGGATTCGGCATCGGCAAAGGCTCGCGGGATACCGAACCGTTGCGCACAACGGAGAGCCGCCGCATGGTGATTGTCGGCGCAGGCAACCGCGCAACAGTCGGAGCGTGCTTGAATAGCGCGCAGATGCGAATCGGAGATCGCGCCGCAACCGATGATTCCGACCCGAAGCGTCAAAGGTCCCCCATTTCTGGCATTGCCAGGCCGCGCCCTCAGGCAGACGATCCCAAGAAGCCTTGGAGCGCCGGCTTGATCCAACGCAAGTACGTGCGCGGCGACTCGGAGTAATTGTAGAAGAACACGCCCTCGGCGCCCTGCTCGACGGCCGCCGTTACGCACGCGCGGCAACGCTGGGCATCGGCGATTGCGTGCGGCGAATCGGGCGGATCCTGCCCCAGGCGAAAACCCACGCGAAGCCGCTGATGTTCGGCCGCGCGGAGGCGTGCCGCAGCCGTTAACTCGGCGACGTCGGCGGGCGTTCTGCCGTAGGCGCCCACCACTTGCCAATCGTAAGCGGCCACCGGTTCGACCCCTTCCAAGGCCACGCCCAAAGGCGTCAGGTCGCCGTGAATGTCTGCGATCAGTGAGGCAACCACGCCATCGAGCACGGCACGATAGGCCCGCAACCCTGGCTGTTCCTCGTGGAATTGCTCGATCGTTTCCGGCAAGTCGCGAGGGGGATTCGGCACATGCTCGAGGAAGCGGCGGAGATGCCCCGCCACGGCCTGTCGCAGCGGCTCAGCGTCGATTCCCTCGGCCGCGGCCCAGGCCAACTCGTGCTTCGAAAAGCTGATGTCCAGCAACTCGTGCTCCAAGGGGCCAAACGGCGTCAGGTCGCGCTCATGATGATGGCCGTGTCGCCTGCCGCGATAATTGGGCGCTTCAAGAAAGATGGACTGTAACGGATACTGCGACGCCAAATTGTGGGCCAAGCCGCGCACGTACTTGCGCACCGCCGGGCTGGCCGGCGTCAAGGCGTGCGGATAGGAATCACCCAAGGCATTGCGGACAGTATGTTCCGGAAACGCCAGCCCCAAACGCGTGTTGTGATTACAGACCGTCCAGGCCGTTAATCGCAGGCCGAATTTCTCCAGGCGGCGGCCGGCCTCGGCAAACCAATCGGTGGAGGCGGCCACGCGCCCAACGAGGGGTTTCAGCGGCGTGTCGTCGAAGAATCGCGGCTGGGCATGAAAGTAGGCCACCCCGTCTTCGGGCATGTAGCAGGTTCGCCGCGGATTATGCGGCAGCACAAACCAGCCGGCATGATACACGCTGGCCAAATAGAGCGAGCTCAAACCCGCCTCAGCCACGAACCCCAATACGCGATCGATGTCTTCGTCGGCAAAGTCCCAGGCAAAAACACAAATTGCGGCGTCTTGCATCGTTCTATGGAAGTCGTCGGTCAATACAACCAGCAGCCGGCAGGAAGCCGCTCATGGCATCTGCGCAAGCCATGCCGCGACCGGCGGACGGGCGAGCGTTTCGTGCCCGTGGCAACCGTGGCCGCCACGCTGGCGAATCGGCCATGCCACGACCGGCGGCCGGGCTACAGTCCCGCGGCCTGACGGAATTGGTCCTCGGTGAAGCTTGTTACGTAGACCTTGCTTTCGGTCCACAATTTACGATAGTTTCCGGTCGATGGCGGCATGATGTAGTAGGTGACCATTATGGTTCCATCGCCCGCTTGTGCGCCGTTGGCGTAGCCGCAGTTTTCGCTGGTGGCATCGCCGGAAAGCAGCACGCGGTTGTTGTAATGCCAGCTGGCCCCGCCGTCGGTGCTGAGCATCGCGGCAGCACCGTAAGGCGGACGGCGGTTACCCCAGGTTGCCAACAGATTGCCGCTCTTGAGCTGAAAGGCCCCGCCAGGTTGTTGGCCCGCTTCGGTCAGGGGCGATGGCCCGCTCCACGTTCGGCCGTCATCCGACGATTCGTATTGAACCAGGTCGGTTTGAGGACGTCTCATGTGAGCCAACAGTTTTTTTTCTGTGCCTACCAGGCACAGCGACGTTTCTTCGTAGAGTTGATTGCCAGGATCGGCAAAGATCGCGGTAAACTCGCCCCAGGTCTTGCCGTTGTCACGGGAACGCACTATGCCGGCGAGCTTATGCGTTCCGGCGGGAATCTTCGCATCCCCTTGGTACTGTGAGTTGTAGGCGCCGTAAAGTGACATGCAGGCCGCGCCATCGGACAGCGTCACGATGGCCCAATGCGGTGCAACGCCGCCATCCGAACCCCCTACGGGATGGTCCCTAACGGGCTCTGTCGGTGCCCAGGTCTTGCCGAGATCGTCGGACCAGGTGCAGACCACGCCTTGATTCTTATGGTTGAAGTCCTGGTTGGGGTTGTTGACCCCCTTGCCTTCTTGATCGTAATGATAATTCAACTCGCAGAACGCACACACGATACGACCACCGGGCAACTGGCCCAACGCCTGATTGCGCTGTTGATAAACCACGTACCCGCCCCCTTCCCGCGGCGAAAACAATGCGTCGCTCCGCCCCAGCCGCTGGGAAACCATCACGGGCGACGACCACGACTTGCCGCCGTCGACGGAGCGGACCCACAGCATGGCCACATTGCACGCATCCACCTGCGGTAAGGGCTGGGCCTTCTGGTAAACCAGCCCGATCGAACCATCGGCCAACGGCGTAACGACACCCCAGGCCGCGCCCTCGGCAACTACAACGGTTTGCTGATCCTTTAACGTGCGTTCGCCGTCGTCGCCCCGAGCTGTATTGGGAACAACCGCGCACAACGACAGCACAACGACGACCGAGAGGGGGCGTACCAGTAACATTATTCATACTCCTGAAAGATCGTGACGAAATGCAGGTTGATCCGACAATGATGGACCAGGGCCCGTAGTGTAGGTACCCGGGGACAATTGTCAACCACTTACCAGGGGTCGGGAGTCGATTTCGCGGAGTTGACTATTGCCTTGCGCTGTTCGCTCTACGGCAAATCCACCGGTTGGCCGTCGTCACTTGAAATCAGATAGGCCATGGTTAGCTCGTCAACTTCGTCGGCGATGAAGGCGACATGGCCATCGCAAAAGGCCACATTGACGCCAGAGAAATGTCGGCTACGGGGGGCGGCGGATAGGTACGTCGCAACCTTGTACTCGGCACAGGGCATGTCTTCCAACCGGGCCGTCGCGGCGTCGGGGCAACCGTACAAGACATCGGCGTTGGGACCAAGTGTGTTGGGCAATTGAGTGTGGCCGATGCTAGCCATCACGGGCCGGAACGTGGCAAGTCCGGAACCGTACGAGTGAAAGTCGAATGCCAACAGCGACGCACCGGCCCACGGCAGCGCCCAAGCGCCGCGCTGGTCGCCTTCGGCCGCCATCGTACGCACCTCCGAGAGCAGCAGCGTTTTTGATAGACCGTCGCGGATGTTCTTGGGTCTATAGACACGATTGCCCGCCAAACCGCTGGGCCACCAATCGCAATGGTCGATATGATACGGGCTGACATAGGCGGCGTAATTACCTTTTGCAAACTGCTTGCCGGTGGTCAGAATCGGATCCACAAAGAAGCGACCCTGGGCGTCGTCGCTGGGGCACACCATGGTTGCCAACGGAGTCGCCTGCGGTTCGCGCGGCTGATCGAGCACGTTGCGCCGCAGATCGAATTGCCGATAGAGCGTCTCCTCCTCGATTTGAGGCAGGACTTGCACAACCCAACTAAACATTTTGCCGCCGCGCGGATCGAACGTGCCGAATCTTATGTTGCCCAACCCCTTCGCGGTCAGCCCGCCGGCCGGATAAGCTTTGTGAGTGCTTTCGAATTTGGCAACCGCCAGGCTCAAATGCTTCAGATTGTTCACGCACCGCACCTTTCGGGCGCTTTCGCGAGCGGCCTCCACCGCCGGCAATAAGACGGCGATTAGCGCGCCGATGATGGCGATCACCGCGAGCAGCTCGACCAGCGAAAAGGCCGCTCGGCAGTCCGGTCGGGACTTCCACGGCATGCTTGAGAACGGGGTGACCACCAGATTACCTCCTCGTCGCTGCCTTAGCTTTGATCAAGTTCCCTTTCATCGATCGGCGGTGTTCTGGCAAAATCTCCCAAATCGTCGAACATCGTGGGATCCACCGCGCGATAGTGGACGTCACCCATGCCTGGCAGCTTTGGCGGCTCGTCATTCAGCCAGGCGAGCACGAAACGAATCTGTTCCTGTCGTGGACCCTCCAGGTTTGCCTGCGATACCATTTTGTCAATCAATCGCCAGCCGGCCTCCAGATATCGATTCAGCTCATTCACGTCCTCGACCGACGCCACCTGTCGCGTGTCCTCCAGTGACCGAAACGACGCCAGAACGTAGTTTACCCGGGCCGGCAGGCCATCTCGTGGTGCAAGCATGTGCTGATTGACCAGCTTCCAGCCGAACCGCAAATACTGATTGACGGTTTCCGGGCTGGTGGTTTCAACGATTTTCCGGGCGCGGGCGAGGTCCATGCTCAGATTGTAATTCGAAGTGGTCGGTGGGACCAGTGATGCGACGTCCAGCGAATTGTGTCGTGGGCTTAAGCTGACGCTACCGCACTGACTATACTCACGCCATGCACCCCTCGCCTGGCGACTACGAGTTTCTTGCTCCCGCGAAGATCGTGTTTGGCTGGGGCCGACGCCGTGAAGTGGGCGAACTGGCCCAAACGTTAGGTCGGCGGGCTTTCATTATCTGGGGTTCGCGGACACTGCGGTCGACGGACCGGGCCAACGAAATCATCACCTCGCTCCGCCGGGCCGGGATCGAGCCGGTTGAACTGGCAACGATCTCGCACGAGCCGCTGGTCGCCGACGTGGACGCCGCAACCTGGGCGTTGCGACAACTGGGAAACGGCCGCGAATCATTGATCGTGGCGATTGGCGGCGGATCGGCGATCGACCTGGCGAAAGCCGTCGCCGCGCTTGCGACGCATCGTGAAAGCGACACGGTACAGGACTATTTGGAGGGGGTTGGCCGTGGACTAAGAATTACGCATTCCCCTCTCCCCCTGCTGGCGATGCCAACGACGGCCGGAACCGGTAGCGAAGCGACCAAGAACGCGGTCATCTCGTCCCACGAACCGCCGTTCAAGAAAAGTTTGCGTTCCGACCTGATGCTCCCAAAGGTGGCGCTCATCGATCCGGAACTTACCGTGACCTGTTCGAAGACAGTTACAGCGCACAGCGGCATGGATGCCATCACTCAATGTATCGAAAGCTTTATTTCTCGACGCGCCAAGCCCATTGCGGCAGCGCTTGCCATCAAGGGATTGCAACTTGCGTACCCGGTTCTGGTGCAGGCTGTGGAGAACGGTGAATCGCGACCGGCACGTGAGGCGATGTCCCAGGCCGCGTTGCTGTCGGGAATGGCGCTGGCCAACTCCGGGCTTGGGTTGGCACACGGGGTGGCCGCGGCGCTGGGGGTGCATTGCCATGTCCCGCATGGACTTGCTTGTGCGGTGATGCTGCCGGCCGCGCTGCGCGCAAATCGAAACGAGTGCGCTGGGCAGCTTGCCGACCTGGAAAGCGCGCTTGCGCCTGGTGCTGCTGACTCGACCAGAAGGGCAGACGCGTTTGTCGAGCGGATGGTGCAATTGTGCGATCTGCTGAAGATCCCTCGCCGGCTTGGCGAACTAGGGGTTGACCGAGCGATCATTCCATCACTGGCGGCCAGTTCGTACGGCAACAGCATGGATGGCAATCCACGGCGAATTAGCTCCGAAGAGTTAACGGAACTTCTGGAGGACATGCTGTGATTCATCGGTTCAAACTGTGACGGGGGTGCTTGTCTGACCCTGGTACTCAACACAGAAAACGGATCGGCTGTGCCATCGGTCGCAGGGCCAATCCGTGTTTTACATTCGGAAACCTGGTAGGGCCGGCTTTGCCGGCCGCGGATGGGAAAAGCACGCGAATCCGGCCGGCACAGCCGGCCCTACAGCGGATAACGGATTGGCTGTGCCGTCGGTCGGTCGTCGATTGACCCTGCCACGGCCGTCTGCTAGCGTGCAGGGAGAGAGCAGCAAGCACCACAGGTGCATCCGGAGTATGCAGCATGCTCAACCTGATCGGCAAGGGCTCGTTGGCCACCTGCGATGGCATCTCGCGGCGCGACTTTCTGCAAGTGGGTACGCTGGGGGTGATTGGTCTTTCGCTGCCGCAACTTCTTTCGGCCCAGGCCACGGGCAAGGTCCGCAAAGAGCACGACGACCGGGCGTGCATCATGATTTTCAATCTGGGCGGGCCCAGCCAGCTCGACCTGTTTGACATGAAGCCCGACGCCCCGGCCGAAATCCGTGGGCCCTTCCACCCCATCAGCACGGCCTCGCCCGACATTCAGATTTCCGAGCTTCTTCCGGGACACGCCAGGCTGGCGGACAAGTTTTCTCTTGTGCGCAGCTGTTATCACACGGCCGCGGCGGTCCATGATACGGGGCACCAAATGATGCAAACTGGCCGGCTGTTTTGTGACGGCATCGCCACTCCTCATGCAGGTTGCGTCGTGGAGTACCTTCGCGGCGGACGCAGCGACTTGCCGGCGCATGTGTTGTTGTCGGAACCCATGGGCAGCACTGGCGGTGGTCTTTCGCACGGCCAGGACGCCGGTTTCTTGGGCAAGGCGAACGATCCGTTCGTGTTGATGGCCGATCCGAGCCAACCTGATTTCAAAGTACCGGACCTGGTGCCGCCGCCGCAGATTGGCGAAGCCCGGCTCGACCGTCGTCGCAAACTGCGAGTCATCGTCGATACAACGGTCAAGAACTTTGAGGCCAGCGAAAGCGCCAGGCTGCTTGAGAGCAACTTTGAATCGGCCTTCCGGTTGATAACGAGCTCGAAGGCTCGCGAGGCGTTTGACCTGAGCAAGGAGCCGCGAGCGGTGCGCGATCGTTACGGCATGAACCGTTTCGGCCAGTGCTGCTTGCTGGCGCGGCGGTTAATCGAGGCCGGCGTGCGATTTGTCACGGTCAACACGTTCCTCACGGTCTTCAACGAGATCACTTGGGACATCCACGGCAGCAGTCCCTTCACGTCAATTGAAGGCATGAAGAACATCGTGGCGCCCATGTACGACCAGGCCTACAGCGCGCTGATTGAAGATTTGCAGCAGCGCGGCATGCTTGAAACGACGTTAGTCTGCAATTTGGCGGAGTTCGGCCGCACGCCGCGCGTCAATCCGTCCGGCGGTCGCGACCACTGGCCGCAGTGCTGGACGATGTACTTCGCCGGCGGCGGCGTCCAAGGCGGCCGCGTGGTCGGCAAGAGCGATGCATTTGGCGCCGCGCCGGTCGAGCGGCCGGTGGATTGTTCCGAGATCGTAGCCACGATCTACCACAGTCTGGGCTTCGATCTGGAATCGCAAATCCCCGGTCCGGCCGGGCGCCCGCTCCCGCTCGTCGATTCTGGCAAGCACGAAATCCGCGAGCTGTTCTAAGACGCCGTCGACGGCCGGCACAGAAGCTGTCGTTTCGGCCTCCGCTGGCTGCTTGGATTTGCCGGCAGAAGGCGGAACTCCAACCTTCTTGCCCTAAATCCGTCCCAGGCAATGATCTTCACCAGGGATTCTCGACAATTACCAGGGTCCACCGGTTTGACTCCCTCCTGCTTGCCAGTAGAATTGGTATGTGACAAAGCCGATCTTCACGGGTGACCCAGGTGATGGTCGCTGATGATGGCGGCGGCGTATTTCCCGCCTCGACTCCCCTCCAACCGCCGTGCTCAAAACGATGACACCGCTTTTCGCATTTCTAACACCAACAACGGCGGTCATTGTGGGCATCATCGCCCTGCTGCTCTTTGGCAGCCGCATTCCCAGCGTGATGCGCAGCCTTGGCCAAGGGGTCACGGAGTTTAAGAAGGGAATGAAGGAAATCGAAGACCAAACGGACGAAGAAGAAACTAAAGTAGCCAAGTAGATCCGTGAACTTGGCTGCGGGTCCACTTTGGGTGGCTGGCTACGTGCTGAACCAGTTCTTATGTTCAATCTCAGTCCCCAAGAACTGATTGTCGTCGGGCTGATTGCCGTTTTGCTGTTCGGGAATAAACTGCCGAGCGTGATGCGCTCATTAGGCAAGGGTATGATGGAATTCCAAAAGGGGATGAAGGGCATGAAGTCTGAGTTCGACGCCGCGATGCGAGAGGAGGCGAAGCCCAGCCCGCGTGTGGCCCAATTGCCGCATGACTACGACGAGCCAACGGCCCCCAAATTCGAGCCCCCGACCCGCGAACCGCAGCCGGTCTCGAATGAGCAAGCTCCATCGGCATAGTGCGCGCTATTGCAGCACCTGCGAATCCACGATCGGTTGGCGATTCACCGCCGCCAACGGCCGGATCAAACTTGAATGGGACTATCCATCAATCCGCGAGTAGCGGACTAAATTGTCGGGGTGGCAAGCCGCGAATCGCGAGTCTCGGAGAGACTCGCCCACGTGCCGCAAGCCCGTATCTCTGGGAGGGGGCGGACCGATTCCGATTTTTTTGATTTTCCTGGGGGATTGCCTGCAAACCTCGTAGCCGTTGTTATTATTAAAGATAGTGATTTCGGGCGCGATTCTAAATTTCCCGTCGGATCTGAACTTCAACGTTTGCTTTCCATCAATTCGGCGTGGTGCGTTTTCTTTACCAGGAGTGTCTTATGAAAAAATTTCTGGCGAGTTTCAATACGTTGGTTTGGTTTTTGAACGTATTGCTGGTATCGGAGTCGCAGGTTTCCGCGACCATGCCAGGCGATTTTTCAAGTCTGGCTTTATGGATGCAAGGGGACAATTTTAGCGACGGGACGGACGTGTGGTCCGACTCATCGTCGTTTGCTCGTAATACCATTGGTGGCACTGCGTCGGACGGTCCGCTGAAAAACAGCCATAAGGCGGTGCATTTTAGCGGCGCCGACGCCCTGATCGTTCCGGCCTTTGCGATGGAGCCGTCCATGGACGGCACGTGCTTCATCGTCTTCGGCAACGTGGCCAACGGCGCCGGGACGTTATTCTCCAAATTCAATAATGGAAGCTTCGCCGGCTGGGACTACCACATCAACGCAGATGGGAACACTCCCCAACTTACTGGGCGCATCGGCAGCACTTTGGGCACCGACTTCCTCACGGCCGCGGACCCAACCAACCCCACGGGCCCCAACACCTTCCACATCAGCTCGATGACCTACAATGGGACATCGTCCACCCCTCGGGCGGATCTGCGCCTGGATGGGGTTTTGACCACGGACAATACAATCGTTGGCACCCGCAGCCCGGACCTCCCCCTCAATCCCGTGACCATCGGCGGGCTCGGGTTCCCGGCGGGTGACGCGGAGCGCAAGCTGACCGGCGATATCTGGGAAATCATATTCTTTAGCGAGGCCCTCAACGATGAAAACCGCCAAGGCATCGAGCAATACCTCCAGAATAAGTACAACCCCATCGCCATTCCCGGCGACCTGAACGGCGACGGGTTCGTTGGTCAGGACGATTTGAACATCGTCTTGGGTGACTGGGGAAGTATGCAACCGGGCGACCCACGTGCCGACCCCAGTGGCGATGGATTTGTTGGTCAGGACGACCTGAATCCCGTCTTGGCCCATTGGGGACAGGGCATTCTGCCCCTGACCCTGTCGGGGAGCAGTTGGTCGGCGGCTGCCGTCCCAGAGCCCTCGTCACTCGCTCTGGCGATGTTGGCCTTTGGCATGATGTGCCGGTGCCGGAAGCGGTCCCGCGAATGCCGCTGATCTTCGATCCGGACGACAGGAAAGTGGAGTCAAACGAGATAGCACTCGATGATTCGCAGCTGCTTGCAAACGCCTGGAATTTCTCGCGGCGTGGGCATGATTGATAGAACCCCCACACCGACTACCGAGCTTTGACCCAACACGGCGCCGGGCGGTGGCGGATTCTTACACCCCAGTTGTCCAAAGTCTGGATTGCCCAGGCCGCAGTTGTGGGAAGTTTTCGCCTGGTTTCCGGGGCTTGCCGACAGTGGGTCGTTTACGGATACTCTTTGCCATGGCTGACAACGTTTCCTGTGTCTTGGGTGTCAAAAAACGGGTGTCAGCTGGCATGATGGTAGTCCCTCGGGAAACGCGAATCCGTGCGGAAAAATAGAATGTTCTGGGCGATTAGCTCAGTTGGTTAGAGCACCGTCTTCACACGGCGGGGGTCACAAGTTCGAGTCTTGTATCGCCCACTATACAAGTAGTCACTAGAGCGCATTGGAGCGAATCAGCGGGAAATACAGCACTTGCCGTTTCCCGTTGCGTTGCGTTTCGCTCCGAAATGTCCGATTGCTGCACCGGAATATGCAGCGCTTGCTCGTAGTGCTCGTCGGTCGTTTGCAGGTAGTGCTTTTGGGCAACCCCTTGGCTGTTGCCGATCCAGGCACAAACGACATGCGCGGGGAAAGTCTCGGCAAGTTCGGTTTGCCGGGTCGAGCGAAGATTCTGCCATAGCTTCGGCCAGGGCTTTCGACCCGCCCGCTTGATAATAAACTGTTGCTGCTGATTTACGAGCGCGTCGGCGATGCGCCCGATTCGCTACTCGACGCCGCCAAGCGAAGCGACGGGCGTTAGCGACGTTTCATTGACGTTCCAATTCCTGCGGCATCGATATTCGTGCCGGCAATCGCCGGCTGACGCGGGAGTGACCGCGGCGACTCGTGATTCCCGCCCGGTGAAACTTGGTGTACAATAGGAATCATCCTATTGTTCGCACGACGACTCGGCGCGGTTGCTCATCATGTTTCAGCGGCGGCTGGCTGACGTGAAGCCACAATTGACTTCTGCTGGATGTGTCAGTAGACGGTGTCCCTGGCGCCCGTTTTCGCGCAATGTCAGTGGCCTGCTCTTCGTCCCCCTCGCACTGATGTTATTCGCCATGGGGTGGGCGCCGTCGGCCCTGTTCGCTCAGGAACCGCCCCAACCGGCATTCTCCGCGGACGATCTCGAATTCTTTGAAAAGGAAGTCCGTCCGTTGCTGGCCAAGCGTTGCTTTGAATGCCACGGCCCGGACGAGGACGATCCGGCCGGCGGATTGCACATGATTTCGCGTGAAGCGCTGATCGAAGGGGGAGATACCGGGTCGGCGATCGATCTGGAGTCCTTGGAGGACAGTTTGTTGCTGGAGGTGATCAGCTACGGCGGCCTGTTCGAAATGCCGCCGGACTCCAAGATGCCCGATGCCGAAATCGCCGTCTTGACGCGGTGGGTAGAAGTCGGCGTGCCGTGGCCGTCGGGCGAAGCGGCAAAGAAAATCGGGCCCAAACAATTCGACTTGCAGCAGCGGCGCAGCGAGCACTGGTGTTGGCAACCGGTGATCCGTCCCGCGCTCCCCGAAACCGACGATGCGAACTGGCCGCGCCGCGATCTGGATCGGTTCATCCTGGACAGGCTTCGGCGAGAAGGTCTTTCCCCGGCTCCCGAGGCGGACCGCCGGACGCTCATTCGCCGATTGACGTTCGATTTGACCGGTCTCCCTCCGACCCCCGAGGAGGTGGAGGCGTATCTGACGGATACGTCCGACGATGCATATGAAAGACTGGTCGACAGGTTGTTAGCGTCACCGCGCTTTGGCGAACACTGGGCGCGGCGCTGGATGGACCTGGTCCGTTATGCGGAGACTTGCGGCCACGAATACGACTATCCCATTCCGCATGCCTACCAATTTCGCGATTACTTGATTCGCGCCTTCAACGCCGACGTTCCCTACGATCAGTTTGTGCGTGAACACATCGCGGGTGACTTGTTGGCCAAGCCGCGGCGAAATCCGACCGATGTTTTCAACGAATCGATCATCGGTACTGGGTTCTGGTTTTTGGGCGAAGCAACTCACGGTCCGGTGGACGTGCGCGGCGACGAAGCCGGCAGGATCGACAACCAGATCGACGTATTCGGCAAGACGTTTTTGGGGCTCACGATCGCCTGCGCCAGATGTCACGATCACATGTTCGACGCGATTGCCACGCGCGACTATTACGGCTTGTCGGGATTCCTGCAAAGCTCCCGGCGCCAACTGGCGCTCCTGGACCCGGGCCGGAAAATCGAAACCGCTCACCGCGCGTTGATCAGTCGACAATCGGAACTGGACCGTCAGCTGGCGTCCGTCCAGGCGGCAACTGCGCAAGCCGACTGGGAAGCCGCAGCGCTCACGCTGGCCGCGGCCCTGGAATTCGCCGCCGGCACCGGCGCAAGGGTGGAGCCAGCGACGATTCGAATTCAAGGAGAAGACCTGGCGTCCCCACAGCCCTCGGGCGGGCGAACGGTGGTTCAGGATTTGTCCGCTGCCGGTGAAGTCCGTTGGGATGGAGGCAAGCATCTATGGTGGCTGGATGGACAACCGGGCGATCAGCTGGACTTGCCGCTCGATCTTCCGATCGCCGGCGAGTACGGGCTGTTTGCTGAATTCACCATGGCGCCGGATTATGGCGTCGTCGAATTGCAGCTGGATGGCCAGCCGCTGGGCGAGCCGATGGATCTGTACGCACCGACGGTCACGAAAACTGGGCCTCGGACCTTGCGCGCCGGGCATTTCGAAAAAGGCGAACATCGGCTGACGATCAAGTTGAACGGCAAAAACCCCGAAGCCGTTCCCAAATACATGTTCGGCCTGGACTTCATTGAATGGAAGGCACAGCCGAGCGTTGCCGCAGCGAAGCGGCGCGAACAACTGGAGCTACTAGCCCGCGAGCGGGACTTGCGATTGGAATCGCTGGTCGCCTGGACCGAGGCGCTGCGCGATGGTCGGTTGGCCGAACCGAGTCATCCGCTTCACGCCGTGAGTAGCCTGCTGCAAACCAAATCCAAAATCGATCGCCATGCGATTCAGCAATTGGTCTCGCAACTGACCGAGGAACAAAACGAATCGGAGCGGATTCTGGCGGACTCTCCGACCTTTGAAGACTTCAACGATTCGGCGCTGCCCGGCTGGTATCAATCGGGCTGGGCCTTTGACTCGGGCAGTCATTCCGGTTGGAGCGCAGACGACTCCCATCCGGCCGGCCAGTTTGTAGCTCGGCCCGGTACGATCAGCAGCGGTTCGGTCGGGACACCCCTTTACGGCGTCCTTCGCTCGCCGACGTTTGAGCTGACGCGCAAGTTCGTTCACTATCGGGCGGCGGGCCGAGACGTCGAATTGCGCGTGATCATCGATGGTTTTACGCTGGATACCTACAATCCGCTGTTGTTCAACGGCGCGACGATTCGGCTCGATTCGCCGGATCGATATTCGTGGATCGCGCAAGGACAGGACATTGGCAATTATCTCGGGCACCGGGCTCACCTGGAGATCATCGATCATTCCGGAGGCTCGATCTTTCTGGATGACATTCGTTTTTCCGATCATGCCCGTCTGATCGACCCTCCCTCAAACTTTGCCCTTGAGATCCTGGACCGCTGGTCGGCGGGATTGGACGGCGGATCGGAAACCGTGTCCGGCCCGGCGAGTGCACGCAGCGATGCCGACGAAGATTCGGAACGCTGCGTAAATCTTGCGCGAGCGCTGGTCGACGCGATGCGACGAACGATGGATGTGGAACAACCGGACGGGGATGCCGCAAGCTTGCTCGATTGGATCATCCGCTGGAATTTGATCGATGTTGAGCCGTTTGCCGCGAAAGTGGACGGCTTGCGCCAACAGTTCGAGGACCGCCGTACATGGCTCGCCGAACACCGCATTCCAACTCCCACCTTCGCGGTCGCGATAGCGGACGGAACCGGCGAAAACGAATTTGTTTTTGTGCGAGGCAATCATCGAACCACCGGCACGGTGGCGGACCGGCGGATGATCGACGCGATTTCAACCGACATTTCGTTTGACCTTTCGTCCGACCATGGGAGCGGGCGATTGCGTTTGGCCGAAGCAGTTGTCTCGCCGAAAAATCCGCTGACGGCGCGGGTGATGGTCAATCGGTTGTGGCATCATTTGTTCGGCCGCGGGCTGGTGCCTTCCACCGATAACTTTGGGGTACTGGGCGAAGCACCCACGCATCCGGAATTGCTGGATTATTTGGCCGACGAGTTTGTTACGGACGGATGGTCGATCAAACGGGCATTGCAGCGAATGGTCACCAGCGCTACGTACCGTATGTCCAGCCAGCGCGACGAACATGCCGAGCGAACGGATCCGGCCAACCAATGGCTGCATCGCATGGAGATCAAGCGCGCATCGGGAGAGGTGATCCGCGATGCGATCCTGCAGATTTCCGGGCGAATGGATCCGACGATGTTTGGGCCTGGAGTTCCGCTATATCTCACATCGTTTATGCAGGGTAGGGGCCGGCCTGGCGAAAGTGGCCCACTCGATGGAAACGGGCGTCGCAGCGTCTACCTCGAGGTCCGCCGCAATTTTCTCAACCCCATGATGCTGGCGTTTGATACGCCTTCACCGTTTAATACCGTGGGGAGACGAACGGTCTCGAACGTTCCGTCCCAAGCCCTGATTCTGCTCAATCATCCCTTGGTGGTGGAACAAGCGGGCTTGTGGGCAGAGCGGCTGCTGGCCGGCGAGCCGGACGAACAACAGCGGTTCGATCGGATGTTCCGCGAAGCGTACGCTCGGCCGATCAGCGAACGCGAACGAGCCATGTGCGAGGAATTCCTTCAGCAGCATCGCGAGGAGCTTACGCGAGCGGGAACTCCGGCCGAGAAACTGGAATCGCTGTGCTGGCGCGACTTGTGCCACGCGGTGATGAATGCCAAAGAGTTTTATTACGTGAACTGAACTGGAAATAGCCAAAGCGCCGCCAGTATGAGTAACAACTGCCATCACTGCGGACGGTTTCGCCAGTCGGCAACGACCAGGCGGCAAATGCTGCGCGAGTCAGCCTGCGGGTTTGGCGCGGTTGCGCTGGCCGCACTGCTGGAGCGGTATGGCTTTTCGGACGAAGTGACCGGCGGAGTTCGTCCCGGCACGGCGGGACCCTGGCGCCCTCGTCCGCCGCACTATCGTCCGCGCGTCAAACACGTCATCTACTTGTACATGGACGGCGGGCCATCCCAAGTCGATACGTTCGATCCCAAACCGCTCTTGGCGCGCCATCATGGAAAGCCGTTTCAGCAGAAAATCGAGCCGACGCAGTTCAATAACATCGGGACCGTCATGCAGTCCCCGTGGAAATTCAACAAATACGGCGAAAGTGGGATCGAGGTCAGCGATCTGTTTCCCCATGTCGCGCAGCACGTCGACGACCTGGCCGTGATTCGATCGATGGTTTCCGAGTTTTCCGAACACACCAACGCGAATTATTTTCTGCATACCGGCAACGGATTTCAGGGTCGGCCCGGAATGGGAGCATGGGTCGGTTACGGTTTGGGAAGCGAAAATCAGAATTTACCTGGATTCGTCGTGCTCAACGGCGGATTGATTCCGCCGGGGGGACTCGATTGTTTCAACAGTGGGTTCTTGCCCGCGGCGTTCCAGGGTTCCGTCTTCAATGCGTCCGATCCGCCGCTGGATAACATACGGCCGCCGGATGCGACGCAAAGCCTGCAGGCGTCCAAGCTGCAGATGATCCGCCAGCTGGATGAAAACACAATCGATCGCTGGGGCCGGTTCGACGAGCTGGAATCGGCGATCGCCAATTATGAACTGGCATTTCGCATGCAGTCGGAAGTCCCCGAGCTCACGTCGCTCGATGACGAGACCGAATCGACGCGAAAAATGTACGGGCTCGACTCACCGAATCCCGGGACGGCGATTTTCAGCAGGCAGTGCCTGTTGGCTCGGCGGCTGGTCGAACGCGGCGTCCGGTTCATCGAGCTGACTTGCCCCAGCGTCGGCGGCGACCGTTGGGATCAGCATAGGAACCTTCGCCAGGGACATCAGGACAACGCCTTGGCCGTCGATCAGGGAATTGGGGCGCTGTTGACCGATCTCAAGCGAGTCGGGCTGTTCGACGAAACACTGGTGATTTGGTCGGGCGAGTTCGGGCGGACGCCGTTTGCTCAAGGTTCCGACGGGCGCGATCACAACCCGTTCGGCTTTAGCCTCTGGATGGCGGGGGGAGGAATCAAAGGGGGGACCGTTTACGGCGCCACCGATGAATTCGGCTACCGCAGCGTGGAAAACAAAGTCGAGATTTACGATCTTCACGCCACCATGCTTCACTTGCTGGGGGTCAACCACGAGCAGCTGACGTACCGCTGGGGCGGGCGCGACATGCGATTGACTGACGTCCACGGCAAGCTGGTCGAGGCTGTCTTGGCTTAAGGGGCGAAACAGCTTGCGAGGCCTCGCAACTAAAGGAACGCCGCGAGATCCAAGAAGGATTGTTACCTCTCCCTGGTCAGGGAGAGGTCGACGCGCAGCGTTGGGTGAGGGTGGACGGGAAGGAATGAAAACGAATAACAATCTAACCGCCCGAGTACAGACGGTTAGATTGTTATTCGTTGGGCGACTTCGGCGCGTCTTCGGCCCGCAGGCCGCTGGCGAAGTAGCCCGCCCCGGCGAGCGCGGCGGAGGTGAGTGCGAATTGGCGGCGGGAGAGTTGGCTCACGGCGACCTCGCGGGAGGAGACGACGGGAGGGGAGGGTGGCATTGTACAGGGCTGGTTTGGGTGACGTCCAATCGGCAGAGGAATAATTTGGCGCATACAAGCAAGAAAAATCCTCCCGCCAACTCGCGACGCTGCCTCGCGGTTCGAGTAAGATCGAGCAAGACCAACCCCTGGTTCAACTTGTTGCTTGCTGTGGGAGATGCGAATGAAACGGCTGTGGTTGATGGCGGCCATCGCAATGCTCTTCGGTGCGGCGCAATTCGTTTGGGCCGCCGAGTTGCCGGCGCCCGCCGAGCGGAAGGTCGACTTCGCCCGCGACGTGCGCCCGCTCCTCGCGGCGCAGTACTGGAAGTGCCACGGCGCGTTGGATCGTAGGATTTTGCGTAGATTTCGAGCACTTCTTCCATGTTTGCCACAAATTCCCCATCGGCCTTGGGCGGAATCACCCAATACTGGATCTTGCGATTCGTCATGCCGTTTTTTTTAGCGTGCGCCGCACCGTTTCGTAACTGATCGCCTCGACAATCTCGAGCTCGACGACCTTGCGAGCCAGCAGCCGGAGCGTCCAATTGGCGTAGCCTTTCGGCGGCGGACCCAGGCGAGCCGCGATGATTTTGGCCTCCTGTTCTCCGTCAAGCAACTTCTCAGTGGGCGGAGCGGGACGTTTCTTTCCCTCCAAAGTTTCTTGAAAACCGGACTCGACCAACCGCTGGCGAACCACCTCGACCGTCTGCCGCCGGCAGCCAAAGGCCTCAGCGATATGACTGTCGCTCCAAGCACAACCATTCACATCGGCCTTCAACAGGATCTGCGCACGCCGCACTTTCTGACCGCTGCCGCTCAGCTTTTTCGTGACCTCCAGAAGCGTGTTGCGTTCCTGTCGCGACAGCCG
>SXGT01641874.1_pt1 | contig 18592 bp, 16 predicted proteins | sample 3176221 | NCBI WGS metagenome assembly SXGT01 (sample SAMN11356862, study PRJNA531348) | freshwater metagenome | isolation source: freshwater sample F1-120 | place: China: Fuxian Lake, Yuxi | collected 2017-12-25
GCGCCGGTGCCTATGTCTGCGGCGAGGAGTCGGCACTGATCGAATCCCTCGAAGGCAAACCCGGCCGGCCGCGCATCCGCCCGCCCTTTCCGGTCACCCGCGGCTACCTCGATCAGCCGACCACGGTGAACAACGTCGAGACCCTGGCCGCCTCCTGCCTGATCGCCGCGCATGGCGGCGCCTGGTATGCCGGGCATGGCACCGAGAAATCCGCCGGCAGCAAAATCCTCTCGGTCAGCGGCGATTGCGAGCGCCCGGGCATCTACGAGTATCCCTACGGCACCACGGTGCGCCAGGTGCTGGACGATTGTGGTGCCACCGACACGCAGGCAGTGCAGATTTCCGGCCCCTCGGGCGTCTGCGTTTCCAGCGAGGAATTCGGTCGTCGCATCGCCTTCGAAGACCTGGCCACGGCGGGCGCCTTCATGGTCTTCGACGACACGCGCGATATGTTCGAGGTGGCGCGCAACTTCGCCCATTTCTTCGCCCACGAGTCCTGCGGCTTCTGCACCCCGTGCCGTGTCGGCACGACCCTGGTGCGCAACATGATGGACAAGATTTCGCGCGGCCAGGGCTCGCCCTACGACATCAACGAGCTGTTCAAGCTGCACCGCGTGATGCAGGGCGCCAGCCACTGCGGGCTGGGCAACTCGGCCTGCAACCCGGTGTTCGACACGCTGAACAAGTTCCGCCCCGCCTACGAACGGCGCCTCAAGTCGCTGGACTATGAACCGGCCTTCGACCTCGACGCCGCACTTTCGCAGGCCAGGCAGATGACCGGCCGCGACGACGCCGCCGCCCACCTTTCGAACAAGGCAGAAGCATGAATCCGACCGACAACAGCTTCCAGCTCGACGGCGAGGATATTTCCTTCACGCCGGGCCAGACCATCATGCAGGCCGCCAAAGCGGCAGGCGTGTATATCCCGCACCTTTGCTGGCATCCGGATGTCCCCGCGCACGGCTCCTGCAAGCTGTGCACCGTCAAGGTCAATGGCCGCTTCGGTTCCAGCTGCACCATGGAAGCGCAGGCCGGGATGAGCGTCGAGAACCGCACGGCCGAACTCGACGACAAGCGCCGTACGCTGCTGCAGATGTTCTTCGTCGAAGGTAATCACTTCTGCCCGTCCTGCGAGAAGAGCGGAAACTGCGTGCTGCAGGCCACGGCCTACGAATTGAAGATGATGTCGCCGCACTTCGACATGTTCTATCCCGACCGCCCGGTCGATGCCTCGCACCCCGACGTGTTGCTCGACTTCAACCGTTGCATCATGTGCAGCCTGTGCGTCACCGCCTCGCGCGATGTCGATGGCAAGAACGTCTTTGCCATGGGCGGGCGCGGCATCCTCGGTCGCAAGATACATATCAACAGCGAATCCGGCCGGCTGGCCGATACCGATTTCGCCGTCACCGACCGCGCCGCCCATATCTGCCCGGTGGGTGTGATCCTGCCCAAGCGCAAGGGCTTCGCCGTGCCCATCGGCGAACGCCGCTACGACAAGGCGCCGATCAACGAACAGGTCAAGGAGCCGTCATGAACGCGCCCATGAATGCCGCACCGGCGGCGGCAAGGAAACTCAAGGTCGCCACCACCAGCCTGGCCGGCTGCTTCGGCTGCCACATGTCCTTCCTCGACATCGACGAGCGCATCCTCAAATTGCTCGAACTGGTGGAATTCGACCGCTCGCCGATCACCGACATCAAGCATTGCGGACCCTGCGACCTCGGCCTCATCGAAGGCGGACTGTGCAACGCGGAAAACGTGCATGTGCTGCGCGAGTTCCGCAAGAACTGCAAGATCCTCGTCGCCGTCGGCGCCTGCGCCATCAACGGCGGCCTGCCGGCGCAGCGCAACCACCTCGACCTGCGCGACATCCTCGAGGAGGTCTACCAGACCGAGGCCGGCGTCTCCCACGGCCACATCCCCAACGACCCGGAGCTGCCGCTGCCGCTGAACAAGGTGCACCCGATCCACGAAGTGGTGAAAGTGGATTACTTCCTGCCCGGCTGCCCGCCGCCCGCCGACGCGATCTGGAAACTGCTGACCGACCTGCTCGCCGGCCGCACGCCGACCTTGGGCCACGGCTTGATGCACTACGACTGAAATGCCATGAATAAATCTACTGCGCGTTCCGGATCAGGGCTTGGGCGGTGCTCGCTATCCTCATGCACAGCTACGTGCATTCCGGTAGCTGCGCTCCGGCTGCACCCTGTTGCGGCCCGCTCGCTACGATTTCTTCACGACATTTGAACCAAAACTCAGAGAACGCCATGACATTCGAGCTCGAAACCGCCACCTCCCCCGAAAAGCTGCGCCGCGTCGCCATCGAACCCGTGTCGCGGGTCGAAGGCCATGGCAAGGTCACCATCCTGCTCGACGACAATAACAAGGTGCACCAGGTGCGCCTGCACATCGTCGAATTCCGCGGCTTCGAGAAATTCATCCAGGGCCGGCCTTACTGGGAAGTCCCGGTCATGGTGCAGCGCCTGTGCGGCATCTGCCCGGTCTCGCATCATCTCGCCGCCTCGAAGGCGCTGGACATGGTGATGGGCGTCAAGCAACTCACCCCCACCGCCGAAAAGATGCGCCGCCTGATGCACTACGGCCAGATGCTGCAATCCCATGCGCTGCACTTCTTCCATCTTTCCTCCCCGGATCTGCTGTTCGGCTTCGGCTCGGATGTCGCCACGCGCAACATCGTCGGCGTCGTCGCCGCGCACCCCGAGGTCGCCAAGAAAGGCGTGCTGCTGCGCAAGTACGGCCAGGAAGTGATCCGCATGACGGCCGGCAAACGCGTGCACGGCACCGGGTCGATCCCCGGCGGCGTGAACAAGTCGCTTTCGGCGGAAGAGCGCGCCATCCTGCTCAAGGACGCCTACCAGATGGTGGCCTGGAGCCGCGACGCAGTTGGCATCATCCGCGGCCTGTTCGAGCAGAATCTGGCGCAGTACAACGCCTTCGGCCGCTTCCGCTCCGCCGGCATGTGCCTGGTGCGGGCCGACGGCGCGATGGACCTGTATCACGGCGGCCTGCGCGCGCGCGACATCGACGGCAAGACCCTGTTCGACCACTTCGACTACAGCCGCTACTGGGACGTCATCGCCGAGGGCGTCAAGTCCTGGTCCTACATGAAGTTCCCCTACTTCAAGTCGCTCGGCGACGAGGACGGTTCCTACCGCGTCGGTCCGCTGTCGCGCGTCACGATGTGCGACAGCATTCCGACGCCGCTGGCGGACAAGGAACGCGAAGCTTTCCTCGCCTACGACGGCGGCTCAGCTGCCGGTGCGACGCTCGGCTACCACTGGGCGCGCATGATCGAGATGCTGCACTCCGCAGAAAGCATCAAGGACCTGCTGCACGACGACGACATCGTCGGCACCGACCTGATGGCCACCGGCGAACGCCAGGAGCGCGGCGTCGGCGTCATCGAGGCGCCGCGCGGCACGCTGATCCACCACTACCGGGTGGACGAGAACGACCAGGTGATCCGCGCCAACCTGATCGTGTCCACCACGCACAACAACCAGGCCATGAACACCGCGGTGCGCGAAGTGGCCAAGCAATACCTCGACGGCCGCGAAGTCACCGAGGGTCTTCTCAACCACATCGAGATCGCCATTCGCGCCTTCGACCCCTGCCTGTCCTGCGCCACACATGCGCTGGGGCAGATGCCCCTGGAAGTCGCCATAGTCGGCGCTGACGGTACGGTGATCGACGACGTAACGCGCAACGCCGACGGCTTCAAGCGCCTCGAAACGCCAACCCGGCCTTGACCGCGCCGACGCTGATCTTCGGCTGGGGCAATCCCAGCCGCGGCGACGACGCCCTGGGGCCCTTGTTCGTCGAGCATTTCACCGCACTGGCGGCACGCCACCCGGAATGGGGTGACGTCGATTGCCTGACCGATTTCCAGCTCCAGGTGGAGCACGCGCTCGACCTGCAGGGACGCCAGCGCGTGCTCTTCGTCGATGCCAGCCTCGACGCACCCTCACCCTGTTCGTTCGCTCGCATCGAGGCGGCACGCGATGCCAGCTTTACCACCCATGCCATGAGCCCGCAGGCGGTGCTCAAGGTATACGCCGACATCGACGACGGCGCGCCGCCGCCTTGCTGGCTGTTGGCGATACGGGGGGAAAGTTTCGAACTCGGTGAAGCGCTCAGTGAATCGGCGCGGATAGCCCTCGAAGCAGCCCTCCAGATCGCAGCAGACTGGATGGATCGGGGCCCATAGCCCAAGGTTTCAATTCCATGATATCTGTCAAGGGTACTTTGCGTACGCTGATGGATAATGGCGGCAGAATCAGCCACCCGGGGCGACTGACTATCCTTCCGTGCTTCCGCGCCCAGGCTTGACGCTTTCTTCCGAAGACATCGCCAGACCATGACGTTCTCGCGCACTCAAGTTGACAGCCCAGAATCGAGTCGGCAGCCGGATTTTGATGAATTCACCCTAACCTTCCTGCGCCTGGCGATCATGGCCATCATCGGGGGTGCTCTGGCCTTCATCGCCGTGATCCTGATCTTCGCGCCGGATCAAACCCGGCGCATGGTTAACCCTTTGGCCGGAATAGGCGTCGCCCTCACCTCCTGGATTCTGCTCCGGTCAGGGCATGCCAGGGCCAGTGTGGGGGTACTTGTGTTTGGAACCTCGGCAGTGGTGGCGGGCATCGCGATCGTCACCGGCGGTGTTCGCACGCCCGTGGTCTACAGCCTTCCCGTGGTCATCTTCTTTACCGGCTGGATCCTCGGCTCGCGCATGGCGATCGCCATTGCCGCCTTCAGCGTGATGGGCTACCTGCTCATCGCCATCGCCGAGCAGCAAGGACTGCTACCGCCGATACCCTACACGCCAGCCTACATGCACTGGGTAGTTCAGGCGACGATCATTGCCATTTCGGCGGCAGCCATCGTCCATCTGCGTAACAGCCATGCGCGACAAGTGGAGGAGGTACGCACCCTGACCGCCGAGTTGGCGCGCCAGCGCGCCGAAGCAGCCGCCGCGCAAGCGCTCAAGGACAGCCTCAACAATTTGCGGTGCACTCTGGAAGCGACCGACGAGGGCATCTTCGGCTACGACGGCCACGATCCCAGCGGCAAGCTGCTGTTCGCCAACGACCGTTTTCTCGAAATCTGGAAGATCCCCCCGGAGGCAAGAGCCAGCACCGGCCGCGCCGAGATCGTTGCCGCCGCGCGCAAGTTGTTCATCGACCCCGATGCCGGTGTCAAGCGCATCGGCGAAATCCTGGCCATGGGCGTGGTGTATGAGGACAAGGTCTCGCTCAACGACGGGCGGGTGCTGTTCCGCCGCAGCATCCCGCTGGCCGAAGGCAGCCAGGTGTCGCGCGTCTGGAGCTTCCGCGACATCACAGCCGAGGAACGCAGCAAGGCCGCGCTGCAGGCCAGCCGCGACGAAGCCCAGCGCGCCAACGCGGCGAAGAGCGAGTTCCTCTCGCGCACGAGCCACGAACTGCGTACGCCCCTGCACGGGATCATGGGCATGACCGCCATGGCGCGCCGGCGCATGACCGATGAAAAGGGCCTGGAACAGCTGGACAAGGCCAAGGCAGCCGCCGATCACCTGCTCTCGGTGATCAACGACGTGCTCGACATTTCGAAGATCGAAGCCGGGCGCCTGCAGCTGAGAAAAATCGGCTTCAGCCCGGCCCAGGTGCTCGAGAACGTGGTCAACCTGGTCGGCCACAAAGCGGCGGAAAAGGGCCTGCAACTGACGATAGATTGCAGCCCAGGAATCCCGGATCTTCGCCTGCGCGGCGATCCGCTGCGCCTGGGCCAGATCCTGCTCAACTTCGCCGGCAACGCCGTGAAATTCACCGAAAGCGGCACGGTCACGATCCGCATCCGACATACCGAAGCGCTCGCCGGCCGGATCAAGTTGCGCTTCGAGGTCGAGGACAGCGGCATCGGCGTCTCGCCGGAGGACAGCAAGCGCCTGTTCGTCGCCTTCGAGCAGGCCGACGGATCGATGACGAGAAAATTCGGCGGCACCGGCCTGGGGCTGGCGATCAGCCGCAAGCTGACCGAACTGATGGGCGGCGAGATCGGCTTCGAAAGTCGGGCGACGGGAGGCAGCCGCTTCTGGTTCACCGCAAGCTTCGATCCTGCCCCTGACCACGCGCAGGATACGTCCGCAGTGGCCGACATCGAGGCGGCCGAGGCCTGCCTGCGCAGTCGGCATTCGGGCGCACGCCTGCTGCTCGCCGAGGACGAACCCGTCGGCCGCGAGATCGCCCTCGACTTGCTGCGCTCGGTCGGCCTGCGCGTGGAGGCCGCCGAAGATGGCGAAGTTGCACTGCGCCAGGCGCAAAACCAAGCCTACGACCTGATCCTGATGGACATGCAGATGCCGAATCTCAACGGCGTCGACGCGACGCGGGCGATCCGCGCCGATTCGCGCAACACGACAACCCCCATCCTGGCGATGACGGCCAACGCCTTCGAATCCGACCGGCGCCTTTGCCTGGATGCCGGAATGAACGACCACATCGGCAAGCCCGTGGAACCGGCGCTGCTTTACCGGACGGTCCTCAGATTGCTCGACGGCGACTGATACGCGCCGACGGCAGGAACGGCCGCCGCACCCGGCCACGATTGCCGCTGAGCAGCGCCGATCGGGCCAACCGGCGCGTCATCCTGCGCCGCATCAAACCCCACCATGGCGGCGGCTCGGTCAATACTCGTGGTCGATGAAATCACGGACCAGGCAGCGGATGGCACTCGCGGAAGCCGAGGCGCGTCGGCTGCAGGCGTGAAAGTCGGCGCTGGCGATACGGCGCGCGACAGGTCTTGCGCGCAACGCCTGTCGCAATGAGCGCCAGCGCACCGAGCAAGGCGAAGCGGTGGGCCATGATCGCACCGAGACCCCAGGGAGCCCAGGGAGCCCATGATGAAACAATTTCCGCTATACGCACCCACCGCCCTCGCGCTCGCATTCGCCCCCGCCGCGTGGTCCAATACCATCACCGCGATTACACCGAACGCACCCCGAGCAGGCTGGAAAATGGCACGACCACGGTTCGCTTCACGGTCTCGGGCCAGGGCAACGAAGCCACCGATTGCGGCATGTGGATCGAATATGGCGACACTATGGATCGCCCGATACCCGGATCATCGGCAACCCGGTCGGCGCCCGCAGGGTACTATCCGGATCCATCCCCTACCCAGAGCCATCGCCGCATGCCCAAGGAAGACAAGCCACCAGCACGCTACGCCGTGGTCGCCGCGGTCCAGTTGCCCAGCGTCAGCGACACCGAGTTCGAGTCCTCGCTCGCCGAACTGCGCGACCTGGCGAAGACACTCGGCTACGAGATCAGCGCCACCTTCACCCAGAAGCGCGCCAGCTTCGATGCCGGCGCCTACCTCGGCAGCGGCAAGCGCGAAGAAATTCGCGCCTTCGTCGATAGCGAACCGGCGCCCGGCAGCTTCGAACCGAGCCGCCACGCCGCCGCCGACCCGATGGCCGGACGCATCGAGGCCATCCTGATCGATCACGAAATTTCGCCTTCGCAGGCGCGCAACCTGGAAAAGGAAGTCGGCGTCGAGGTCATGGACCGCACCATGGTCATCCTCGAAATCTTTCACCGCCACGCGACCTCCCGCGCCGCACGCGCGCAGGTCGAGATCGCGCGCCTGGGCTACATGGCGCCGCGCCTGCGCGAACTGGCCAAGCTCGCCGGTCCCCAGGGGCGGCAGCGCAGCGGCACCGGCGGGCGCGGCGCGGGCGAGTCGCACACCGAGATGGACCGGCGCAAGATCCGCGACAGAATTGCCGAGTTGCAGCAGGAAATCGACGCCATGGACGTCGAGCGCAAGACCCAGCGCGCAAGACGGCAGGACCGCCAGAACCTCGCCACCGTGGCGCTGGTCGGCTATACCAACGCCGGCAAATCCACCCTGATGCGGGCGCTGACCGGCAGCGAGGTGCTGGTCGAGAACAAGTTGTTCGCCACGCTGGACACCACGGTGCGCGCGCTGCAGCCCGAGAGCCGGCCACGCGTGCTGGTCAGCGACACCGTCGGCTTCATCAAGAACCTGCCCCACGGGCTGGTCGCCTCCTTCAAGTCCACGCTCGAGGAGGCGCTGGACGCCGCGCTGCTGCTCCACGTCATCGACGCCAGCGACCCCGGTTTCGAGCGCCAACTGGACGTCACCGACAGGGTGCTGGCCGAAATCGGCGCGCAGGAGGTGCCACGCATCCGTGTCTTCAACAAGATCGATCATGTCGGCGACGCCACCGCCCAGGCCGAGCGCGAGGCGACCTTGCGCGCCGCCTTCCCGGGCTGCATTGTCATGAGCGCGCGTCGGGCCGGAAACGTGGCCGCGCTGCGCGAGGCCATCATCGCCCTCTTTCGCAAGGACCTGGTCGAGACCGAGATCTTCCTGCCCTGGTCCGCCCAACAGCAGCGGAGCCGGATCTTCGCCGATTGCGAAGTGCTGGACGAACGTGCCGACGAGGCCGGCGCTTACCTGAGGGTGCGCGGCGAACGCGAACTGCTCGACGGATTCGTGGCGGCCGCTGCGGAGTAAGTCCGTGCCGAATACCACCGCCTCCCTCAAGCATGCCCTGGACTGGCCGGAACTCTGGCCGTCGCTGCGCAACGGCCTGTGGGTGGTCGCGCTGTTCCTTGTCGGCGTGGTTGTCGCCAGGCAGCATGCGGACCGGATACAGGGCCTGCTGGCGGACCATGCCGCGCTGGGCGTCGCGGCTTTTCTCGCCACCTCGGCAGTCGCCGTCCTGATGCCGCTGCTGACCAACCTGCCTCTGGTACCGCTTGCTGTCCTGGCCTGGGGCCCGTGGTGGACAGCCGCACTGCTGCTCACAGGGTGGACCATCGGCGCCGTGCTGGCCTTTGCCCTCGGCCGCCACGCGCGCGCGGCAATCCTGCGGTATTTCCCTTCGGTCCAGCGTCACGCCGACGTCGACCGCCTGATCCATCCGCAACATCGGTTGCTGTCGCTGGTGCTGCTGCGCATGACCTTTCCGGTCGACGTGCTCTCCTACTCCCTGGGACTGTTCAGCCGCAGCACGACGGCGGCTGAAAACCTGTTCTCGACGACGCTGGGCGCGGCCCCCTTCGCCCTGCTGTTCGCGCTCCTGCCCACCCTGCCCGCGACCTCGCAGCTCTCGGTCTTCGTCACCACGGTGCTGGCCTTCGCGCTCTATGCCTTATGGGTATGGCGCGGCCCGCGTCGGATACAATGAAGCATGACCCGAACCCTCTGGCCAAGCCATACCTCCTGAAAGGACCTACCATGCGCACATTGCTATCCCTCCTGTTCCTCGTCTTCGCCACCGGCGCCGGCGCCGCCTCAAAGGACGAGATCAACGCCGAAGTTCGTGAGGCCTTGCGGAACTTCCAGAAGCAGACCGGCGCCGGCCACGAGCTGTCGAAAAAGGCCTCGGGCATGCTGGTGTTTCCCAACGTGATCAAGGCCGGCGTCGGCATCGGCGGCGAATACGGCGAAGGTGCGCTGCAGGTCAAGGGCAAGACCGTCGCTTACTACAACATCGCCGCCGCCTCGATCGGCTTTCAGCTCGGCGCCCAGGCGCGCAGCCAGATCGTGCTCTTCATGACCGACAAGGCGCTGGCCGACTTCCGCAAGAGTGAAGGCTGGAAGGCCGGCGTCGACGGCAGCGTGGCGCTCGCCACCCTCGGCGCCGGCGGCGCGCTCGACACCGAAACCGCCAAACAACCCATCATCGGCTTCATCTTCTCGAACAAGGGTCTGATGTACAACCTGACCTTCGAGGGTTCGAAGATCACGCGCGTCGACAAATAAACTCCTGGCGGCTATCAGGGGCTGCTCATATCGCCGTATCCCCAGCGCCGACTCCTGGCCATGCCGTGGCGACGCTTCACGGCAGACCGGGAAACTCCCGCCCCACCCTGCCCTTCATAAGATGGGTGTAAAGCCCGGGCGCCAACCGGGAAAGCCACCAGGCTTTGCGCGAGGTGGCATCGGGCAGGAGCAGAGCACGTCTGCCAATCACGGCTTCGATGATGCGATCGGCGACCTCATCGGGCGCCGACTCGCCGCCCGTGACGACGCGCGGGCTGCTCACCGGCGCACCGCTGCCATCAGTCGCCGCCGAGCCGATGCCGGTGCGGATGAAGGACGGGCAGACCAGGGTGACACCGACGCCCGCTCCTTCGACCTCGCAGCGCAGGCTGTCGAAGAAACCGTGCAGCGCATGCTTGCTGGCAGAATAGACAGTGCGCCCGACCAGGGGCGAAAAGCCGGCAACGCTGGAAACGGCGACGATGAAACCACGCCGCGCGAGGATGTCGCCAAGCGCCGCACGCGTGAGGTTGGCGGCGCCAAAGAAGTTGACTTCCATGACGCGACGGATCACCGCCGGATCGGTATCGCCAAGCAGGCAGCGCGCACTGATGCCGGCGTTGTTGACCAGACCGTCGAGCGCGCCGAAGCGCTCGATGGTGGTATCGACAGCTGTCTGGCACGCGGCGGGATCGGTGATGTCGCCGGTGATGGCCAGCGCTTCGACGCCCGCGGCCTTCAGCTCTGCGACGAAGGCATCGAGCCTGGCCGCGTCGAGATCCATGGCCGCGATGCGCATGCCGGCGCTGGCGCAACGCCAGCAAAGCGCAGCGCCGAGGCCGCCGGCGGCCCCGGTAATGAGTACCACGCGCCCCGCCAGCTCGCGCCGGCTCACGTGGCCACACCCTTGCGCGACTTGCGCCAGAGTTCGAAGACCTCGACCGAGCTCAGCTTCGGCAGGTAGCCGAACTCCTCTTTCAGGCGCCGGTTGTCGAGCACCGGCCGGTAGCGCAGGAAGTCGGTCTGCTCCGGGCCGTACTGGGTCAGACCGAACAGCTTGAGCAGCCACAGCGTACCGCGTAGCAGGCCGGGGGACAGGACCACGCAGCGCTTGCCCAGGCGCGCGGCGATCTCGAAGATGCTGAGCTTGCCGTCACCGGCGACGTTGAAAATGCCGGTCACCGGCGAATCGACGCCCTGTACGATGGCGCAGACCACGTCCTGGTCATGGATGAAGACGAAGGGGCTGTCGGAGCCCTTGATCGCGATCAGGCGCGGCTTTTCGAAAAGGTCGGTGATCTGGTTGTGCACCGAGGCGCCGAGTATGGTGCCGATGCGGAACACGATCTGCTCCAGTTGCGGCTGGCTGACGCGGTATTCGGCCAGCATCTCTTCAACCAGGCCTTTGTGCCAGGAATAGGCAAAGCTCTGGTTGCCGCGCACCGGGTCGGACTCGGTCAGCCATTCCGGATTGTCGGCGTGATAACCATAGGCGGCGCCCGAAGATGAAACGATGACTCGCTTAACGTGGTGACTCAGGCAGGCTTCGAGCAGGTTGCGGGTGCCGCCGACATCGACGCTGAACTCGAACTCGCGATTGCTCTTTTTTCCCGGCGTGACGATGGACGCCAGATGGACCACAACCTGCGGCTGGTGGCGGCCGAGGATGGCATCGACCTCGGGAGCGCGGATGTCCGCCGTTTCGTAAGTCACGTCCGGCAGGCGCCGGGCAGGTTCGCGCAGGTCAAGCGCGACCACACAGACACCGCCCCCCGCCGCCAGCGCCGCCACCACCTGGCTGCCGAGGTAGCCGGAACTGCCGGTGACGAGAACACAGTTCTGCTTCATGCGGGGGGACGCCGGCTCCAGTAAGTGGAAACGCTCAGGCCGGAAACGATGTGCCAGATGCCCCACCAGGCGGTGACGATGGCCATGCCGCCGAGGCCATCGAAGAAATTGAAAATCAGGATCAGGCCCAGCGCCGAGTTCTGGATGCCGACCTCGATCGACACCGCACGCCGATCGCGCTCGGGCAGGCCGCTGAACTTCGCCGCGTAATAGCCGGTGACCAGCGCCAGGCCGTTGTGCAGGAACACGGCGATGACGACGAAGCCGACGAAATCGAGGAAGTAGCGCCAGTTGGCCGCCAGCGCGCCGATCACGAAAATGCCGAAGACCGCTATCGAAAAGATCTTCACCGGCTTGTGCGCGCGCTCGACGAACGCGGGAAAGCGGTAACCGGCCCACATGCCGACGATCATCGGCAGGCCGAGCAGCAGGAACACCGCGAGCAGCATTTCCGCCGGATCGAGCGCCACCACCTTGAGCAGCTTCGCCGTATCGGGATTCAGCCCGCCCCACAGGGACAGGTTGAGCGGCGTCATGACGATGGCGACGGCGGTGGACAGCGCCGTCATGGTGATCGACAGCGCGGTATTGCCTCTCGCATAGTGGGTGAGGAAGTTGGAAATGTTGCCGCCCGGGCAGGCGGCCACCAACATCATGCCCAGCGCGATGCTGGTCGAAGGCTTGATCACCATGATCAGCAGGAAGGTGAAAGCCGGCAGCAGCACGAATTGTCCGACCATGCCGATGATGACCGGCTTGGGCATGGTCAGCACCGCCTTGAAATCCGCCAGCTTGAGGTCCAGCGCGACACCGAACATCACCAGGCCGATGATGGCGTTGAGGGCCCAGAGCGACTCCGGATTGAAATTCAGCCGGACCAGGTCCATCTCGTTCATGCCGTCACCCCCGCCTGAGTCGTCGTTAAGCCTTCGGTTCCTCGTGCATCTTCTTGAAATGTATCAGACCCGGCGCCCACATGTGCTTGACCGGGTCGACATCGACATGGATTACCGCGCAGCCGCCGCTGGCCAGCGCCCGTTGCAGCGCGGGCTTCAACTGTGCCGGGTCGGAGACGCGCTCGCCGTAGGCGCCCATGCTCTCGCCCAGCTTGTCGAACTTGATCTCGCCGAGATCAGCCTTGATCGTCTCGTCGGGATCGAGGTGCTTGAAGATCATGGTCTTGATCGGGCGCAGCATGAACTGCTGATTCATCTTGACCATGCCCCACTGCTTGTCGGCGAGCACGATATAGATCACCTGCGCCTTGTTCCTCACCGCGGTTTCGACCTCCTGCGAATGGAAGCCCATGGCGCCATCACCAATGATGCAGCACACCGGCTTGCCCGGCCGCGCCAGCGCCGCGGCCACGGCCTGCGAAGTGCCCGCGCCGAGCATGCCGAACTTGAAGGTGGAGACCACCGTGTTGGGCACCGTGACCCGGTGGTAGAACATGGCCCAGATCGTGGCGTTGCCGCCGTCGGCGACCAGCACCGAGTCCGCGGGGAAGACTTCCCGGCAGACGGTGCCGATGTGCGCCGGATGCATCGGCACCGCCATGTCGGACAGCGCCTTGTCCCAACCGGCGCGGTCTTCCTGCATGGTCGTCGTGTAACCGGCGACTCGGGCGCGGCGGGCGTCGAGTTTGATCTCTGCCTGGCGCGCTTCCAGTTTGTCACCCAAGCTTTCGAGGAAGCGTTTGGCGTCGGCGACCACGCCGAGGTCGGCAGGTTTGTTGAGGCCGATGATGTCGGCATCGAGGTCAACCTGGATGGTCTTCTGCTCCGAAGGCGGACGCCAGTACGGTGGCTTGCCCCACCAGTCGGTCTCGCCGATGCGCGAACCAAGGATCAGCACCACGTCGGCGTCGTTACGCACCTTGTGGTTGAGCTTGACGTGGGGCATGGTGATCGCCAGCGGCGAGTCTTCGCTCAACATGCCGCGCGCCGCCCAACTGGTGGTCACCGGCGCATGCAGCAGTTCGGCCACGCGGCGCAGTTCCTCGTAGGCATGGCAATGGATGATGCCGCTGCCGGCATGGATCATCGGTGCGCCCGCCGCGATCAACCAGTCGGCGGCCTGCGATACCTGCTCGAAAGTCGGCGCTGGCGGCACGGCATTGCGGTACTGGTGCGGCGCCCAGAAGGCCACGTCGGCTTTGACCTTGCCGTTCATGATGGTTTCCGGCACGTCCAGATGCACCACGCCGGGCCGGCCTTCCCAGCTCTTGCGCAAGGCCTTGCGCATCAGTTCCGGCACGCGGTCGAAGGACGATACGGCCGCACTCCACTTGCCGATCTTGCCGATCACGCCGCTCTGGTCGAAGCACTGGTAGCTGCCGCCACGGTCCGGATACATGATGGTCGGCCGGCGCGCACTGGTGATCGCCAGCACGCGGTTGCCATCGGCCTGCTCGACCACCAGGCCGGGCAGCAGGTTGGCGACGCCGGGGCCGTTGCTGGCCATGCAGACGCCGAGCTTTCCTGTCAGCCGCGCATAGGTGCCTGCCATGTGCGCCGCACAGGTTTCGTGGCGCGGCGTGACGATCTCGATGCCGAGCCGGTGCAGCGCGGAATAGAAACCGAAATAAGTGCCGTCGATGATGCCGAAGACCTTCTCGACGCCTTCCTTTTGCAACATGCGGGCGAGGATTTCGCCACCGCTGATTTCAGCCATGATTTTCTCCTTCGAAGTTTGTTCTAGTCGCCGCCCGGGGGCGATGTTTTACGCAAGATTAGCCCCTTGAAGCAATACGTCGCTTGTCGCAGAATGCCAGGCACTTTGTCATTTCACGACAGCATGCGACGAATTGATTTCCCGCCCGAGCCCCAGCACTTGCCACCGCCCGGCGTCGGCGCCGGCTACGTCCGCCGCCTGTGCGAACTGGTCGAGCGCTTCGGCCTGCCGCGCGAGGCGTTGCTGCACCACGCCGCCGCTGCGTTGGCCGGCTGGAACCCGGGCCAGGCGCGCATTCCGCTCCCCGCCCTGCTGGCCTTGTTCCAGTCAGCGCTGACGCTGACCGGCCGGCGTGATCTAGGCCTCGAATTCGGCCGCCAGGTACGACCCGACACTTTCGACGTGCTGGGCTATGCGCTGATGACCTGCCGCAACCTCGGAGAAGCCATCGGCCTGGTGCCGCTATACCGCCGCGTGGTGTTCGATGCCGGCTACAGCGAAACCCGCATCGCGCGCGACGGCGACGCCGTCAAGCTGTCCTGGATCGTTCTGCCGGAAGCCGCCAGGGCCGACCTGCCCTACAGTGAACTGCTGGCGGAATCGCTGATCGCCAGCTGGTATGGACTCGGGCGCTGGATCGCAGGCACCGACCTGCCGCTGCGCGAAGTCCGCTTTCGGCACCCGACACCAGCCGACATGCAGCCATTCGCCAGCTTCTTCGGCTGTCCTGTGCGATTCTTTGCCGACGAGAACGCCCTGTTGTTTGATGCCGGACTGCTGACGCAGCCGCTGGTCCAGGCCGACGCCGAACTCAACCTGGCGATGTGCAAGGAAGCGCGCCGCGCCATCGAGCGCCGCAATGGCGAAACCGCCATCGCCGCCCAGGTCAGGCAGATGCTCGCGCCACTGCTGCCGAAATGCGAGGCGACGCTGGATCACGTCGCCACCGGCCTCGGCATTACCCCGCGCACCCTGCAACGCCGTCTCGCCAGCGCCGACTTCTCGTTTCAGACCCTCCTCGACGACACGCGCCGCGAACTGGCCCAGGTCTACCTGCGCGATCCCGCGCTATCGGCACTGGACGTCGCCCTGTTGCTGGGTTATGCCGAGCAGAGTTCCTTCACGCGCGCCTTCCGCCACTGGTTCGGCACCACACCTTCGGCATGGCGCAACCGCCAAACGCCGCCCTCACGCCATTGACCGGAAGAACCCCATGTGCAATGCCCTTGCCGCCTTGCCGTGGGCACCTCCGGCGCCATTTCCGACCTGCCGCTGGAAGTCATCAAACTGCCGCCGGGCTTTGCCCTCGAGCCGCGACCCCGTGACGGCAATGCGCGGCTGATGGCGCCGGGAACCGCGGACGACTTGCGCCGGACCGATCAGCGCTTGAGGTGGGAAACGTTGGCGACCATGAATTCCGCCAGACGCTTGTCATGATCGACGATGTGCGTCAGGAAACTGAACTGTTTCTTGAGGATCTCCGAGTCCTCGCCCAGGTTCGGATCCAGCGTTGCCGACTTCATGCGCTCGACGATCTGAAGCATTTCCTGGTGCACCCGCTTGTGGTCCTCCAGTTCGGGAAAGCCCGTGATGCGCATCAAGGCTTCCTCGACCGTGAAATGGAAACGCAGCAACTCATACAGCCTGACCACGATGTAGTGCACGATGTTCCATTTGTCGCGCGACTCGAGCGCCTCGAGGACAGCGGCGGCGGTCTCCTCGATCTCCCTGTGCTGGTTGTCGATTTCTTCGATGCCGGTGAGGTATTCGGGGTCCATGGGGCGGTCCTGGGCTCGGGATGGCCGGATTGTAATATGCGGGGGCCTTGCGCAGCACGGAATGAAACCTGCCCGACAGCCGTATACCGCCCATAACAGCCTCCCCGACCGGTCACCCCGTGAACCACCGCGACGCCATCATTGCCGAAATTCCGCGCCTGCGCCGCTATGCGCGCGCTCTGACCGGCGACGGCCATCAGGCGGACGACCTGGTGCAGGACACGCTGGAACGCGCCCTGGAAAAGTGGCGCCTGTGGCAGCACGGGCGGGAACTGCGCCCCTGGCTGTTTTCCATCATGCACAACCTGCACGTCGATGGCCGCCGCCGCGCCCACCGCGTCGATTTCCGTCCTGATGACGACCTGCCCCTGCCGGCGCAGCGTGCCAGCCAGCAGGACGGCCTTGAACTGCGCGACCTTGATCGGGCGCTGGCGCTATTGCCGCCGGAGCACCGCGAAGTGTTGCTGCTGGTCGGGCTAGAAGATCTGAGCTATGCCGAAGTTGCGCGGACCTTGAACATCCCCCAGGGCACGGTGATGTCGCGCCTGTCGCGCGCCCGCGCCCGTTTCAAGGCGGTGCTGGCCGGCGAGACCGCCCCGATGCTGAAAGTTGTCAGCCCATGAACACACCGATTGCCGAAGACGATCTCCACGCCTATGCCGACGGCCGGCTCGATACGGCCCGTCTGACGCAGGTCGAGACCTGGCTCGCCTCCCATCCCGGGCATCGTGCCCAGGTCGAGGAATGGCGCGCCCAGTCCGCGGCCCTGCACCGCGCCTACGACCGCGTGCTCGACGAACCTTTGCCGGCACGCCTGCTGCCACCGGCCAACGCGCCGCGTTGGATCGACGTGCGCAAACTCGCCACCGTGGCCTGGATTACGCTGGGCATCGTGATCGGCTTTGCCCTGCGCGACCAAACGCTGCCGGCGCCGGACAAGACGATGATCGCCACCTCGCTGCCGCGCCAGGCGGCGATCGCCCATGCCGTGTTCGTGCCGGAGGTGCGCCACCCGGTCGAGGTCGGCGCCGACCAGGAAGCCCATCTCGTCGCCTGGCTCTCCAAGCGACTGGGCGCGCCGCTCAAGGCGCCGCTGCTTGACACAGCCGGCTACAAACTGGTCGGCGGTCGACTGCTGGCCGGCGAGAGCGGCGAAGTCGCCCAGTTCATGTACGAGAACAGCGGGCAGAAGCGCCTCACGCTGTATGTGCGCCGCGCAGCCCCCGAGGACGGCGCCACGGCCTTCCGCTATGCACAGGAGCAGGGCATTGACGTCTTCTACTGGACCGACAGCCGCTTCGGTTATGCTCTTTCCGGCAGTACCGGACGCGAGGACATGCTGAACCTGGGCAACCTGGTCTACAAGCAGTTTGGCGGTTGAGCCGACACCGTACAAGTACTTATTGCGTCGCAACAACTACACAGTAAGATAGTGGCGTTCGCATAGGGAGCGCCGTCACATGACCACGGTTCAGGCCAGTACCACCGACTACATCGAAAACCGCACCTTCGACGAAATCGAGGTCGGCGACACCGCCAGCCTGGTGCGCACCCTGCGCCAGGAAGACATCCAGATGTACGCCATCATGTCAGGCGACATCAATCCCTCGCATGTCGATCCCGAGTACGCGCATTCCTCGATGCTGCGCGAGGTGATCGCCCACGGCATGTGGGGCGGCGCGCTGATTTCCAACGTGCTCGGCACCCAGTTCCCCGGCCCGGGCACAGTGTATGTCGACCAGACGCTGCACTTCGCCCACCCGGTGCGCGTCGGCGACACGCTGACCGTCACCATCACCTGCCTGCAGAAGTTTCCGCGCAACCACCACATCGTCTTTGATTGCGTCTGCAGCAACCAGGACGGGCAGAAGGTGATCACCGGCACCGCCGAAGTGCTGGCGCCGACCGAGAAGGTAAAGCGTCCCAAGGCCAACCTTCCCGACTTCAAGCTCTCCGAAACCCGCAAGGCGCGCTTCGAGCACCTGCTGGAGATCACCCGCGGCCTCTCGCCGGTATCGATGGCCGTGGCCCACCCCTGCGATGCCGAATCGCTCAAGGGCGCCCTGCTGGCGCGCGATCGCGGCCTGATCATTCCGACCCTGGTCGGCCCTGAGGAGAAGATCCGCCAGATCGCCGAGGCCAACGCGCTCGACCTCTACGGCTGCACCCTGATCAACGTCGCCCATAGCCATGCCGCCGCCGAAGTCGCCGTCTCGCTGGCGCGCGAAGGCCAGGTAGAAGCGCTGATGAAGGGTTCGCTGCACACCGACGAGCTGATGACCGAGGTGATCGACAAATCGACCGGCCTGCGCACCGCGCGCCGCATCAGTCATGTCTTCCTGATGGACGTGCCGACCTATCCGCGCCTGCTGTTCATCACCGATGCGGCGGTAAATGTCGCACCCAACCTCGAAGACAAGATCGACATCGTGCAAAACGCCATCGACCTGGCGCACATGCTCAAGATCATCGATCCCAAGGTCGCCATCCTCGCC
>SXGT01275587.1_pt1 | contig 18591 bp, 18 predicted proteins | sample 3176221 | NCBI WGS metagenome assembly SXGT01 (sample SAMN11356862, study PRJNA531348) | freshwater metagenome | isolation source: freshwater sample F1-120 | place: China: Fuxian Lake, Yuxi | collected 2017-12-25
GGAAAATTTATTCTTGGTGGAACGGGTTCGTCAAGCACGCTTAACGAAGCAAGTAAACGCCTTTCTGAAAATGTATATGACTCTAAATTAAGCACTTATGATAATGCTTGTAAATTGTCGAATATTTTGCTTGAAGCATATAGGGAACACATAAATGAATTAATGCACGCAAATTTTGGGTTTGGTGCTGAAGAATATATTTCTGGAAAACTTGCGGACGGAACGCCGATAGGGTCGCATGTACTTCAATCTGCTGAAGGGTTATATCATGGAAGTGATCAAATTGGACAAAGAAATAGAGCGAATGAATTTGTAGTTATTGGTAGAGATGAAAATGATTCTAAAATTTTTTATGTGCCTGTGGTTGGGAAACCTGCTGAATCAACGTTACCTTTTGCTACAGCTGGTTCGGGTTATGATGAAGCAGACAAAGTGCTTTATGATTTTATAAAATCTGTTCCTCGAGATGACCGAAATAATATTGATTTTGTAAATGGGATGGCTGCTTTAATCCGTGCCACAAATAGAGCTAGTGAATTGAATCCAGGAGTTGGAGGCATACCTACAATTTCATATTTTAACGGAGAAAAATCCAGAGTTTTACCGGAACAAGATTCATTGTTGGCGACTGAAATCGTGAAAGCTGCAGATGGAAAACTTATTTCGGACACTGAATCTCTGCAATCTTTGGAAGGACTACTTGCAAACAATGCAGATTTTAAAGCGATTGAAGAAAAAATATTCTGGAATAAAAATAATTATCGAGAGATTATGGAATTTCTGCGAGGATATCGCGTAAATTAAAATTTAAATTAAATAAGCGATTCCTAAAGCAATTAAACATCCTATTGAAATAAAGGGCATCGCTGGATAGAACTTTCCTTTTTCTGAACGATAGAACAAATATGCGAGAGCTGCTGTTGCGCCAAGACTGATTATAACTGCTTGCCAAAATCCGAGTGTGCGGAGAACTACGCCAGCCAAAATAATTGGGAACACGACGTCGCCACCGCCCAAAATAGCCAAGTGGACTTTTATTTTCTTAATTTTTTTCTGTTTCGCATCCATTGTTTTTGCTTTCTGTAATTTGATGCGATCCTCTTTTTTCATATACGGAACGAAAAATCCGGAAAATAGTTTTAATTTCTGTATTTGGAATTTTGCCATTTTCTGCATGAAACCAGCGTGCCAAACCGCATACATATCATAACCAGAAATTATTATCAAAAGCACGACGACTGTCCAAATATTTAATATTGGAATAAAAACAGAGGCTATTCCTGGATAAATCAACAATTCTGTGGAATTATGAACTATCATATTTCTGCGGTAAATTTTCGCGATGCCTAAGGGGATTGCAAGAATTACAGCTATGATTGAAGCATTAGGCGTTTTAATGAAAAAGGCATTTAATGCAATAGCAATTCCTAAAATAACGACGACGGTAAACCATAATCTCAAAAAAGTTTCGGCTTTGAATTTCATGAGCAACAACATCAAGACAACAGCTATAGCTAATGAGATAATTATAGAGATTACAGATTCCTGTGGTTTGATGTCGGCTGGTGGATCTAAACCATAAGGTAAATTGTAAATTGTTTCGTTAATTATTTCGCCAGTGGTTTCATTGACAACCTGTTTTATTTCTGGAAGATATGCGTTTGCGACGTATATTCCAAGCATCTGCGCTATGAAAAACATTGTCAACAAGATTAACGTTATTTTTACTGTGTGTTTCATTTTTCACCTAATGTCTAAATTGTCTTTTATGTTATTTAAATGTGTGTAAAAATATCAATTAGTTTGTTGATTTTATTTTAATCTAATTGTTTCTAAGTTACGAGGGACAACTGTTTCTATTTTGAATTGGCGATAAATACTTGAAGCGAAATCAAGCGAGCGCGACTGCTCGCCGTGAGAGATTATTATTTTTTTCGGTTTTGGATTCATTCTTGCGATGAATTGCATCAATTCGCCACGACCAGAATGAGCAGACAATCCAGACATTGTCTCAACTTGAAGTTTTACGTCGATTGTTCCGCCACCGAATGAATCGTCTAATTTTACGGTCGCGTTACCTTCTGAAACTTGTCTGCCGAGAGAACCTGGACCTTGATAACAACCGAAGATGATTGTGTTCTTTGGATTTTCCGCGATATTTTTGAAATATTCAACTGAAGCTCCGCCCTGAAGCATTCCAGAAGTTGCGATAATTATGCAAGGGCCCCCTTCCAAAACTTCCTTGCGTTCCGCCGGTGAACCGACTCGTTTGAAATATGACGACGTGAAAGGATTCTCATCTTGGAATATTTTGTTTCGTATGTTTGTTCCGAGAAATTCTGGATACGCTGTGTGGATTGCAGTAATGTCCCAGAGCATTCCGTCGAGGTAAACTGGAATTTCAGGCAATTTGCCAGTGCGGATTGCGTCTTCGACACGAAGGAGAGTTTCCTGCGCGTGACCGAGTCCCAACTCTGGAAGAAGAACTTTTCCTCCGCGAGAAATTGTGTCGTTTACGAGTTTCATGAATTTTTCTTCGACTTCTGAAAGGGGTGGCTGAATCTGATCTTTTGAACCGTAAGTTGATTCCACCATGATTGATTCAACGCGCGGATAGTAATTGACTGCTGGGTCTAATAATCTGGTTCTACGATAATTTGAATCTCCGCTGTAAACAAAATTGTGTAGACCGTTGCCGATGTTGACGTGCGTGATTGCTGAACCGAGAACGTGCCCTGCGTTGTAAAATGTGATTCTTATGTCAGGAGTTATATCTGAAACCTCGCCGAAATTCAAACAGATTGAATGCCTCACCATTTCTTTGATGTCGTCAGGTCTGTAAAGTGGCGCCTCTGCCTGTTTGTATGCGACGCCGACAAAATCTAAAGCTAGAAGCGCAGCGATATCTCTCGTCGGAGCAGTCATGTAAACTGGACCGCGATAACCCATTTTGTATAGATAAGGTATGACTCCGCTGTGATCCATGTGTGCGTGTGACAAAACGATTGCATCTATTTGGTCAAGACCTCCAATTTCTGAAACATCTAAATAAGGGAATCTATCTGGACCATTAAGAATTCCAGGATTTATTCCGCAATCAAATAAAATTTTTGATTTGGGAGTTTGCAAAAGCAAACATGAGCGACCGACTTGACGACCACTACCTAAATAAGTCAAACGCACCCACATATCCATTTTTTCAGGGTTCCAGTTGTCGTAGATTTTTTTACCGATGTCATTCAGGAATTTTTTGCGATATGTGTTGTTGGCGTATAAGACGTCGCGGATTTTTTCAGTAATCTTTGAATGAATTGCTGGACTTCTCTGTGTTTGGGGAGTCCACATTGTTGAGTTGCGAATGTCTTTTAGGATTGAACCTTGCTTGCCTATAACCAATCCAGGTTTTTTGGCTTCGATAATGACTGTGCTTCGTTGAACGTCGAAGATTATATTTTCTAATTCTGCCTCTGATGAAATTAGCGCTCTTATGGTTTTTTCTGTTTCTTCTTTCGGAGCTAAAATTGTTGGGTCTGCTCTTAACTCTATTCGTTTTTTTATTTTGCTTACAGCCTCACGTATTTTCTCGTCGGAGTTTTTGAAGAATTCTTTATCTGTCGTGTATAAAACGATGTTCGCCCCTTCAAAGATTGCTTCACTAACTACGCCTCTTGGCAGTTCTTCTTTAATTGCTTTCAAAATTTCGCTCATATTTGTTCATTAAGAAATTACTTGGTAATCTCAAAGTTCGTTATTGCTTCTTTGTCGACAACTTGCTTGAGGTCGCCTTTCTTGATTGTGTAAATATCTATTCCTGCTCCAACTGAAGGGTCTCTGCCCATTGACGCTTTTATGCATTTTGTCGCCAACGCCGCACCTTCTTCAAGTGAGAGGCCTTTTCGATATTCAGAGTCTAAAATTGGATGGGCTTGCATTATTCCACCACCACTTGCTGTGTAAGTATCTGCCTGTTGGATATATCCGTCCGGCGCGATGTCGAATAAATATATTCCGTTGTCGTCGTAACCGCCCAATAAAAAGTGAGCTATGCTTGGAATCATTGAAGGTGCTCTTATGTTGCCGTATACGAGGTTTGCTAGAAAGCTTGCTGCTTCAGGAACAGTTACTTTTTCTTTTGTGCGCAATTCTTTCAAACGGAATTCTGCTTTGATTATGTCTAAAGTTCTTCTTGTGTCCGATGCTGTGCCTGCAGTCGTTGCGACCATTCTGTCCGTGACTTCGACAATCTTTTTTGCTTTGCCCGCTAAATACGCAACGCCGTTTCCGGACGCGTAAGACTGGCGTCTGTCTGCCGCAATGACGATTCCATCTTTGCAGACAATTCCAATTGTCAATGTTCCTGTTTTCAGGACGTGCTTAGAAATTTCTTCATCCATGTTAATAGAAAATAACCTCTAAATGTTTTTGAGTGAAGAGTATTTAAATTTTTTGTTTGCGAGATTTATAGATATTTCTTTATTTTTTCTTGCGCGTTTTTGTGAGCAAGCTTATTGAACATTTTATTATTTCACAATTATAGATTTGCCGTTTTCTTTTTTTATCTTGATGATGTGGTCGACGAAACCTTCTATTTTCGATTCGTGGCTTACGATTAGGAGCTGTTTTACGTGAAGTTCGTGTAATATATCGCGGACTTTATCCAACTGTTGTTCTGAAAATCCGTCGGTTGGCTCGTCGAGAATCACAACGTCTTGAGTTTTTATTTTGCTAAGAACGGAATTTATCAACTGATTGAGAGCAAGACGATATGCGAGAGCTACGGCTGTGCGTTCTCCGCCAGAAAGATATTCGTAATCCAACTCAAATTCGCTGTGCACGATTATCGGCGAGAATGACTCATCTAAATAAACTTCGAATGCGTCGGTAGTGAGCACTGAAAACCATTTGTTGAATATTTTTGTGAATTCTTTTCTTAGAGCAACGAGCACATTTTTTTCCGTGAAATTTATTAAATTTGCGAAATTATTTGACAACCAAGATTCACATTCTAACAAATACACTAGTTTTTGTTTTGCCTGTTCAGCTTTTGATATCTCCTGTTGTAGTTTGAAAATTTCCTTTTGGCAAAGCTCCTTTTCTTTTTTTTGTTCAGCGAGCTCTATTTCTCTGCTCCGTTCTGTTTCCATGGCTCTCTTCAGCTCGTCTTTTTTTAATTTGAGTAAATTTTCAAATTTAGAATATTCAAGGGTTGAACCTTTTAATGACTCCATGTGTTCTTCCAAAAAAGAAATGTCTTTTTCAGTCACTTCTTTAACTTTTAACAATTCTTGCATTTTTGCTTTTTGTTTTTGAATATTTTCTTGCCTTATTTTTTGAATTTGAATGGTAGCTTTTTCGCTTTCTAAATTTCGCAAATTATTTTTTTGCTTGACCTGTTCCAATTTTATTCGTGAAATTTCTGATTCTAATGACGAACATTCTAAATTTATTCCATTTATTTCACTCTCTTTTGCATTCAAAATATTGTGTTTGTGTGTTCCAGGAACATCTTGCAAACATGTTGGACAGAGCTCTATTTCGAAAACTCGTTTGATGTTTTCCTGCGCTTGTGATTTTAATGATTCCAAAGATTTCTTCTTAGATATAAAATCTATGAGTGTTTTGTCTAAGATGTCCAAGGTATTGGATAATTTAGTTATGTCTAATTCTATTTCGGAGAGATTTTTTTCTTTATATAGAATATTTTCTGATACAATAAGTGAATTTATTCCACTTATCTCGTTTTTTATATTTGCCAAATGTTCTTTCTTATTCGATAAAACGATGTTGGATTTTTCTATCTCTTTCCTAAATTTTTCACGATCTTCCAACATATTGTTCAGGTTTTCAATTTCTTTTTCGTGAATCTGACGCGAACCGATTACTTCTATTATTTCAGTCTCTTTGACTGAAATTTTGTCACTAATTAATTTTATGAATTTGATACTGTTTTCTACATCGCTTTTTTTAGAGTCGAGGGCAACTACTTCCATTTGTAGAATGCGCGAGTCTTCTCTTATTTTCGCTGTGACTCTCTGAAGGTTTTCTTTTATTCGTTTGTATTTGTCAAGTCCGAAAATGTGACGAAGAACGTCTAATCTTGATTCAGGTTCTTCTAAAATAATTTGTTTCATCTGTTCTTGTGGTGTGTAAATTGTATATCGATAAAGAAGATTGTTTTTTCTAAGAAATTCTTGGGGGTAGTTCAACACTTCTAAAATTTTTGTTTTTACTTCGCTGATTGACGACTCGAAACGCGAGCCGTTTATTGTGATTGCTGCGAAATCTTGATTGATGGATTTTGAACCTCTTCTTAAACCACGCTCGATTATAACTTTATCGCCGGAAACTTCTATTTCAAGGGATACTTCACCATATTCTTCTCCATTTGTTAATATTGAAGAACCACGTTGGCCGGGTTGTAGTCCAAAGAGAGCGTATTCTATTGCAATAAGAATTGTTGTTTTGCCTGAACCAATATCTCCTGCGAGCAAAACTGCGCCATCAGGAAATTCAATTTCCGCGTCTTGATAACTACGGATATTTTTGATTTTTATTTTTTTGAAAATCATTGGAACAAGGTTTTCTGAACCTCCCCGAAAAGTCTATCCTCGAATGCGCGAGATATTTCATCTTCTTTTTTGTCTATACTAAGTGCGTTTATTAAGTGATTTATGTGTGCATTGAGTTTGTGCGGATATTTTTGATTGAAATCTTCTATTATCTCATTTTCAAAATTCTCTCCTCGCGGAGATACGTCTATTTCAATTATGGGAAAAAATAATTTTGTAGTATTTTTCAGGAAGGCATAAACTCCTTGAGACCTCGAGAAGAATTCTATTTTATTGAAGTCTATGTCAGTTATTTTGCCGTGCTCGAGAACACCTTTTAATTTAAGAATTAGAATTTTGTCTTTTAGAGAGTGAGATTTTAGTTCTTCAATTATTTTTTCCGTGCCCGTTAATGAATCAAATATTTCTAAGTCTAGGACTAAAACATCTTTTAATTTTATGTTGTGACGTTTGAATCCACTTTGGGTGTCAACGATGTAAAATGTGCCGTATTTTAAATCCTCGAGTTCGCTTGAATTGTTTGGATATATTGGTCCGCCGTAAACGCGGTTTTCTTTTTCATAAAATAAATGTAAATGTCCGAGAGCAGTGTAATCTGCTTTAGGAAGTGTTGTCTGATCAACTGCCGGAATATCCAATGTGCCAAGCGCGTCCTTCATCGTAGTGTGTAACATTAAAATTTTGAACAACCCTGGAGCATCTTGTAGTTTTATTTTTTCTAAATCGTAGACTTCTAGACCGGTTTTTTTTCCAGGATATCCGTAAATTGCGACGTTCTTGAATATCGTTGGCTCGAGAATTATCAGCCCGTTGCGCTCTTCAAATTTGTGCACATTTTTTGCAAAGCCTGCTTTTTCCAGAACATCAAGAAAACTTTTTCCTGAAACGGAATAATCGTGACTTCCGGCAATCAAAAATACAGGAATATTTGCCTCCTTGAGTTTGCGAAATTCGTCAAATGTGTCTTTTATTGTTTCTATCGGTGGATATGGCGAGTCAAACAAATCTCCAGCTATAAGAATGAAGTCCACCTTTTCTTTTTTGCAATGTTCAAGGGCGTATTTGAAACTCTCGAAATTTAAGGTCTGTAATTCTGGATGGCGCCATGAACCCAAGTGACAATCCGCTAAATGGCCAAATTTCATATGAACTTGCTGTTAGTGGTGGTTTTTAGGTATTATGCCGCTTGTGTCTTATAGACACAACGGACATCCAAAAATCTAATTATCTACCAAAAAGATTTTTTTGATTGTGATAGATTTCCCAAACTTCCAAAGTTTCGAAGAAAAGATTCTTTGATGCAACCAGATTATGAGAGAGTTTTATTTTTGATAATAAAGATATGATTTTATTTCGCGGAGTTAGCGATGACAGAAGCAGAAGAATTTTTCCATTTGGTTCAAGATGTTCTACTGCTTGTTTTAAAAAGTTTAAGATAAATTCGTCGCCATTTTTTCCGCCAGTAGTTATTTTTTTAGATTCTTCGTCTTCTGATTTGTCTTCTGGTAAATATGGAGGATTGCATATTATTAATTCGAACTTGTGCGTTTTTTTTATTTTTTCAAATAAATTAGATTTTATAGCAGAAATATTTTTTAGTTTTAGAAATTTTATGGCTTGCGAATTTATGTCCGTCACCATAACTGATTTTGCGCCGGATTTCTTTGCTGTTTCTGCTAAGATACCAGAACCAGCTCCTATCTCGAGCACAGATTTATTTTCTGAATATTTTGGAATTACCGATGCAAGCAAGTAGGAATCTTCTGAAGGCTCGTAAATTAAAGTCATCCAAACATATTGATGATGTCGTCTTTAAAGATTATTGCGCTTATGAGTCCAGCAACAAGAAGCAAAAGTGTAGAGATTAGAATTATCATTTTTACCGAGCTCGGACCAGAATATTGTTGAGAAGTTAGAGGTAATGGACGCGAATATTGTTGTTGAGCTTGAGATTGTGCGATTGATGGAGATGGAGCCACAGGCATGGATACTTGTTGATATTTTGGCGATGAAGTCATTGGCTGAACAGTTGTCGGTTGTTGTGGTGGAGCATTTAACGACGATAAAATTCCACCCGTAACAAAAGAAAGAGCTTGTTGAACTTCAGCCTCGTTGTATCCTGAATTAATTAATGAACGTGCGATTTGTTCCGGTCTTCCGCCCCGTTCCATTGCATTCTTCAACATACCAACAATATCTTCTCTCATGCTAAATACCTCATTGTAAAGTTACGTGTTTGCTATTTGCAAGCAAATGCACATTATAATCTTTTTTGTAACCCATTTCCGTCGCTAAATTTAAACCAGCCATAGTTTTTGATAAATCTCCATGTGATGGAATTATGTGTTCTGGATTTGTTAATTTGATTAAATCCCTTAAATCTTCTCTGCCTCCGTGGCCTGAAACGTGGACGTTGTCAAAAATTCGTGGCTTAGATTTTTTAAGACGCTTTTCCAATTCGAGTCTGCTTGCGATATTTTCCGGAGTCGGAATTGTTTTTGACGAGAATATGACGTGGTCGTCTTCTTTTAATTTGAAAGGGGTTGTGCCTCTGGAAATTCTGTCTAAGATTGAACCCTCTTCTCCCTGATGACCTGTACAAACTAGCAAATAATTTTTACGATTGGAGTTTATCATTTTTAGATATTTTTCAACTTGAGACCGATGTGCAGCCATAACTATTTTGTCTTTGAACGGAACCTTTCCGATTTTTATTCCGGACGAAACGTATTTGTGAAGACTTCTGCCAACGAAAATTGGCTTTCTACCTAAACGATGACTGAAGTCAACAATTGATTTTAGACGTGCAATGTGTGAAGAAAAAGTTGTAACTATTAAAGCAGAATTATAATTTTCCGTCGTGAACAAAACATCTTCTAATAATCCTCGGGCAATTTTTTCCGACGGAGTTTTCCTATCGTCTGGAGCGTAAAGGCAGTCCACCACAAGCGCTTTTAGTCCTTGCTTAGATAATTCTTTGAGACGCTTAAAATTTGGTGGGTCGCCAATAACTGGACTATTATCTAATTTGTAGTCGTTTGAATATAACACGACTCCGTCGGGTGTGTGAACTGCTATGACTGTGCATTGCAAAGTAGAGTGAGTCATGTTGATGAATTCGACTTTGTAGTTTGAACTGTCTCCTTTGATTGTCGTGTGTGCGTTCGGTTGAATTGGAACTAATTGGTTAGGTATTCCTTTTGAGTTATCAGACATCAAAGTTTTTAGAACTTCGATTGTATAAGGTGTACCATAAACTCCGCACTTGTATCTCGGTGCAATATATGGAACCGCTCCGACGTGGTCGAGGTGTGCGTGCGAGACCATCAACGCCCTTACTTTTTCTCTTAATCGATGTTCTTCTAAATAATGATCATTAGGTAATGCTCCTATCGCTCGCATTCCGGATTCTGTCGGAATTTTTTCGCGTTCTCTGACTCCAACGACTGCCGGAAGATAAAGTCCTGCGTCGCACAAAAACACATCGTTCTTGGACTCAATCGCAGTCATATTTCTGCCGACTTCATCATATCCCCCAACACCATGAATTTTTAGCATATCTTTGAAAACGAAGATATAGTTTATAATCGTTGTTATTTTAATTGGCTTGTTTGTTCAATGACGTAAATCATATTTATTTAGAAAAATAAATTTCACTTTGAAGATTTAATTTATAAATACGAGATGATATAATAAGCTATGAGACACCACCTTAATGTTCTTTACGGCGCAGTTATTCTGTTAGTGATTTTACAGCTGATTTCTTTTGTTACGATTAGTTCGCAAAGCGCGAAGCTGATTGCACGACAGGAAAATTTTGAGCAAAAAATTGGGAATGATTTGGGAGAAGTGCGACAAGAAAATCAATATAGAGTTGGAGAAATTGTTAGGACTATCTCACAACAAAAAATAGATTTTGATGGGCAGATTGAGTTGCTTAAAACTAAACAGAACGATTTTTCGTTAGTTATTGAGGGTGCCGTGAAAAAAGTTGTAACTGTTGCGACAGATGTTTCTGCTGGGACTGGATTTCTTGTAGGGAATGAAGGTTATATTCTGACTAACCAACATGTCGTCGCTGGAAGCAATATTATTCAAGTGCAAAATTATAATAAGGAAGTTTATAACGCTGAACTCGTCGGCAGTGATGCTACATTAGATATTGCGGTTTTAAAAATTTCCAAGAATATTGAGGGCTTTGAGCTCGGCGATTCTACTAAAGTTGTTGTCGGACAAAAAATAATTGCGATTGGAAATCCTTTGGGACTGGACTTTACGGTAACTGAAGGAATTGTTTCGGCTTTGAATAGAGATGGTCCGAACATCGCCGGAGCTTATGTCCAAACTGATGTTACGTTGAATCCTGGAAATTCTGGCGGGCCTCTTGTTAGTAGCGACGGCAAAGTAATTGGAATGGCCAACTTTAAAGTTGGAGGAGCCGAAGCTTTGGGATTTGCTTTAGAGAGCGACGTGATTCGCGAAAAAGTCAACGGAATTGCAGGGACGAAGATTGTTGATTGAGTGAAGATAAGAGTACTAATTTTATTTAATAATTATATTTCCATTTATGACAAAGATATAAAAAATGTGAAATCGTTAGATTATTATGTTAAAACTAAAACCGACTATGCGTGCCAACAGGAGATATTTATTGATTGATGGAACTAAAATTGACGTCGAGAATGCGATTCTTGAATACATTGGAGTTTTGGGATGGGCGAAGGCTGGGCCAGTTTTTGTTTCTTTTTCTGACGGAAAAGTTATTCTTGCCGTAAATCGCGAAGCTGTGACTGATGTTCGCGCGGCTTTGGCGCTTGCTCGCGGAAAACTCAATGTCTCGCGCGTGTCGGGGACTCTTAAAGGTTTAAGTTAATAATATCCCGTAAAACTTAAATAGGGCGTTATCTGAAAATTATTATCTTTTAAGGAGGATTTTAAAATACTGAAATGGAGATGCCAACAGAAATGCAACACCAGGCGATGGGTTATGACCGCGCTGCGACTATGTTTTCGCCAGACGGGCATTTACTTCAGGTAGAATATGCTGAAAAGACGGTAAAATTGGGAAGCAACAGCGTCGGGCTTGTTTGTAAAGACGGAGTAGTTATTCTGGCAGATAAAAGAATTAGAGACAAATTGATTGCGCCGGAATCCGTTGCTAAAATTTTTGAAGTTGACGAACACATTATGGCAACTGCGGCGGGAATAGCTTCTGACGCGAGAATGCTTGTCGATAAATCGCGCTTGCTCGCACAACAGAACCGAGTTTCTTATGGTGGAGCAATTGAGCCGATTGCGGTTATTCAGATGATTGCAGATAATATGCAAATGTATACTCAATACGGCGGAGCAAGACCTTATGGTGTTGCAATAATGCTTGGAGGAGTTTCAAAGGGAAAGGCACATTTATACACTTCAGATATTACTGGAAACTTTTTTGCTTACAGAGCGAATGCTATTGGTGAGAACGACGAACAAATTAAAGAGGACTTGCGCAAAGATTTCAAAGACGACATGACTATGGAAGAAAGTGTTAAGTTTGTAATGAAGATTTTCAAAGAGATTCTCGGCAAGAACTTTGAGGTTTCGAGGTTTGATGTCGGAATGATTTCTAACAAAGATGGTCAACTTGTCCGTCTTCACGGCGATGAATTGAAAAAATTTGTTAAATAATTGAATATATAATTGTCCTAAATTTCATTGCTTTTTATCATCTAAAGTTTTAAATAATTGAATTTCTAAAAATGTTTATGGCGACGGTTGAAGCGCGAATGAAAGTGAAGGGGAAGCAGTTTGAAATTTCTGTTGATTTGGATGAAGCTCTGAAAGTGCGCGCTGGTAACGGCAACGTTTCTGCTGCATTGAATTCTCCGGCAATTTACACCGATGCGACGCGTGGATTCGCTGCGTCGAAAGCGGAACTTGAAAATGCATTTGAAACTACTGACGTTTATGCTATCGCTGAACAGATAATGAAGAAAGGCGAAATACAGAAAAATCAAGAATTTCGCGACGCTGAACGTGAGAAACGTATTAAACAAGTCGTCGATTTGGTTTTGAGAAATGCTGTTGACCAACACGGAAGACCTTACACCAACGAAAGAATACGCAAAGCTATTGACCAAGTGCATTTTAATTTTGATAATAAACCAGCTGAACAACAGATGCACGAATTGATTACGAAATTGGCGACGGTGATTCCGATAAAAGTTGAGACTAAAAAAATAAAATTGAAAATCCCTGCTCGTTTTAGTGGACAAGTTTATGGAATGCTTAAAGATTACAAAGAGAGCGAGGATTGGCTTCCGAATGGAGATTTGCAAGTTGTGATGAATATTCCGTCTGGTTTGCAAATTGATTTCTATGACAAACTTAATTCAATTACGCACGGCGCAGTTATCAGCGAAGAGATGAAGAAATAATTATCTATAATTTTATGAATTTCAAACCTCGGAAATTGAAAGTGTTGGTTTCAATACTTGCGATTATTATCGATTCTGTATATTTTAATTATTTTTCTTTGGATAGAGATTCTAACTTAGTAATTACCATTGCTCCAAGTATTTTTATATATTTAATTTGGAGTTTATTCGAGAAAAGAAAATAGAAGAATTAATATTTAAATAAAATATTTTAGATTTAAAACTTACTCTCCAATAGTTGTAAGTTTTAAACTAAAAAATTCTGATGAATTTTAGGTTTAAATTTTACAAACGTTCAGCAGTAAAATTTAAAAACCCTCAATTTATAGAACTATGAAATTGGCAAATACATTCGAGACGATTACGATTATTCTCGATTGGTTTGAAGGATTACATGAATAACATTAACGAAGCACACGAAGAATTTGAAGATTTTGGTTCTGAGCCTGATAGTAGGACAGTTGTAGTTCCAGGAGAAGTAATTGCTTCTGGCGAGGATTTGTTGCCTGGAGAGAGCGTTCGCAGAGAAGGAAATGACCTTATTGCGTCGAGATATGGTGTTGCTGAAAAAATTGGGCGAGTTGTAAAAATAATTTCACTTTCTGGTGCATTCATTCCACGAAGAAATAATGTCGTTATCGGTAGAGTTAGTGATATTGTTCATAGCGGATGGATTGTTGATATTGATTACGCTCAAAATGGATTTTTACCTTTGATGGAATCGCCGAGATTCGTAAATAAACACGAGATGGATCAGTTTCTTGCTATTGGTGATATGGTTTCTGCTAAAATCTGGAGCGTGAGTCCTAAAGGAATTGACCTTGCGATGAAAGGTAAGGGTTTAGGCAAACTTGAAGGCGGATTTGTTTTCAGAATAAATCCTTCGCGAGTTCCACGAGTTATTGGAAGAGAGGGAAGTATGATTAATTTGATAAAAGAAAATACTGGATGCAATATAACTATTGGGCAGAATGGTTGGATTTGGATACACGGCGAAAATATTGACTCTGAAATCAAAGCTCGAAAAGTTATTGAATTCATTGCGGACAAAGTTTTAGTTTCAGGATTGACCGAACAAGTTGAAAACTGGTTCAAGGAGAATAAATAAATGACATATAAAAGAAATGACGGGCGAAAGCTGGATGAGATGCGAGCGGTTACTGCTAAGGTAGGAATAATTCCTAATGCTGACGGAAGCGCGCTATTTTCGTTCGGGAAAACTATCGCGATTGCTGCAGTTTACGGACCAAGATTGCTTCATCCGCAACATATGCAAAATCCTCAAAGAGCGGTTTTGAGAGTGAATTATGACTTGCTAAGCTTTTCGGTTTCAGAGAGAAAGAAACCTGGGCCATCGAGACGTTCGCAGGAAATTTCTAAAGTGACTGAATGGGCTTTGTCTCCTGCGTTGGATTTGAAAGAATTCCCGAATACAGTTGTTGATGTACAAGTTTATGTTTTGCAGGCGGACGCGAGCACGCGAGTTGCGGGGATTAATGCAGCTTCAATGGCTCTTGCGCAAGCAGGAATACCGATGAGAAATTTGATTTGTGCAGTTTCTATTGGAAAAATGGATAAGGAATTAGTTGTTGATGTTGATAAAGAAGAAGAAGATTTTGAGGACGGCGAGGGTGCGACTGACTTTCCGATTGCTAAAATTGCTAACTCTGACCAATACACTTTGTTGCAACTTGACGGAAATATTCAACCGAATGTTGTTCCTAAAGCTTTGAGATTAGCTGACGATGCTTGCGCTACGATTTATGAAATTCAGAAAAAGGCATTGAAGGAGGCGACCGAACTATGAGTTCAATGGACACATCGTCGTTGACGCAGGAAATGCTTGTTAAAATGTTTGCTGTTGGAAAGCGATTTGACGGACGCAAATTATTGGAGCATCGTGATTTTACTATAGAGCATAATGTTTCTAACAAGGCAGAAGGAAGCGCGCGGATCCGTCTTGGTAAAACTGAAGTTGTTGTTGGTGTGAAACTTGAAGTAGGCACACCATATCCTGACTCTCTTGATAAAGGAAATATTATGGTTTCTGGTGACTTTTTGCCGATGGCGTCGCCAAGATTTGAAGCTGGTCCTCCTAAATTCCACGCGATTGAACTCCCAAGATTAGTAGACCGAATGGTGAGAGAATCGCACATGATTGATTTGCACAAGCTCGTCATAACTGAAGGCGAGAAAGTTTGGACGGTTATAATTGATGTTTATCCGATAAACGACGATGGTAATTTAATTGACGCTGCGTGCCTTGCGACTGTCGCGGCTTTGATGCAGACACGCATTCCGGAGCTTGGTGAAAATGGTCGAATTGATTATGATAAAAAGGCGACTAAGAAATTACCACTTGTCGACGGAATTTTGCCTTTGTCTTTCACGTTCTTTAAACTTGGCGATGCAATTATAATTGACCCGACGCGTGAAGAAGAAGAAGCGTGCGAGGGTAAAATTATTTTTGGAATTTCTCACGATAAAGGTAAAGACCATATGTTGCACTCGTGTCAAAAGGGACTTGAAATTCCGCTAAACCGCGAAGACCTTGAACAAATGATGAGTCACCTTCCAAAACTATATGACGATACGCTTAAAAAGCTCCAAAAGTTTCTGAAATAAAATGGCTGAAGTAAAACACGAGTTTACAAGGTATGAAGTTGCGCGCATAATTGGAGCGAGGGCGTTGCAAGTTTCTATGGATGCTCCGTTGCTTTTGAAGATTTCTGATGAAGATTTGAAATCGATGAGATATGACGCTTTGAAAATAGCTGAACACGAGTTTACTTCTGGAGTTTTGCCTATTTCAGTTAAGAGACCGATGCCTAAGAAAACAAATGAGAAACTGAAGGCGATAAAAGATGATAATGTTGACGACGAGAAAATCGCTGAAAAAGAAAAGGAAATTGAGAAAGAAATTCAGGCGAACGCTGATGAAATGGGACTTGTCAACGAGAATGATGTTGAGGACAGCATAATTGAAGATAATAGTAACAGTGAAAGTGAGTAATTAATTTTGAGAAATTTTATTATTTATTAATGTGGTTTGTTTATCCTTCATATTGTAACCCTTTATGGGAGAACTAATATTTAAATAAGGAGTTTTGCACAAATTTTTATGGGTAAACTAAAAAATTATGTTTTGGGCGGAGTTGCTGTTGGAGCTATTGCTCTTGGAGCAAGTCTTTTAAGAGACGCACCTGAAAATTATAAAATTCCTGAATCTAATTCGTATGCTTCTGCGAAAGTTGAGACGTCTCCTGTAAAAAATACTCTGGAGGAAAAGAGTGTAGAAAATGTGGCTCCTGTAATTGTAGTTCCTGCAATTCCTAAATCTGAACCTGAACTTCGCGAGATGCCGAGCTGTCTTGAAGAGATTTTAACGAGGCCGGAATTTAACTATGATTTCAAGGATAGTTTGAGTGCGCAACTGGAGAGACTTCTTGTTATGAGCCCGCAATGGAGAAAACCGGAGTATGTTACTGAATATAGCTCAAGTTTGAAGGGAAATTCTGGAGAGTTAAGAGTGGAATATTCTTTTAAAGGAATGGAAATAGAAGAAACGCAATCTGTGAAATTAACAAATGAATTTTCTACTGATAGGGGGCATGCTTCAACTAAGATAAGGTTTATAATAAGAAATAAGGAAAATAGAGAGCTTTCTAAGATTTTAACATATAACCTCCCTTTTAAAGATGGAGATGTTAGCATAGATGCTAGTATGTCTTTTAAGAAAAATGAAGTTGTGGAGAGTAACACTCTAAATATATGGAGTTTTGAAAAACCTGATTCGCGAAATACATATAAAGTAGATAAAACAGTTAATCCAAATTTGTTTGGTGACGGGAAAGAACGTAAGGGGGATGAAGAACTTGAACACAATTATCAGGAAAGAGTTTCTGGCGGGCTTATTGAAGATGTAAGAAATAAAATATCTGGAACATTTCAAGAGTTTTATAATACCCTTCCTAAAAAAGATTAGTTTTATTAATTAAACTCTTTAATTATTCTTATGATTATCAAAGAGGTTTCTGCGCGGATTGTTAAAGATTCTCGTGGAGCTGACACGATTGCTGTTTCTGTGAATGGTTGTGCTGAGGCTTCGTCGCCTAATGGTAAGAGTGTTGGTGAATATGAAACTCCATCTTATTTCAAGTCTCTTAGTTTTTGTGTGGATTTTTTGAATGCTTGGTGTGATGAAATTGTTGTTGAGAAGTTTGAAGATTTGGCACGTGTTGAAAAAGCAATTTGCAAAAATGTCGGTTTGAAAAACGCTCGTGAATTTGGAGCTAATTCTCTTTATGCTTTTGAATCTGCTGTTTTGAAAGCGCTTGCTTCTGAAAATGGGAAAGAATTGTTTGAAGTTGTTGGTCGCGGTAAAAAACTGCCGTTTCCTGTTGGTAATGTTATCGGAGGAGGATTGCATAGTTCTTCTTTGAAAGAGAAACCTAATTTTCAAGAATTTTTGATTATTCCATTTTCTAAAAAATTTAATGAAAATTTTAAGATAATGAGTTTTGTTTATTCTGTCGTCGGAAAAAAATTGGGAGCAAACTTTGTTAATGACGAAGGTGCGTGGCTTGTTGCTTCGGATGACGAACGCGTTCTTGATGTTTTAAGTTCTGCTCGCACGGAAGCTGAAAAAAAATTCAAGTGTGAAGTTGGAATTGGAATTGATTCTGCCTGCTCCACTTTGTTTAACGATGGAAATTATAAGTATACTAATAAAATCTTAAAACCAGACATGCAACTTGCTTTTTTTGAACAGGTTATACCTAATTATAATTTACATTATGTTGAAGACCCTTTTGAACAAAATGATTTCAAAAGTTTTGCTAAACTGAATAAAAATTCTGGTAAAAAATGTTTGATTGTCGGAGACGATTTGGTAGCTACACAATATGATAGACTCGTTAAAGCTATTCGCACGCACTCTCTTAATGCAGTAATCGTTAAACCGAATCAAAATGGCTCTTTGCTTGAATTGAAAAAGATTTTTGATTTTTGTCGCACACATAAGATTAAAACTATTTTATCTCATCGCTCTGGTGAAACTCTTGATAACGCACTTGCCGATTATGCCGTCGGATTTGGAGCGGATTATATCAAGTGTGGCGTGGCGACGAAGTGGCGCGAGGTTAAATTGAATAGATTGATTGAGATTGAGAAAATTATCTGAAATAATATCTTAAGAAAGGATTTCTTCTAATCGCATTTCCAGTTATTCCGGCTGATTGGGAAGGTTCTGAACTACCCTCGCTTGATGAAGGGCTAGATTCTGAACTAGGTGATTGTTGTTCTGGACTACCTGATGAACCACTGAAACCTTGTTGTTCTTGTGCGCCTGGACTAAATTGCTCTCCTGAAAAGTCTTGGTTATCTCGGAATTCTCTGGAGCCGTCGTCTCTGAAGTCTTCACCATCAAATCCTCGATCATCTCTGAAGTCGTCTCGGAATTCTCCGTCTCTGAAATCACCTCTTGTGTCGAAGTTAGGATTTTCTTGTCTGAACTTCTCGCATTCTTCTGGAGAATTACATGGAGGGCTAAATCTTCCAGGACCGGAATTGAATGAGCCTCTGCCTCGATTGTCAAATCC